>ERZ1026957.888-NODE-888-length-11495-cov-5.368444_pt1 | contig 11495 bp, 12 predicted proteins | sample MGYA00519300_ERZ1026957 | MGnify/ENA primary metagenome ERZ1026957 (study PRJEB26926, sample SAMN06164520) | human gut metagenome | biome: ENVO:00009003; feature: ENVO:2100002; material: ENVO:00002003 | host: Homo sapiens | place: USA | collected 2012 ...
TCGGAGATGTGTATAAGAGACAGGTAGACAACCAGAATACACCAGATGTACACTTGCACGGGCCAACGATTCAGCTTACAATATAAAATAGTAAATTTATGTTCGGACACAAACCAACCCGGTCAGATGAGGAAAACGTATGGAGGAACTGCACAGAGTATGTAAAAATTTCACACGTCATGACAAGAAGACCCGTACGATCCTGCTGTGCGAGATGCTGGAGTACACGAATGTATTTTTGGAGGCGGCATTCCGGGCGGAGGGGTATTCCTTCGAGACTTTAAAGAACCCGGTGAAGGACCGCACTCTGGCACTTCGCTATATCAGTAGCGACTATTGCTATCCGACGGTATTGATCCTTGCACAGTTCCTGGAATATCTGGAAAGCGGGGAACGGGATCCGGAGGAGATCGCTTTTATGGAGCCGCAGGCGGGCGGTGCCTGCAGAGCCGGGAATATCTACAATCTGCTCCAGAGAGTGTTGTACCGCATGGCGGAGCAGGGGCAGACGGAGTATGCGCAGATCCCCGTGATTTCCTTAAATCTCATGGGAGAGGAAAAACATACCGGCTTTCGTATTACTCCGGGGCTGTTGTCCGGTGGGATTGCTGCCGGATGCTATGGCGATCTGATCATGTGCCTGTACCAGCAGGTGAAGCCCTACGAACAGAATCCGGGAGAGACGGACCGCATCCGCAGTCAGGTGGAAAAGAAACTGTGCGAGAGCATTCGGAGACACAGGAACGGACGACACACCAGAGAGAAAAATTACCGGTATGCCTGCGAAGTATTTTCGAAGGTACCGGTGACACCCGGGAAGAAAAAGAGAGTTGGCATCACCGGTGAGATCTATATGAAATATTCGAAACTGGGAAATGACGATATCGAAAGTTTTCTGCTTCGGCAGGGAATGGAGCCTTACAGTGGTGGTTTCGTCAACTACTGTCTGTATTTGGTGGATACAGAGCGGTATAAGGCAGAAAAGTACCAGCACAATCCCATCATGGCGAAAGCCTGTGCCTTTGTGCTCCACCGGTTGTGTGAGGCACAAAAACATCTGCTTACGGTGATCGGGGAGACAGACCGGTTCCAGACGGATCTGCCGTTCCCGGAACTGAAGGAGAAAGTGCAGGGGATTTTGGCGGAGGGCTGCAATACCGGAGACGGCTGGCTGATTGCCGCAGAGGTGATACAATATGTGGAAAAAGGCTGTGGCAGTGTGCTGATCCTGCATCCCTTCGGATGTCTGGTCAGCCATGTCTGCGAGCGGGGAATTTTGCAGCGGCTGCATGCCCGTTTTCCGGATGTCAGTATCCAGACCATAGAGTATGATTACGACCAGAGCAAGACCCTCAGGGAGAGCCGCATTCTTTTGGCAATTTCCTAGGTTGGCAGCAGGTGCAGAACGTGGTACAATAAAACAGAAACTATTGCAACGTGTATTTTCAGGAGGGGAACATGAAGATAAAATGCGACTGGTGTGGCAGCTGGATCAATGATTTTGATCAGGTCTGCCCGAATTGTGGAGGAGTGAACAACAACTATAACCGTCATGCCAACGGTGTACCACAGACGATCGAGGAATTGAAAGCCTGGGCGAAGGAGATGAATCTTCCGCTACAGGACATGCGGACCTTTATCGGAGAGGATTACAAGGGCGCGAAAGCCTTCGGTATTTACAAGGATGAGACCGATGGCACCTTCGTAGTCTATAAGAATAAAGAGGACGGTACCCGGGCAGTACGTTACAAGGGAACCGATGAAGCCTATGCGGTCAACGAACTTTACCAGAAGATGAAGGAAAGAGTGGTAGTGCAGAAAGCACATCAGCAGCCGAAAGCTGCGGCACCTGCCAGCCGCCCAACCAAAGATTACACCGCCTATAATAAGAAAAGAGCCCGGAGCAAAAAGATAGAAAAAACGGTTCTGACAATTTTCTGCCTGATCATGGCAGCATTGTCTCTGGTGGCGATTTTTACAGGCGCCTATTCTATCTGGCAGATTGACAACAGACCGGATAACGGCTATTACACCTATGAGGATCAGAACTATTACTATTATCATGGGAACTGGTACGAATGGGAGAATGATTCCTGGCGCTATGCACCGGATGAATCCTGGATGGAAAGCGATTACGAGAGTTACTATGATTCCTACAGCTATGACAGCGATGCGGAATATGAGGATTTTGAGGATTCGTCCTATTACACTCCTTATGAGTACAGCGATGATAATAACGATAGCTGGGATGATGACAGCTGGGATTCCGGATGGGATTCCAATGACAGTTGGGACTCAGGATACGATGACTGGGGCTCTGACTGGTAAAATGTGATTTAGAATACATACAAAGGAAGTCTTCGACAGGCTTCCTTTGCTTTTTCTTTTTTATGGTTTTGAACAGGAGAGAATATGAGCAGTTTACCCGGCATTACGAGGCAGGATGAGGAAAAAAGATTACAGCATACGTTAGAGATCGCACAGCGCAAGGTGGATGCCAACAGGCAGAGTGTACAGGCTCTGGCGGAAGAACTGCATGCCATGCAGGAGGAATTCGACGAGAACGACAAGGAAGCCCAGACCCTGTGGCACAATGCGGATGCCCGCTTCAAGTTCGTGAATCAGGATCTGCGCCGGGCGGAACAGGCGAGGAAAAAGCCCTACTTTGGCAGAATCGATTTCCGGGACAAAAAACTGAAAAAAGACGAGGTCTACTATATCGGCAGAAGTGTCATTGCGGATAACCCGGCAGAACCGGAGGTCATCGACTGGAGAGCACCCATTGCCAGCGTATATTACGATGCCGCTCTGGGGGATGTCTCTTATTCCGTAAAGGGGGAGGGAAAATACGACATCACCCTGTCGCGGAAGCGCACTTATGAGATCGAAAATGATGAGCTGAAGGACTTCTACGATTCGGATGTGGTGGCCAACGATGAACTGCTGACAAAATATCTGGCGCGGAACAAAAAGGCGGTGCTGGGCGAGATCATTGCCACAATCCAGCAGGAGCAGAACGAAGTCATCCGCAAAAAGCCCCAGCACAACATGATCGTACAGGGAGCGGCGGGCTCCGGCAAGACCACAGTGGCCATGCACCGTATTTCCTACATCCTGTACAACTACGAGCAGGAGTTTGCACCGGAAGATTTTTATATTGTGGGAAGCAATCAGGTGCTCTTAAACTATATAACGGGAGTGCTGCCGGAACTGAATGTTTATGGTGTCTCCCAGATGACCATGGAGCAGTTGTTCGTAAGGCTTTTGTACGAGGACTGGGACAAGTCCTGGCAGATCAAGCCGGTGGTAAAAGGTGTGACCCCGGCGGTGAAGGGAACTCTTGTCTGGTTTAAGGAGCTGGAGAATTTCTGCCTGCGTTACGAATACCGCGCGATACCCAGAGAGGACGTGGTGATCGAAAAGACTGGCAAAGTGCTGCTGGACCGGGCCACCATTGCACGCTTATTGAAAGAGACAAAGGATCTGTCCCGGGCGGACAAAATCAGCAGACTGACGGATTATCTGATGGCACGGCTGGAAAATGAGCTGAGCGGAAAATATTATTCCTATACCCAGCCGGAAAAGCAGAAGCTCAAGCATTATTATGAGACCTATTTCGGAAAAAGGGAATGGAAGGGCTCTGTGGCGGAACTCTACGAACAGTTCCTGAAGGAAGAGCAGGAGAAAGATTTCACGGTCGAGGTGCCGGAAGGTGTCTACGATGTCTATGATCTGGCGGCCATGGCCTACCTCTACAAGCGCCTCAAGGAGGACACGGTGATCCGGGAGGCGGGGCATGTGGTGATTGATGAAGCCCAGGATTTCGGCATGATGGCCTATGCGTCTTTAAAATATTGTCTGAGCAAATGTACCTATACGATCATGGGAGATGTGGCCCAGAATATTTCCGACCGCTACGGTCTCAACGACTGGACGGAACTGCGGAAATTGATGCTGCCTGGAGAGTTTGATTATTTCGGCATTTTGCAGAAAAGCTACCGTAACACGGTGGAAATCTCGGAGTTTGCCACGGACATTCTGTATCACGGAAGCTTTCCGGTCTATCCGGTGGAGCCCATCATACGTCATGGGGAACCAATCACGGTGAAAAAATGTGTGGATTTTACAGAGCAGGTGACACAGGCGGAGCAGATCATCAAAGCATGGCAGAGCAAGGGGCTGGATACCATTGCCGTAGTCTGCATTGACGAAGCGGAGGCGGAAAAAGTAACAGCAGCCTTACAGGACAGCGTGAACCTGAATACCGGAGATGCGGGGAAATGGGAGATCAGCGAGGGCGTCATGGTGCTTCCGTTAAAATACACCAAAGGTCTGGAATTCGATGCAGTACTGATCTTCAACGCTTCGGAGGAAGATTACCCAGTGGAAGACGGGTATGTGAAGCAGCTGTACGTGGCAGCCACCCGAGCTCTGCATGAACTGACGGTGCTGTACCGGGGGAAACTCACCGGACTGATCGCAGATCCGGTATCCCCAGAGCAGAAGCAGAGAATGAGCCTTGCCGTAGATGCCCAGAAGAAGCCGGTGAAAACGGTGGTAAAACAGGCAGAGTCGGAGAAGACAAAAGAAGAGATCTACAGACAGAGGGCACAGGAAGCGGAAAAGGAACGTGTGGCCAGAGAGCGTTACGGCCCAAAGAAGATCATCGTGACAAGAAACAGTCAGGGGACAACAGACGGCGCTACACCGAAGAAAGCAGGAAAGTCAGGGGGACCTGAATCGAGGCGGACGGGACAGCCGTCACCTGCGAAAGTATACGGGGCAGGAAACGGCAATGCTGGCAGAGCAACCGGCAGACAGGAGCCGCGGATGGTAGAAAATAACGGCGAGTACGGCGATATGCCGGATGCCAAAACACTGATGCCCTCCGGACATTCCAGGATCGACTGCGCTGTGCGCATGGTCATGAAGGGCAAGGGCTATGTGGATCTTTTGAGTAGTTACGGAACCTTGCGGATCACACCCCTTGCGGTGGATCTGTTCCGGATTTGTTTTGCCAAAGGGCAGTGTCGTGAATTCCCGAAAGCGGCGGTGACGGCAGCAGGAGACCTCAGATGCACGGTGCGGGAGAATCCTTCCCTGGTGGAAATTACAGCGGGATATGCCCAGATCCGTGTGGATAAAAAGATGGGAGCATTGACATTTTTAAATACACAGGGTAAGATTCTGCTGACGGAACGAAGCAGAGAACCAAGGCAACTCGGAGAGAAAAAGAACTGGAGCTTTTTTGAATGGAAAAAGGACGAGGCTCTGATCGCCGGAGGGATTGGGGCACCGAAACCTTTGAAGATAGGTAATTCCGCTGCTTATTTTTCCTACGGAAGAGCGGATGACAGATATCCGGGGCTGGCTTCGTCTAAAGGATATGAGATGATCTTCCCTGCGGGAAGCAGGGTATTGTGCTGCAACATAGCCATGTACGGAACTTATATTTCCATGGAAGAGACAGATATCATCGATTACTATTTACGCGCAAAATGATGGGGATCATCGGTATGGGTAACAATTTGATGGTGCTTTGGATGTGAGGAGAATTATGAAGACAACAATAACCGCAGTGATATTTGATATGGACGGTGTCCTCTTTGATACCGAGAGGATGTATATGGAGTGCTGGAGAGAAGCGGCAGAGCCTACGGGGCTTAAAAATGTGGATGAGATCTCCAAAGCCTGCATCGGCAGAACCTTACAGGGCACGAAGGAAGTATTCGAGGCAGCAAAGGCAGAGCAGGGCATTGACATCTCCTTTGAAGAATTGCATGAGGACTGCAGTCGTAGATTTAAGGAAAAGGAAGAACGGGATGGCCTTCCGGAAAAACCCGGCGTACATGAGATCCTGAAGTATTTAAAAAAGCAGGGTATTCCCGTAGCACTTGCTTCTTCCACGCGAAAAGCGGCAGTGATGGAGCATCTGGACAGAGCGGGTATCACATCTTATTTTCAGAAAATTATCTGCGGCGACATGGTGGAGCATGGCAAGCCTGCACCCGATATTTATCTGAAGGCATGCGAGGAGCTTGGGGTTGCACCCGGACAGGCACTGGCGGTGGAGGATTCCTTCAACGGTATCCGATCCGCCTATGCGGCAGGCTTATATACGGTGATGGTGCCGGATCAGCTGCCGCCCACAGAAGAGATTCTTGCGCTGGTAGATAAAAAGTGTGACAGCCTGACAGAGCTTCAGGCACAGCTGCCGGAGCTTCTGGCGGTATGTGGAGACTGAGGATCATTCTACTGCGGCATGGAACCATAGAACCTTACAGCAGTCACAGGAGGGATCCCGTCTGATCACATGATCCGTGTGAGCAGGTACCATAAAGGCGGTACCGGGCAGCAGAGGGATTTCTTCGTCACCGATGAGAGCATATCCTTTTCCGTCCAATACGAAGAAGCCTTCCTGATCGTCATGCTTTTGCGGCATGTGATATTCTGTGCTGCGATAGAGGGATACGCCCATACGACAACCTTTTACACACCCCTGATCTTCATCTAACAGAGTGTGCCCGGTGCGCTCGGGCATTTGCGCTATAATGGAATCTAAAGTAGTATAAGGAATCATTTGTGTGCCTTTCTATGAATGTAATGTAACTGTAATGTAACGGTTCAGTTACCATATTTTTATTAACAGTGTAGCAGACTGAGAGAGGAAAAACAATAGACTGCCTGTTCGGGCAGAGTAAAGGAATATAAAAATGGAAGAAAAAGAGACAATACAGCCCATTGAGATCACATGGGAAGAACTACAGTCCCGGGACCTTGAACGATACATTCTGGTGGATACCAGAGGGGATGAAGCAGTAAACTATGGAATGATTCCCGGAGCCATTGCAATCCCTGAATGTGAACTGGTGGACAAGCTGGCTGCGGCAGCAGGGGATAAAAAAGTGATCCTGTATTGCAGCCGTGGACAGAACAGTAAAGTGTCAGCAGAATATTTCCGGGAACAGGGAATGGATGTATACAGCTTACAGGGCGGCTATACCGGGTGGCTTCTGAACCTGATGCAGAAGGAACAGCCCGGAGAAAAAGAAAACGAGCGGGCACGGGAGATTGAAAAAAGCATCCGCAAAAAATTCCATAAAGTCCTGTTTTCCCGATTTGCCAAAGCTATCAATGAGTACGATATGATCCAGGAGAACGACAAGATCGCCGTATGTATCTCCGGCGGTAAGGATTCCATGCTGATGGCAAAGCTGTTCCAGGAGCTGAAGCGTCACAACAAGTTCCCCTTTGAACTGGTATTTTTAGTGATGGATCCCGGTTACAGTGAAGCGAACCGCAAGATCATCGAGAACAATGCGAAACTGATGGATATTCCCATCACGATTTTTGAATCCCAGATATTTGATGCGGTGTATGATATCGAGGATTCCCCCTGCTATCTGTGCGCCCGAATGCGCAGAGGCTATCTGTATAGCCATGCAAAGGAGCTGGGGTGCAATAAGATCGCCCTGGGACACCATTACGATGATGTTATCGAGACGATCCTCATGGGGATGCTGTACGGCGGACAGGTGCAGACCATGATGCCGAAGCTGCACAGCACGAATTTCGAGGGCATGGAGCTGATCCGCCCCATGTATCTGATCCGCGAGGACGACATCAAGCACTGGAGAGATTACAACGATCTGCATTTTATCCAGTGTGCATGCCGCTTTACCGATACCTGTACCACCTGCCGTACCGATGGCAGCAGTCCCTCCAAACGTATGGAGATCAAGAACCTGATCGCTTCCCTGAAGCAGACCAATCCCTTTATCGAAGGGAACATTTTCAAGAGCGTGGAGAATGTCAACCTACGCACGATCATCGCCTATAAAGAGGACGGTGTGAAACATCATTTTCTGGAGCATTATGACGAGTGGAAATAGGGCACCTGCACTTGACGGAAAGGGCATATTTATTCTATAATAGAATGAAAACCGTAAATTGCGGAAGGTATTACACGCCCTTACAACAGGAGAAGCTATGATCAAGAGTATGACGGGATTTGGCAGATGTGAAACTGCCGAGAATAACAGAAAGTTTACCGTAGAGATGAAGTCTGTGAATCATCGCTACCTTGATGTGAACATCAAAATGCCGAAGAAGCTGAATTTCTTCGAGTCTGCGATCCGCAGTGAACTGAAGAACTACATTTCCAGAGGTAAAGTGGATCTGTTCATTACTTATGAAGATTTTTCCGAGAACACGTCCAGCGTCCGTTACAACAAGGAACTGGCAGCGGAGTATCTGGGATACCTGAAGCAGATGGCCAGCGATTTTGATCTGGATTGTGATATCAGGGTGTCTACCCTGTCGAAGTATCCGGATGTCTTCGTGATGGAAGAGCAGGATATCGACGAGGAAGAGCTGTGGAAGGAACTGCAGAGAGCCTTAAAGGGTGCCTGCGAGATGTTCGTACAGACCCGGATCACTGAAGGGGAACATCTTAGGGATGATCTGATCACGAAACTGGACGGCATGCTGAAGCTGGTAGACTTCATTACAGAGCGTTCTCCCCAGATCATCGCGGAGTACCGTCAGAGACTGGAAGAGCGGGTGAAGGAACTGCTGGGTGATACCACAGTGGACGAAGGAAGACTTCTCACGGAAGTGACGATCTTCGCGGATAAGGTGTGCGTGGATGAAGAACTGGTGAGACTGCGCAGCCACATTGAGACCACGAAGAATACACTGACAGCCGGTGGCAGCATCGGAAGAAAATTAGACTTTCTGGCGCAGGAGATGAACCGCGAAGCCAATACGATTCTGTCTAAGTCTAATGACCTGGAGATCTCCAACTGTGCCATTGAATTAAAGACTGAGATCGAAAAAGTCAGAGAGCAGATACAGAATATTGAATAGCCACGAAAGGCGATACAATGAACCGACTGATCCATGTGGGATTTGGAAATATTGTGAATACAGATAAGATCATTGCTATAGTAAGTCCGGAATCCGCACCTATCAAACGCCTGGTGCAGAAGGCAAAAGAGACGGGACTGGCAATCGATGCCACACAGGGACGCAGGACGAAATCCGTCCTGGTCATGGAGAACAGTCAGATCGTGCTGTCTGCACTTTTACCCGAGACGATTGCGGGAAGAGCACAGGCGTTGTGGCCGGAAGATGAAAAAGAGGACAGTGAAGAAGATGCAGAATAAGGGAATATTGATGGTGATCTCCGGATTCTCCGGAGCCGGCAAAGGAACACTGGTGAAAAAACTGTTATCGGAATATGACAATTATGCATTGTCTATCTCCATGACTACCAGAGGACCGCGTGAAGGAGAACAGGACGGAAGAGAATATTTCTTCCGTACCAGAGAACAATTTGAAGAAAATATTGCAAAAAACGGATTTATCGAGTATGCTCAGTATTGCGGCAATTATTACGGAACGCCGAAAGCATATGTGGAAGAGCAGATGCAGGCAGGCAAGGATGTGATCTTAGAGATCGAGATCCAGGGAGCCATGAAGATCAAAGAGCAGTTCCAGGAGAGCCTGTTACTGTTTGTTACCCCTCCCAGTGCAGAAGAACTGCAGAAGAGACTGGTGGGCAGAGGAACCGAGACAGCCGATGTGATCGCACAGAGACTGGCGCGGGCTTATGAAGAATCAGAAGGCATGGATGCCTATGATTATATAGTAGTGAACGACGATCTGGATGAGTGTGCTGCAGCGGTACAGAAGTATGTGGAAGCAGCGAAAAATGTACCGTCCCGTCGTGTAGAATTTATCACAGAGATCAGAGAGGAACTGAAAGGTTTCGCGAAAGGAGCAAAATAAAATGTTACATCCCTCTTATACCGATTTAATGAAAGTAGTAAACAGCGAGGTAGAACCCGGTGAAGCACCTGTAGTCAACAGCCGTTATTCTATCGTTATGGCAACTGCCAAGAGAGCAAGACAGATCATCGCAGGTGACGAGCCTCTGGTAACCGCCAAGGTGGATAAGCCCCTGTCTATCGCCGTAGAAGAGCTGAATCAGGGTAAGATCAAGATCCTTGGTGATGATGAGGAAGCATAAGACGCATGAAGATATTGTTTGTATCCCTGGGCTGTGACAAGAATCTTGTCGATTCCGAGAAGATGCTTGGCATGCTCCAGGAAAAAGGTTATACCTTCACGGATGATGAAGCAGAGGCAGATGTTGTAGTGGTAAACACCTGCTGCTTTATCGGCGATGCCAAGGAAGAAAGTATCAATACATTATTGCAGATGGGAGAACTGAAGGACAGCGGACAGGTCAAAGCACTGATCGCAGCAGGTTGTCTGGCACAGCGTTACCGTGAGGAAATCCAGAAGGAGATCCCGCAGGTGGACGCCATTATCGGAACCACTGCTATTGATGAGATCGTAGCTGCCCTGGAGGAAATCCTTGCAGGCCAGAAACAGAATCATTATGAAGATATCAATGCCGCCCCTGTGACAGAGACCAACCGTGTTGTCACTACAGGCGGACATTTTGCGTATCTGAAAATTGCAGAAGGCTGTGACAAACACTGCACCTACTGTATTATTCCGAAGGTCAGGGGCAATTACCGCAGCGTTCCCAAGGAGAGTCTGTTAAAAGAAGCCAGAGAACTTGCGGATAAAGGCGTACGGGAGCTGATCCTGGTAGCACAGGAGACCACGCTGTACGGTGTGGATCTGTATGGAAAAAAGGAGTTGCCCGGACTTTTACATGAGCTGGCGCAGATCCCCGGTATCTACTGGATCCGTATTTTATACTGCTATCCGGAGGAAATCACGGATGAGCTGATTCAGGTGATCAAGGAGGAACCAAAGATCTGCCATTATTTGGATCTCCCGATCCAGCATGCAAGCGATGGTATCCTGAAGAGAATGGGAAGACGGACTTCCAGAGCGCAGCTCATCGAGACCATTGAGAAGCTTCGACGTGAGATTCCGGATATCGCACTTCGCACAACTTTGATCACCGGATTCCCGGGAGAGACACAGGAACAGCATGAAGAGCTGATGGATTTTGTGGATCAGATGGAATTCGACAGACTTGGCGTATTTACCTACTCACCGGAAGAGGATACTCCTGCAGCATCTATGCCGGATCAGATCCCGGAAGAAGTCAAAGAGGAACGTCAGGCAGAGCTCATGGAACTTCAGCAGGATATCGTATTTGACCAGGCAGAAGACCGGATTGGGGAAGAGCTGCTTGTGATGATCGAAGGCAAGGTAGCAGATGAGAATGCCTATGTGGGAAGAACCTACCGGGATGCGCCGAATGTAGACGGACTTATTTTTGTGAACACATCGGAAGAACTGATGTCGGGAGATTTTGCAAAGGTAAAAGTGACCGGATCAGCAGATTATGATTTGATAGGAGAGTTATTATGAATTTACCAAATAAGTTAACGATTTTACGAGTGATTTTAATTCCGTTTTTTGTAGTGTTTATGTTATTTGATATTACCGGAGCAGCAGATAAGCTGTCTCTTATACACATCTCCGAGCCCACGAGACACTGAGCG
>ERZ1026957.906-NODE-906-length-11324-cov-9.541663_pt1 | contig 11324 bp, 13 predicted proteins | sample MGYA00519300_ERZ1026957 | MGnify/ENA primary metagenome ERZ1026957 (study PRJEB26926, sample SAMN06164520) | human gut metagenome | biome: ENVO:00009003; feature: ENVO:2100002; material: ENVO:00002003 | host: Homo sapiens | place: USA | collected 2012 ...
CAGGAGCCGAAACTTCCTTGGAAACCTTCTTGTCGGAGTCCAAAGGTTTCATTGTGGGGAAGAGGAGAACATCTCTTATTGCTGCGGAGTCGGTCATGAGCATTACAAGTCTGTCAATGCCATATCCGATACCACCTGTAGGCGGCATACCGATTTCAAGGGCATTTAAGAAGTCCTCATCAGTGTGGTTGGCTTCCTCATCACCCGCTGCCGCAAGGGCATCCTGGGCTTTGAAACGCTCTCTCTGGTCAATCGGGTCGTTAAGCTCTGAGTATGCGTTGCACATCTCCCAGCCGTTCATGAACATCTCAAAACGCTCTACATACTCAGGGTCGCTCGGTTTTCTCTTGGTAAGAGGTGATATGTCAACCGGATGATCCATTACGAATGTAGGCTGTACAAGGTGCTCCTCTACATATTCCTCGAAGAAAAGATTGAGGATATCACCCTTCTTATGTCTCTCTTCAAATTCTATTTTGTGCTCTTTGGCAAGGGCGCGTGCCTCTTCCAAAGTCTCAACTTTGGCAAAATCAACACCGGCATATTTCTTAACCGCATCTACCATGGTGATGCGCTCAAAAGGCTTGCCGAGATCCATCTCGATTCCGTTATAGGTGATTGTCGTGGTTCCGAGAACCTCTTTGGCAATGTATCTGAACAGGTTCTCTGTAAGATCCATCATTCCGTTGTAATCAGTGTAAGCCTGATATAATTCCATAAGTGTGAATTCAGGGTTATGTCTTGTGTCAACACCCTCGTTACGGAATACACGGCCGATTTCATATACCTTCTCAAGTCCGCCGACAATAAGTCTCTTTAAATACAACTCAAGTGAAATACGAAGCTTAACATCCTCGTCAAGTGCATTGTAATGCGTCTCAAAAGGTCTTGCAGCAGCGCCGCCGGCATTGCTTACAAGCATAGGAGTCTCAACCTCCATAAATCCCTGTCCGTCAAGATATCTTCTAATCGCAGCGATGATTTTGGAACGCTTTACAAAAGTATCCTTAACTTCCGGATTCATGATAAGATCCACATATCTCTGACGGTATCTTAAGTCAGTGTTGGTGAGTCCGTGATATTTTTCCGGAAGAATCTGAAGGCTCTTTGAAAGAAGAGTTACCTTCTCAGCATGGATTGAAATTTCACCGGTCTTGGTCTCAAATACCTTGCCTGTGACACCTACGATATCACCGATATCAAGTTTCTTGAAATCCGCATATTCTTCTTCACCGATGCAGTCCCTTGCTACATATGACTGGATCGTTCCCTGTAAATCCTGAATATGGCAGAAAGATGCCTTACCCATAACACGCTTGGACATAAGACGTCCCGCTATCGTAACATCCTTATCGTTAAGCTGTTCAAAATTATCCTTTATCTCCTGACTGTGATGTGTCACATCAAACTTAGTTATTTCAAAAGGATTCTTACCTCTCTCCACGAGATCCTTTAATTTGTCTCTTCTTACCTGTAACAGTGCATTGATATCCTGCACCTGCTGTCCGTTATTCTGTCCGGCCACTTTATTCACAACCTTTCGTGCTTTAGTTTCTGCTGACGTTTAATACTTTATACTTAACAATTCCGCCTGAAGGAGTCTCTACCTCGATATCATCTCCTGCCTTCTTGCCTATCATGGCTTTGCCAAGCGGTGACTCATTGGATATCTTGTTCTCAAGGCTCTTTGCTTCTGTTGAACCTACAAGCATGAACTCAAGTTCCTCATCATATTCTGTATCGAGAAGCTTAACCGTACATCCGAGATTGATAAGACCCTTCTTGGTGCTGTCATCATCTGCAACTTCAGCATTCTTAAGGATTTTCTCGATTTCCTCGATTCTTGCCTCGATATCTCTCTGCTCGTCTTTGGCAGCATCATACTCGGCGTTCTCCGATAAGTCTCCCTGCTCTCTTGCTTCCTTAATCTTCTGTGCAACTTCTTTACGCTTAACTACCTTCAACTCCTGAAGTTCGTTCTCAAGCTTTTTAAGACCTTCATAGGTCATAAGATTCTTCTTCTCAGCCATTTCACATACACCTTTCCTTGTGCTTAAAATTTGTCTACCTTATATAATAAAATAGTATCTGACTATTTGTCAATCATTCTTTTGTCCAGAAGGCGAAAGAGTTCGTCCATCGTCTCCGTCATATTCACCTCGGCACGTAACGCAGCGCAGTCATGGAGTCCGGTTGTATACCATGATACATGCTTGCGAAGTTCGCGAACTACTATATATTCCGGCTTATATTCAAGCATATACTCAGCCTGGCGTTTGATTGTCTGCTTGATTTCCTCCATGGAAGGTCTGGCGGGAACCGGTCTGCCGGCAAGCGCCGCATTAACTTCACGGAATATCCATGGATTGCCCTTGGCGCCGCGTCCTATTGCAATTCCGTCACAACCGGTCGCTTTTATCATATCGACTGCATCCTGCGCTTTAAAAATATCGCCGTTTCCTATAACCGGAATCGACACACGCTCTTTGACCTGGCGGATTATATCCCAGTCGGCACTTCCGGAATAATACTGTTCCCTTGTTCTCGCATGCACCGTGACAGCTGCCGCGCCGCTTTCTTCCATAATATGTGCAAACTCTACGGCATTTACATGTTCATCATCAAAACCCTTGCGGAATTTAACCGTAACCGGGCAGCTAAGCCTTGATGCCATCTTCTCTATTATGCGTCCCGCGAGAAGCGGATCCTTCATAAGTGCCGAGCCCTCTTTGTTATTGACTATCTTTGGAACGGGACATCCCATGTTCACATCGATTACTGCAAAACCAAGATTACGTTCTTCAAGTCCGGCCGCAATATCAGCCATTATATCCGGATCTGAGCCAAAAAGCTGGATTGCCGCCGGCGCTTCCTCGGGAACTGTCTTTAACAGTATGTCCGTATTCTTATTATTGTAAAGAATTGCCTTGGCACTTACCATTTCACTGACAACGTAACCGCATCCCTGCTCCTTGCACAGCAGCCTGAATGAGAGATCTGTAACGCCTGCCATCGGTGCAAGTGCCACATTGTTATCGAGAATTACATTTCCGATCCGCATCAGGTTTCACTCTCCTGTATTTTTTCTCCGAGAATAAATACCTTGTAATACATTTCAAGCGAACGGAACAATTCTTCCTTGTCACGCTGCAGGCTTCTTATCTTAAGTGCCGCGCCGATTTCATCATACAGAAGATCTCCTTCGTCAGCCTCCGTCTTAAGTATAAGTGTGCCGTCTTCGTCAAATTCCATTATAAAAATGCCTCCGACATCTTCCGTAAAAAGAACAGCCATTATCTTAAGCTCGTCCTTAATATGTCCCGGAAGCCTGTCAAAAGCCTCATCTAAATAAAATTTTTTATCGTAGGCGCTTGCAGCGCATAATACCTGATTATCCATGTTAATCTCCAAATTCTGTATTCTAGACATATCCGTATATTCCGCGGACCGAAACTTCCCCGGCACGGACTGCCGTAATATTATGCTCATCATCTTCCACCAGAAGTTCGCCTTCGTCATTAATTCCGACTGCCTTGCGTCTTATGGTACCGGACTTGCCGATTATCGCAACTTCCGCTCCCTTGTTGACAAGCATGGATTCATATATATCTTTGAGGCTTGACATATTAAGGTCATTGATGAAAATCTCATAATATTGCTCAAAATAATGCCCGAACGAAGCCACAATAAGGCTCCTCGATACCGGTTTTTTACATTCAATCGCAAGTGATGTCGCCGTCCTGCTTATATCTTCCGGGAATTCCGTCATATTGGCGTTAATTCCTATTCCGACCACGACATAACTTATCGTCTCCATTTCGGTACTCATTTCGGTCAGAATACCGGTTATCTTGCGGCCGCCTATTACGATATCATTCGGCCATTTAATCATCGCTTCAAGCCCTGTAACCTCCCGCACCGCGGACGCACACGCCATAGCGGCAAGCAAGGTTATCATAGGTGCATGCTCAGGTCTTATGTCCGGCTTAATAAGAAAAGACATCCATATTCCACTTCCTGCCGGAGAATCCCAGCTTCGCCCGCGTCTGCCACGTCCGGCACTCTGGTATTCCGCTATCGCAAGTGTTCCTTCGGATGCTCCCTGTTCAGCCTGTCTTTTAATTTCACTGTTGGTGGAATCTATTTTATCAAAATACAATATCTTCTTTGCAAACCATTTAGTATCAAGCACGCTCTTAATCTCTTCGGACAATAACACATCCGGGCACGACTTAAGCATGTATCCTCTGTTACGGACGGATTCAATCTCATATCCGGCTTCTTTAAGTGCATTGACTGCTTTCCATACTGCCGTCCTCGACACTCCGAGTTCTTCGCATAACTCCTGTCCGGACACATACCCGTCAGTATTCTTAAGAACTGCCAAAACCTTATCTTTCATATTATCTGCCTCCGATTGCGATATAACTCATGATACTGATAACGGCAAGCACGGCCGCAGCAACCACAGATATGATACCGGTTACCTTCCTGTCCGTCATCATAGCCTTGATTCCGGTGAATAAATTCATAACACCACCCATCATAAATATAATCGGGAACAGCCATTTATTATTGTCAGTATTGATAAATGCCATAACGGCAAGGACAACTACGCCTACGCCAAGAAGTACATTAAGAATATCAAGAATTGTTCTTATTATTTTCTGAAATTTGTTCTCTGATGCAAACATACGGGGCACACCTTCCTGTTTCTTTACAAACTAAAAGTCTACCCCGTAATAATACTATAAATCACCCAATGTTGCAACCATCACTGCCTTAATTGTGTGCATTCTGTTCTCTGCTTCGTCAAATACGACCGACTGTCCTGATTCAAATACTTCATCAGTAACCTCAAGTTCCGACATACCGAATTGCTCATATATGTCCTTGCCGACCTTGGTCTTGAGATCATGGAAAGCCGGAAGGCAGTGCATAAATATCGCCTGGCTGCCCGCATTATCCATAACGGCTTTGTTGACCTGATAAGGAGAAAGTTTCTTGATCCTTTCTGCCCATACTTCTGCCGGCTCGCCCATCGATACCCATACATCCGTGTAAATAACATCAGCCCCTGCTGTTCCTGCCTTAACATCCTCTGTAAGGGTTATTGTTGCGCCGGTCTCTTTGGCAATCTCACGACATTCATTAACCAGTGCTTCATCCGGGAAATAATCCTTTGAAGTACATGCGGTAAAATTCATACCGAGCTTGGCACTTACTATCATGAGTGAGTTGCCCATATTATATCTCGCATCGCCCATATAAGTAAGATTAACGCCTTTGATCCTTCCGAGTTTCTCTCTTATCGTGAGAACATCGGCAAGCATCTGTGTCGGGTGATATTCGTTCGTCAGTCCGTTCCAGACAGGGACTCCTGCATACTTCGCAAGTTCTTCAACGATTTCCTGTCCGTATCCTCTGTATTCGATACCGTCAAACATTCTTCCGAGTACCCTCGCCGTATCGGCAATGCTTTCTTTCTTACCGATTTGTGAGCCTGACGGGTCGAGATATGTCGTTCCCATTCCGAGATCATGCGCTGCAACTTCAAATGAACATCTTGTTCTCGTACTTGTTTTTTCAAATATGAGCGCAATGTTCTTTCCGGCATATTTATCCGTCATGACAACACCTTTTTTCTTCTTATCTTTCAGATCTGCGGCAAGATCTATCATATACAATATCTCGTCCGGTGTAAAATCCTTAAGTGTTAAAAAATTACGTCCCTTTAAATTCATCTTCGTGTCCTTCCTGTCTGATATCATTCTGTTTTATTATCGGCGGCAACTTCCGTTACTGACTTGACAAGTCCTGCAATTCCTTGTATTTCCGACGGAATAATAATCTTGGTAGCCTTGCCGTCCGCTGCTTTGGCAAAAGCCTCAAGGCTCTTAAGCGTTATGACAGCTTCATCGGCTCCGGCTTCTTTGATATATTTGATACCTTCTGCATTAGCCATCTGAACGGCCCTGATAGCCTCTGCCTGGCCTTCTGCTTCACGGATAGTAGCTTCTTTCTTAGCTTCTGCACGGAGTATTGCAGCCTCTTTCTCAGCCTCTCAAGTATCGCCGACTGTTTCTTACCTTCCGCAACCGTAATATTGGCTTTCTTCTCACCTTCTGCTCTTGTAACAGCTTCACGGCGTTCACGTTCGGCTTTCATCTGGCGTTCCATTGCATTCTGGATTTCCGCCGGCGGAATGATATTCTTAAGTTCAACACGGTTAACTTTGATTCCCCATGGGTCAGTCGCCTGATCAAGCGAAACTCTCATCTTGGTATTAATGATCTCCCTTGATGTAAGTGTCTGGTCAAGTTCAAGTTCACCTATTATGTTACGGAGTGTTGTTGCCGTAAGATTCTCAATTGCCATAAGCGGTTTCTCAACACCGTAGGCATAAAGCTTAGGATCCGTTATCTGAAAAAAGACAACCGTATCAATTCTCATAGTAACATTATCCTTCGTAATAACCGGCTGCGGTGCAAAATCCACAACCTGCTCTTTAAGGCTCACTTTTCTGGCAACTTTATCAATGAAAGGTGCCTTAAAATGTATACCGACTGACCATGTAGCCTTATATGCTCCAAGTCTTTCAAGTATAACCGCACTTGCCTGCGGAACTATTTTAATACATGATACTACAATCAAAAGTGCAATAACTACCACGATTACAATACCCACTGTATAAGCGGATGTTGATGCCATTACTATCATATTTTCTCTTCCTTTCTTCTGACAATGAGTTTAACTCCGGAAACCCCGACTATTTCCACCAGGGTATCCTTAGGAATTATATCATTATCGTTCTCGGCTCTTGCTGTCCATTCCTGTCCTCCCACAAGAGCATATCCTATCGAGTCATTATTATTGATATCTACAATGACTCTTGCAGTCTGTCCTATAAGACTGTCCACATTGGTCTTCTCGCCGCCCACTTTGAGAAATTTCGTAAGAAACGGTCTCGTAAAAATAAGCAGCACAATTGACACAACAAAAAATGCGACAATCTGTGCCCACACCGGCAATTCCACCAGAGCCATCACAAATGCGACAAGCGCACCGCCCGCAAACCATATAGTCGTAAGGCTTGTCGTTATAAGTTCAAAGACTATAAACAGCACCAGCAGTCCCAGCCAGATCCATACGATAAAATCCATTGTGCCTCCTCCTGTCCGCAATTATTCGTAATTGCTAAGATTTCCTTTATTGTACTATATTGCAGGCTCTTTTTCAATCAGATTATTAACATATGATTTTTATATCAACATCATATTATTTATATATTTTACTAATATCGGAATATATATTACAATACAACCGCAAAATAAACAAAGGTGATGATTAATATGGCATTCAAAATACACAACGGACGCCAGATGTCAGACTCGTTCCGGACTGCTCTTTTTATCGTATTGTCCGGAGGTTTTCAGGACGCTTACACCTACAGATGCCGTGATGCTGTCTTTGCAAATGCCCAGACCGGTAACATTGTATTGATGAGTTCACACATGTTCAGCGGCGACTGGGGCATCTGCCTGAAATATCTGATTCCTGTAGCATCCTTTATCCTCGGAACATTTGTGGCCGAAAATATCCACTACCGTATGAAGATGTATGAGAAAATCCATTGGCGTCAGCTGATTCTTATCGCTGAAATAATTATCCTGTTCGGTGTCGGCTTCATGCCGTCCGGAATCAACATTGCAGCCAATGCTCTTGTTTCATTTGTATGCGCAATGCAGGTCCAGACATTCCATAAAATTCACGGACATGCATATGCCAGCACGATGTGCATCGGCAATATGAGAAGCGGAACCGAAGCATTGTGTGCATACATCCACACACATGACAAAGTTATCTTACGCAAAGCCGGAACTTATTTTGGCGTAATCCTTGTATTCGCAATAGGTGCCGGAATCGGAAGTTTTGTCACATCACATATCGGCATCCGTTCAATCTGGATTTCATGTGCGCTGCTTCTGGTAAGTTTCGTGATGATGTTTTTTAATGATGAAAACGCATAAAAAAGAGCCCTGTTTCCATAACGGAACAGGGCTCCCAATTTAATCGCTAGTATATATAGAAGCAATGATTATTTATTATTGTATAGCTTGTATACTTATTGTAATTAGCTTTACGAACGTTAATGAAGAATAACAAATCACCGATATTATTCTGTCCTGACAACGCCGTTACCGCTGCGTCATAACAGCCTCTCTGATTAAGCTGTTCATTGCTCATATTGAGTACCGCCTGGAACCTTGCCGATGGAGCACCATTCTCTGCCACTCCGCTGAACTGTCCCGGCGCATATATTACACTTGCTATTGTATTCTGTGAAAATCTTGATGAAAGCACTCTGTTGAGAACAACATTAGCTACCGCTAACTGACCATTGGCCGGTTCCCAGCCTGATTCCCAATATACAATCGCTGCCAGAAGGTGTATCTCATCCGCTGAAGCACTGTATGATGACCTCGCTGTCGTCGATACGCTTGCGTACTTCTCCTTCGCTGCTGCCGCTGCCTTGGCTGCTGCTTCTTCTGCCGCTTTCTTGGCTGCCGCTGCCGCTTCTTCTGCCTGGCGCTTCTTCTCTTCTTCTATCGATATTGCACTGTCAAGTCCGTATGAAATGCTTACTCCGTCTGCTTTGACATATCCGTATCCGCCTTCATGCGAAATCATGACATAACCATCGCACTCCTCATATGCACCAACCGACTCTCCCTTGGAAAGCTCAGCCACCTGTGACGAGGATGCAGACGCTTCGGAGTATACCACAAGTCCGTCTGATTTGGCTACGGCTTCCTTGTCTCCGATAGTCTCGGCTATCTTCTGCGCTTCTTCGCCAAAAAGCACATCCGTATTCTTAATGTAACCGGTAACACCACCCGATGTAACCTCTGTCCATTCTGAACCACGCTTGACAATGTCCGCTTCAGTTCCGGAATACATAACACCGACTACATCGGATGTATATTCCGGCTCTGCATACATGCAAAGTCTTTCATTAGTATAAGATATTATCTTATTACTGTAATCACTGTTGTCAATACTGCTTTCAAATTCATCGACAACCGCTGTCGAAGTCAGTGTACTTCTGTACACTACGTTCAGGTCTGCTGAAACAACTTCTTCTTCGGTGATTGGAGCGGTACTTTCCTCCGTGACCGCTGCCGCATCCGTTGTATCAGATGCCGCCAACTTCTGTTCCTGCGCAGGTTCACTGTTTCCTGCCACAACAGTCGTACGGGTCTTCGAAGATCCTATACCGGCAAAAACTATCTGTACTACCATTAAGAGTAACATAACGACAGCAACAGAAGCTTTCCTGCTTTTGAATCTCATATTAACCTCCATTTTTCTTCGTCAGAAACAAATTGTTACGAAATTGTTACATTTGCTAAAGGCAATTCTAGCACATATACCACTCTTTGTCAAATCAGGCACCCTTTAAGGGTGCCCGGTTATCTCAAAAAGCCTTATTTTAAAGTGTTTTTTCGTGTCTTTGTCTTGCCGCTTCATACATGATTACCGACGCACTTACCGCGGCGTTTAATGATTCGAGGCTGCCTTCCATTGGAATCCTGATATATTTATCGGCACACGATGAGAGCTTATCCGTAAGTCCGTTGCCTTCATTGCCTATCATCACCGCGCACGGACCGCAATAATTTTCCCTGTAATATTCATTGCTTCCGTCAAGACGGGCCGCATATATTTTAACACCTTCGTCCTTCAGGCCGCACACCGTCTTATATATATCATCCGATATGATAAAAGGAACCCTGAAAAGTGAACCCATCGTAGAACGTATCGTCTTGGGATTATATATATCAACCGTGTCACGCGACATGATGACGCCCGCTGCGCCTGCTCCCTCGGCACTCCGCATTATCGTTCCGAGATTGCCCGGATCCTGTATATTTTCCAATACTATTATCATAGGATTCTTAGCTGAGGTAATATCCGGTATATTATATGCCGGCATCTTCATTATTGCCAGTATTCCCTGAGGAGTCCTTGTATCGGACATCTGTCTGAATACATTATCCGACACAGTCTCATATTCAAATCCGTCAAGCAGTTTTCCGTGCGCTGCAATAAAACTCTCGGATGCGTATATTCTGTGCACCAGAGCAGCCGGAGCCTCCATAAATATTCTTAATCCTTCTATCACAAAAAGTCCGGATTTCTTACGTTCACCGGACTTTTTGAGAAGATTGATCACTGTCTTAACCTGTATGTTGGATGTGCTTGTAATCAAAGTATCTCCTATCTGCACAGAAGCTTGCTGACTTCATACATATGTTCATCAACATCTTTCTGCATTGCAAGTGCTTCATCTATATCATAATCAACGAACTTTCCGTCCTTATATGCCACTACTCTGTTGGACTTGCCGTCGCAGAGCAGGTCTGCGGCATATGAGCCCATCATTGATGCGTATACCCTGTCCTTACATGACGGGCTTCCGCCTCTTTGCATATGACCGAGTATGGTTGCTCTGGTCTCAATTCCTGTTGCTTTCTCTATCTCAGCTGCCATCTCTGCCGAATGACCGATTCCCTCGGCATTGACGATAATATAATGTTTCTTTCCACGTCGCTTGTTATCTATTATCTTTTCGATAAGTTTCTTCAGATCATAGTCGTATTTGCCCGGAAGAAGAATATCCTCCGCTCCGTTGGCTATACCGCACCACAATGCGATATGTCCGGCATTACGACCCATAACTTCTATTATCGAACATCTCTCATGGGATGTTGATGTGTCTCTTATTTTATCAATTGCACTCATTGCCGTATTGATTGCTGTATCAAATCCGATAGTATAATCAGTACATGCAATATCAAGGTCAATTGTTCCCGGAACACCGATCGTATTGATTCCGAGTGCCGAAAGCTTCTGCGCTCCCTTAAATGAACCGTCACCGCCTATTACCACAAGACCGTTGATTCCATGCTTGCGGCAGATCTCAGCACCCTTTTTCTGGTACTCAGGGTCTACAAATTCAAGGCATCTTGCCGTATAAAGAATAGTTCCGCCCCTGTCAATCGTATCAGAAACGCTTGTGGCTGTCATATCAATTATCTCTTCATTAAGAAGTCCGTTATAACCTTTTAAAATACCCTTTACGTTAAGGCCGCGGGCAATCGCTGTTCTTACGACTGCTCTGATAGCCGCATTCATTCCCGGTGCGTCTCCTCCGCTTGTGAGCACACCGATGGTTTTCATTTCTGCCATAAAAATAATCCTCCAAATTACAATAATACACCTGTCTCTTATACACATCTGACGCTGCCGACGAATAGCCT
>ERZ1026957.907-NODE-907-length-11316-cov-4.058521_pt1 | contig 11316 bp, 9 predicted proteins | sample MGYA00519300_ERZ1026957 | MGnify/ENA primary metagenome ERZ1026957 (study PRJEB26926, sample SAMN06164520) | human gut metagenome | biome: ENVO:00009003; feature: ENVO:2100002; material: ENVO:00002003 | host: Homo sapiens | place: USA | collected 2012 ...
GCTATTCGTCGGCAGCGTCAGATGTGTATAAGAGACAGTGGCAGAAGACCGCGTGTTTCGCCAGAACGCCCTGCTGGAAAGGGATGCGGTCAGTAAAGAAGCCTACGAACAAGTAAAGACCGAGCTGGCCACCCTGAATGCCGACATTGACCTGATAGAATCGAACATCGCACAAACTGAGCTGCGTGCTCCTTTCGACGGTGTCATCGGTCTGCGCCAAGTCAGTGTGGGTACTTACGCTTCCCCTACAACCATTGTAGCCAAACTCACCAAGATTTCGCCGTTGAAGGTGGAATTTGCCGTACCCGAGCGGTATGCCAATGACGTAAAGACCGGCGCCGGACTGGACTTCACTCTCGAAGGAAAGCTAAAAACCTTCCACGCCACGGTTTATGCACGCGAATCAAAGATAGACCCTACTACCCATACCCTGACAATCCGTGCACTTTATCCCAATGCCAACGGAGCTGTGCTTCCGGGCCGCTATGCCAGCATCAAGCTGAACAAGGATGAAATTCAGGACGCCCTTGCCGTACCGTCCGAAGCCATTGTACCGGAAATGGGAAAAGACAAGATATTCCTCTATAAGTCGGGAAAAGCCCAGCCGGTAGAGATTACTACGGGAATCCGTACGGAAGCGGAAGTACAAGTATTGCAAGGCTTGCAGGCAGGAGATACCATCATCACCTCGGGAACCCTGCAACTCCGTACCGGACTACCGGTAACACTGGACAATATCAATTGACAACTGTCAATTATCAACCGTTAATTATCAATTGTAAAGAATGAATATATCCGAATTAAGTATACGGCGACCGGTACTCTCGACAGTACTTACCCTGATAATCCTGCTGTTTGGCTTCATCGGCTACAATTATCTGGGTGTACGCGAGTACCCATCTGTAGACAATCCCATCATATCAGTATCCTGCTCCTATCCGGGTGCCAACGCCGATGTCATCGAGAACCAGATAACGGAGCCTCTGGAGCAGAACATCAACGGTATTCCCGGCATACGCTCCCTCTCCAGTGTCAGCCAGCAAGGCTCATCACGCATTACAGTAGAGTTTGAGCTTTCCGTTGACCTGGAAACCGCCGCCAACGACGTACGTGATAAAGTGTCGCGTGCACAACGCTATCTGCCTCGTGACTGTGACCCTCCTACCGTATCAAAAGCCGATGCGGACGCCACCCCTATCCTAATGGTTGCCCTCCAAAGCGACAAACGTTCCCTACTGGAGCTCAGTGAAATAGCCGACCTGACTGTCAAGGAGCAGCTTCAGACTATTTCAGATGTAAGTAGTGTAAGCATCTGGGGAGAAAAGCGCTATTCCATGCGGCTTTGGCTGGACCCCATCAAGATGTCCGGCTATGGAATCACTCCTCTGGATGTAAAGAATGCGGTGGACAACGAAAACGTAGAGCTCCCTTCCGGAAGTATCGAAGGAAACACTACCGAGCTCACCATCCGTACGTTGGGTCTGATGCATACAGCCGAAGAGTTCAACAATCTTATCCTGAAGGAAGACGGTAACCGTATTGTCCGCTTCAGCGACATTGGACGTGCCGAACTGGGACCAGCCGACATCAAAAGTTATATGAAGATGAACGGTGTGCCCATGGTAGGTGTCGTAGTAATTCCGCAGCCGGGTGCCAACCACATTGAAATAGCCAACGCCGTATATGACCGCATGGAGAAGATGAAGAAAGACCTTCCCGAAGATGTTCATTACAACTACGGTTTTGACAATACCAAGTTTATCCGCGCTTCTATCGACGAGGTGAAGCAGACGGTGTATGAGGCCTTTGTACTGGTTATCATCATCATTTTCCTCTTCTTGCGCGATTGGCGTGTGACGCTTGTGCCATGTATTGTAATCCCCGTTTCGCTGATTGGAGCTTTCTTCGTCATGTATCTGGCCGGTTTCTCCATCAATGTGCTCTCCATGCTTGCCGTGGTGCTTGCCGTGGGCTTGGTGGTGGACGACGCCATCGTGATGACGGAGAACATTTATGTCCGCATCGAGAAAGGGATGCCACCGAAAGAAGCCGGCATAGAAGGAGCCAAGGAGATTTTCTTTGCCGTCATCTCCACTACCATTACGCTGGTGGCGGTATTCTTCCCTATTGTATTCATGGACGGTACGACAGGACAACTGTTCCGCGAATTCAGTATCGTGGTCTCCGGTTCGGTGATTATCTCCTCCTTCGCCGCATTGACTTTTACGCCGATGCTTGCCACCAAACTTTTAATCAAAAGGGAACAGCAGAGCTGGTTCTATCGCAAGACCGAACCTTTCTTCGAAGGGATGAACCGGGTATACAGCCAGTCACTGGCCGCCTTCCTGAAACGGCGCTGGATTGCCCTGCCCTTCACCATCGTCACCATCCTGCTTATCGGAGTCCTTTGGAATACTATCCCGGCTGAAATGGCGCCATTGGAGGACCGTTCGCAAATCAGTATCAATACAATGGGTGCCGAAGGAGTGACTTACGAATATATCCGCGACTATACCGAAGACATCAATCATCTGGTGGACTCCATTATCCCGGATGCAGAAGCGGTAACAGCGCGTGTATCCAGTGGTAGCGGTAACGTACGTATCACACTGAAAGACATGAAAGACCGTGACTATACCCAGATGGAGGTTGCCGAAAAGTTGTCGAAGGCAGTGCAGAAAAAGACCATGGCACGCTCTTTCGTACAGCAGTCCTCCTCATTCGGAGGACGGCGCGGCGGTATGCCCGTGCAGTATGTATTGCAGGCAACTAATATCGAGAAATTGCAGGAGGTGCTCCCCAAGTTCATGACGAAGGTCTACGAAAATCCGGTATTCCAGATGGCAGACGTAAACCTGAAGTTCAGCAAGCCTGAAGCGCGCATCAACATCAACCGTGACAAGGCGAGTATCATGGGCGTAAGCACCAAGAACATTGCCCAAACTCTGCAATACGGCTTGAGCGGACAGCGTATGGGCTACTTCTACATGAACGGAAAGCAATACGAGATATTGGGCGAAATCAACCGCCAGCAACGCAACAAGCCCGCCGACCTGAAAGGTATCTATATCCGAAGCGACAACGGGAACATGGTGCAGCTGGACAACCTGATAGAGCTGACCGGCGGTATCGCCCCTCCGAAACTGTACCGTTACAACCGTTTCGTGTCCGCCACCATCTCCGCGGGGCTTGCCGACGGGAAGACCATCGGGCAAGGACTGGACGAAATGGACAAGATTGCCAAGGAGACACTGGACGAGACCTTCCGTACCGCACTGACCGGAGACTCCAAGGAGTATCGCGAAAGCTCCTCCAGTCTGATGTTCGCCTTCATCCTTGCCATCGTGCTGATTTACCTGATTCTGGCCGCCCAGTTCGAGAGCTTCAAAGACCCGCTGATTATCATGCTGACGGTGCCTCTCGCCATTGCCGGCGCGCTGGTATTCATGTATTTCGGAGACATCACGATGAATATATTCAGCCAGATTGGCATCATCATGCTGATTGGTCTGGTAGCAAAGAACGGTATCCTGATTGTGGAGTTCGCCAATCAGAAGCAGGAAGCGGGTGAAGACAAGATGCGAGCCATCAAGGACGCCTCCCTGCAACGTCTGCGCCCCATCCTGATGACGAGTGCCTCCACCATCCTGGGACTGATACCACTGGCATTCGCCACCGGCGAAGGCTGCAACCAGCGCATCGCCATGGGTACTGCCGTCGTAGGCGGCATGCTCATCTCCACACTGCTGACGATGTACATCGTGCCTGCCATATATAGTTATGTATCAACGAACCGAAGTAAACTGAAGACCGAATGAAACGCATTGTTTTAATTTTCATAGCCACTGCCTGCACAGCGCTGGGCCTTTATGCACAGCCTGCGCCTACCTACACCTTGAAGTCCTGCCTGGAGCAAGGATTGCTGAACAACTACTCCCTGCGCATTGTCCGCAATGAAGAGCAGGTCAGCAAGAACAACGCCACACTGGGCAATGCGGGCTACCTGCCCACACTGGGCCTCTCCGCCGGCTACAAGGGAACCATAGACAATACCGAGACCAAAGCCCGAGCCACCGGAGAGACAACCAAGGACAACGGAGTGTTTGACCAAACTCTCGATGCAGGCATCAACCTGAACTGGACCATCTTCGACGGTTTCAACATTACCGCCAACTACCAACGGCTCAAGGAGCTGGAACGCCAAGGCGAGACCAATACGCGCATCGCCATCGAGGACCTGATAGCCAACATAGCCGCCGAATACTATAACTATGTGCAGCAAAAAATCCGCTTGAAGAACTTCCGTTATGCCGTATCGCTATCCAAAGAGCGCCTGCGCATTGTGGAAGAGCGTTACCACATCGGTAACTTCTCGCGCCTGGACTACCAGCAGGCCAAAGTGGACTTCAATGCCGACAGTGCCCAATACATGAAACAGCAGGAACTGCTGCACACCTCACGTATCCAGCTGAACGAACTCATGGCAAACAAAGATGTAGACCAGCCGTTTATCATACAAGACAGCCTCATCAACGTGACCGCCTCCCTGAACTTCGAGGAGCTGTGGAACGCCACCCTCACCATCAACGCCTCACTGCTACGTGCCGAACAGAACAATACCCTGGCCCGTCTGGACTACAAGAAAGTCTGCTCGCGCGACTACCCATACGTGAAGATGAACGGCGGATACGGCTACACCCTCAACAAGTATGACATCTCTGCCAACAGCCGCCGCAGCAACCTCGGTCTGAACTTCGGCGTCACGGTCGGCTTCAATCTGTTCGACGGCAACCGGCGCCGCGAACGCAAGAATGCCCGCATTGCCGTACAGAATGCTCGCCTGGAACGGGAGCAACTGGAGCAGGCCCTGCGCGCCGACCTCAGCAACCTATGGCAGGCCTACCAAAACAACCTGCAAATGCTGAACCTGGAACGCCAGAACCTTGTGGCTGCCAAGGAGAACCACGAGATTGCCATGGAACGATATATGCTGGGCAACCTCTCGGGAATCGAGATGCGCGAAGCCCAAAAGAGTCTGCTGGATGCAGAAGAACGTATTCTCTCCGCGGAATATGATACCAAATTATGTGAAATCTCCCTACTGCAAATCAGTGGAAAAGTAGCGCGCTATATGGAATAAGCAATATAATCCGTACCTTTACGCCCGATTTATCAGAATTAAAGCACAATGGGATTATTCATCAGAAAGCCATTCGAGGCACTGCAAGCGGAGGCGAATGCCTCCGGAAAGAAAACATTGAAACGTGTACTTGGTCCGTGGAGCCTTGTTGCCCTGGGCGTGGGAGTCATCATCGGAGCGGGTCTATTCTCCATCACCGGAACGGTGGCGGCAGGCTATACGGGACCGGCCATCACACTGTCCTTTGCCATTGCCGCACTGGGATGCTGCTTCGCCGGACTATGTTATGCGGAATTTGCATCCATGATACCCGTAGCCGGCAGCGCATACACCTACTCGTATGCCACGATGGGCGAACTCATCGCCTGGATTATCGGGTGGGACCTGGTACTGGAATACACCGTAGCCGCAACCACGGTAAGCATCAGTTGGAGCCGCTATCTGGTCGTCTTTCTCGAGGGACTGGACATACATCTACCGCAAGCCCTCACCGCCTGTCCCTGGGATGGTGGAGTCGTAAATATCCCCGCCTTCCTTATCGTCGTGCTGATGAGCCTCTTCCTGATACGGGGTACGGAAGGCAGCTCCATCTTCAACGGCTTCATTGTATTCCTGAAGGTTTCCGTCATACTGATTTTTGTCATACTCGGCTGGAAATACATCAATACCGACAACTATACACCTTACATCCCTGCCAATACGGGCATACTGGGCGAATATGGATTCTCCGGCATCCTGCGAGGAGCGGCCATCGTATTCTTCGCCTTCCTCGGATTCGATGCCGTGAGCACAGCTGCCCAAGAGACGAAGAACCCGAAGCGGAATATGCCTATCGGCATTCTGGTCTCCCTGCTGGTATGCACCGTGCTCTATATGGTTTTTGCCCACGTCATGACGGGAGTGGCACACTACACCGCCTTCAGCGGACAGCAAGGCATTGCTCCCGTTGCCATAGCCATAGAGCACATGGGGCAGGCTGATGCTGCAGGTATCATCCAGCCGGACTATCCCTGGCTGAACCGTGCCATCGTGCTGTCCATTCTGTTCGGATATTGCTCCGTCATCATGGTGACACTGCTGGGACAGAGCCGCGTATTCCTAAGCATGAGCCATGACGGGCTGCTGCCTCCTTTCTTCTCGCATATCAACGAAAAGTTCCGTACTCCGGCACGCAGCAACCTGCTCTTCATGGTACTTGTGGGCCTGCTGGCAGCTTTTGTACCCGCACGGCTGGCCGGAGAGATGACAAGCATCGGCACGCTGATGGCCTTCACGCTGGTCTGTGCCGCTGTACTGGTAGTACGCAGAACCATGCCTGACGTGCCCCGTTCCTTTAAAACCCCACTTGTTCCACTTATCCCCATACTGGGTATTCTTACTTGCCTTTGCATGATGTTGTTCCTTCCTGCCGATACATGGATACGCCTGGTGCTGTGGATGCTCATCGGTCTGGACATCTACGTGGGCTACGGCATGAAGCACAGTAAGCTGGAGCATGGAGGCGACACCCGCCACGGGCAGGTGACCTTGAACATGATTGGACTTATCCTTGCCGTTCTTTGTGTCATCACCGGACTGTGGCACCAACAGACTGTGGGATGGGGAGAAAGCAAAGTGCTGCTGATTATCTCGTTTGTTTTCGCATTCACGCACTGCGCTTACTATATGTGGAGAATCTGGAGAAGATAATAAGCCCTAAATCTCCTCCTTTAAAGATAAACAATCTTTCATCCAAACTACCCCAGCACCCACTTGGTCCGCTTCCCGAAACAACGGTATGCCATTGCCACCAGAAACCAGGAAGTACAGAAAGCGACGACTGCGGCACAAGGTATCTGAAGATAGATAGGAACATGGATAGCACGCATCAGGACTACGCTCGGTCCGGTAAAGAAATAGTGTATCATATAGACTCCAAAACCACAGAGCGTCAAGTTTGCCAATGCTTTCTTGATGCGCTCCGAACGGAAATTGGCCCGCTTGCAAAGCATAAACACGGGGATGGTCATCATTACTACATTCAGCGAACAGTAGGTGAAGAAGAGTTCGAGCATCTCATCCGTAAAATCCGGCAAGGAGGTCATACGACGGAAACCAAGGAATGTTACGGCATAGCCAATGGCAAACATGGGAATGCCGATGCCACAGAGTTGCCGGCCCGTCCAGTTATGGTTCCTCAGATAATGGCCCAACAATAGGTAGCCGTTAAAACCGGCAAAGTAATACAGCATACCGAACGAGTTCCACGAGCAAGTCCCCCAAAGGTACGGAGCGGCAAACTCGGTATAATAAGGCAGCAGCAGTGTCACTCCCCATGCTGCAAGAAACCATAGTTTGGCACGTTCCGAGGCCTTCTCCACCCATGCCGAGAATATCGGAAGATAGAGATAAAGCCCTATCAGCAGATAGATATACCACATGTGTACATCCAATAGAGAGAAATTAAAAGGCATTTCTGCAATATATCCCAGGCTCACTGCCAGAGACTGGCGCATCACTTCCTCACCCGAATAAGGGAAGAAATCCAGAATCACTTTCGGCTCCACTCCCAGCAGTCCCGTTATCCAGGGGAACAGATTGTAAATCACAGACCAGATGAGGAAAGGAAAGAATACGCGGGGGATACGTTTCTTGTAGAATGCCGAGGCGTCACCCCGTACCGGCAACAGCAATGCACCGGTAATCATTACAAAAAGCGGTACGCAAGGACGGAGCGCCGCACCGTAGACAGCTCCCCAGAACTTGATGTCAACAATGTCGGGCGATGTGCCCGGATAGAAGTTAAAAGGGTCTGTGCAATGGCAGCAAACTACTGTAAACATTGCAACAAGGCGTACCACATCCAGCCATACGATGTGTTGTGCCGGAGTTTGTCGTGTAAGAGTCAGTTCCATGTTTTATTAAATTGGTTGTTTGGAGGGCTAAAGATAAAGAAGTTAACCGAGAAATGAAAAGGAGAATGTAACAAAAATACGACAACAAACGAGTTTCAGTTTTATTCTCCTATAGAGAACAATCTGTTTTATCAAGGCGGAACAGAGTGTTCCAATAGGGAAGAACACTTTGTTCCAACATGAAAGAACAGTTTGTTTCAACATAAAGGAACAGTTTGTTTTTCGGCGTAAAAGAGTGTAGTTCGTTTTAATCTTTTATAAATCAGCGATTAAAAGTGTTTTTATAAAGATGCAGGTAACGATATAGTAGTGGAAGTTCAGCTACACATTGCATTGCTCTGCATAATTTCAAATATCTCTGTAACACAAAGGTAAGCAATGTTTTTGATGCTTCCAAGTTAATCATAGCATATTTATAGAAGGGTTGACAATTAATTGTCAGCCCTTTTTTTATCCGATATCCTCTGTCATTCTATCAGTCTCTTTTTTAAGAAGGAGAATTGCGTGTATTCCCCTTTCTATCCTGATGAAGAAAAAATATTCTGAAAATTCACATTGATACCAAGTGAGTTACAAGGAAAATGTGGGGCTGGCGGTTACCGTCAGCCCTATTTTTTCATGCCTAATTTTGAAAACTTTGCAACCGAAGAAAGAAAAATAACCCATTAGAACAAAGGAATATTGTATGGAAGAGAACAGAAATGATATTGAGATACTCAAAGCAATGATAAAGGACAACTTTGAGGAACAACGAAAACTGATTGCCAAGCTGGAAACGGCTCTGGAAGCAGTAACCAGTTTCAACGGTAAGCAAATGCTGGACAGCCGGGATATGCGCCTGATGCTGAAAGTATGCGACCGGACACTGATCCGCTGGCGTAATTCCGGGAAACTCCCATTTTTCAAACTCAGCGGCAAGATTTACTTCTGGGCTTCTGACGTATATAAATTCCTGAGAGAAGAATGTCTAAACGAAGATTTCATATCCGATTCTATTAACTCATAAATAAAAATTCACATGGAAAATCAAAGTAAAGTAATCGTCATAGAACGAAACAAATTCGCAGCACTCGTCAAATCACACCGCAAATGCCTCCAGATGCTGAACATCCTGACTTACATCTACACAGTTAAGGAAGTAAGCCTTACCCTGACCTTGCAGGAAATCTGTGAAGTCCTGCACATGACTCCCGAAGAAGTGGAGATACAGCGACAGAAAGGATATATCCGCTTCACGACACAGAAAGGGATGACCGTCTATGAAATCACGGACCTGCTCCGATTGGAAAATATGCTGGAGATGGGGAGCATCTATCGTAAGATCGACAAAAAAGTAATGAACCTCGAACCTCTAAATAATGAATAAACAATGAAAGAAGAAGAGCAAGACAAGAAACAGCGGAAGCGTCTGGTACACGCTTCCCTGTTTAGTGGATTCGGCGCCCCAGACCTGGCTGCCGAATGAATGGGATGGCAGAATGCCTTCCATTGCGAGATAGACGATTTTTGTAATACCATTCTAAATTACTGGTTTAAAGATGCGAAAAGTTATACAGACATCACAAAAACAGACTTCAGACAGTGAAGAGGAAAAATTAATGTTCTTACAGGAGGTTTTCCTTGTCAACCATTCTCCGTCGCAGGCCAAAGAAAGGGAGCGGATGATAACCGCTATCTCTGGCCTCACATGCTCAGGGCCATACATGAGATCAGGCCCGATTGGGTCATTGGTGAGAACGTTGCTGGCATCCTCACGATGGTACAGCCCGGTCAGGAGACTGAAGTGGGAAGTCAATCCACTCTATTCGGAGAGAGTGAGCCTGTATTTAAAAGACGACAGCAATATGTTGTTGAAACCATTTGCCGTGATCTTGAACGCGAAGGATATTCCGTCCAGCCGGTACTTATACCGGCTTGTTCCGTCGGTGCACCTCACAGACGGGATAGAGTTTGGTTTATTGCCCACCGTGACGGCACAGGACTACAAGCGCAGGGGGCCGGGCAGCAGGCAGCAGGGACTACCGGAGATAATCCATGGAATGCTTCTGCCAACGCCAGTGGCAACAGAGATACACCATGCCGAAAGAGTCAGGAAATGGAAATCGATGAATTTATCCTCACCCCATGCCCAGATAGCCGGAGAGAAGAATCCCAACGGCCTGACGGATTTTCTGGACTTTTACGGGATACTACCGGAACCGATACCGGACAATACTGAGCTGGAAAACACGGACGGGAACAATCTGGAAGAATCGATCCTACAATGGCTGGCAGAAGGACAAGTGATGCCGACACCGACAGCGCGGGATTGGAAAGGCGCACCTTCACTGGAGAACCTGAAGAAACGGGGAAAGATACCACAGAAGAACAGCCTTCCGGATTTCTTCGCCCGGACTGGAAAGAGTTTCCAACTCAATCCCCTGTTTGTAGCCGAGATGATGGGCTTTCCACCCGATTGGACGGTATCTCCTTTTCTCGGTGAAGACAGGCATCCATTAAAGGATACGGGAACGCTATCGTCCCCCAGGTAGTCTACGAGATATTTAAAGCAATAGAAGAAACCTATAAATTAAACAGTCATGAATAAAGTATCGATATTTGAACATCCCGAGTTCGGACGCATCCGGACACTGGAAATTGACGGGAAAATATGGTTCTGCGCCTCGGATGTTGCCGCCGCACTTGGCTACTCCAATCCGAGAGATGCCGTCGTAAGACATTGTAAACCAATGGGTGTCGTGGTTTACGACACCCCTACACGCAGTGCCGTCCAGAAAATCAAGTACATCAGCGAAGGAAACGTATACCGGCTGATTGCCGGTAGCAAGCTGCCTTCCGCTGAGAAATTCGAAAGCTGGATATTTGATGAACTGGTTCCCGAAACACTAAAGAACGGTGGCTATCTTCTTAAGAAGAATGGCGAAACGGATAATGAACTGCTTGCGCGTGCCATATTGCTCGCACAGAACCGTATAAAAGAGCGAGACAGCCGTATTTCAGCATTGGAGAAGGAGAACAACTATGCTATCCTGAAACTCAAGCTACAGGCCCCAAAAGTTCAGTATTACGACAAAGTCCTGCAATCCCAAAGCACCTACACGACCACACAGATAGCGAAAGAATTGGGAATGACTGCCGGAATGTTGAACAAGCGGCTCCGATGGGCAGGCATCCAGTTCCGTCAATCCGGTCAGTGGCTGCTCAAAGCTCCTTACCAGAATCAAGGCTATACAGCCTGTCTCTTATACACATCTCCGAGCCCACGAGACACTGAGCGATCTC
>ERZ1026957.927-NODE-927-length-11199-cov-8.476849_pt1 | contig 11199 bp, 9 predicted proteins | sample MGYA00519300_ERZ1026957 | MGnify/ENA primary metagenome ERZ1026957 (study PRJEB26926, sample SAMN06164520) | human gut metagenome | biome: ENVO:00009003; feature: ENVO:2100002; material: ENVO:00002003 | host: Homo sapiens | place: USA | collected 2012 ...
TTCGTCGGCAGCGTCAGATGTGTATAAGAGACAGACTATAATACAAGGGATTATAAAATAGTAAAGAGGCCTGCCATCATGCAGAACATAAAAACGATTGCCGGAACTTTCACGATAGGCACTTATGAAATTCCAAAACAATATGTATGTGCAAAAACACCCACAATTACACAAAAAAATGATATCTGTGAGATCGTAACCTACGATCAGCAGATTACCGTAAATGGACATAACTATGCTCCGGTACTGCATCAAAACTGTATGCAGCCGGAGCAGATTACATTATATCCACTTGTAATCCGGCAGGAACACGCGACACTGACCGTGTCCGACCGTTATCATACCGGACATTGGAAATCCGGGGATGACACACAGATTTCCGACTGGCGTCCAAAGCTTATGCACCGGGGATGTGTGCCATGTACCAATTGCGGAAGGTGTTAGCACTTTTTATATTTTATTCCAGCCAAAGTGTAACCGCAGATTTATTTTCACTTGGTCTGTAATATATTTTACGGTCTTTTATGCTAACTTCCATTTCCTGATGTGCATAAATTTGTCTGATGTGATCTGGAACATCTTCTGGAAGTTCTATTTCAATTACCTCCGGCAATTTTCCATCAAACACATGAATAACCACATACGCCTGCTTGTTTTTTCCTACCCGCAAAAGAGCCTGCCAGCCTTCCGGATGCCGTGCACTTTTGATCTTTGGTCCGTAACGGTAAGACTGTCCTTCTTTTATAATGTCTTTAATCTTTCCGTAAAAAGAAATTCCCTGCTTGATCAGATTCCATTTTTCCGGTGCAAGCTGTGTCACATCTCCTGATATACACATACGACCAAGAAACGTATTGGAAATAGAATAGGCAATTCTCTTTAGAGAATCATCCTGTCGAATTACAGCCCAAATCTGACTTTGTGCCGGATGGATAACCCAGTGCAGGTTTGCTGCTATAATCGGAATCTCTTCGCACTCATGTGCATCAGAAAAGGAAGCCATACTCATAACGGACATCAGTTTCGGCTCCAACCGGTGTCCTCCAGACGCACAGTTTTCCAATACAATTCCCGGAACCTCTTCTTTTACTTTTTCGATAAATGAAACAGTGGCTTCCATATTTTCGCGAAGAGCTTCTCCTGGTGATTCCGCCCCGTCACAACCGATTCCGATGGTTTCATTATAGTCGATTTTCATATAGCCAAATCCATATTTTTTTAAAGTTCCAATCACTTTATCGGTAAGATACTTATCTACCCATGGATCCTGCATATCCCAGAAACGTCGGAAATATGTGGTTAATACCGCATTATCTTTATGCAATAAATGTTCTGTAAGATGATATGCATGGGAGGCACTTCCCACATTTTCAATCTCAAACCAGATTCCAGGTATCATTCCTGCATCCTTTATTACCTGAACCGTCTTTTCCATTCCGTCCGGAAATAACTCGCTGGAAACTTCATAGTCACCCATTCCGATATCCCACGGAATTCCATTTTCTTTATACCAACCACAATCTATGACAAAATATTTAAACCCTTTGCCTTTGATTGCATCTACGATCTCGCATATATTTTCATGAGATGGATTTCCCCACGTTGTACAATACTCGTTAAACACAATCGGAAGATCCTGTTCACTTTCTGGTGCTTTTAAAAAGCCTTCCACCAGTCCGGCTGTTGTAAGCCTTCCGGTAAAAATGTCAAAAGAATTTGTGTGTGCTGTACTTACAATGGCTTCCGGGGTTGTAAAATTTTTTCCCGGGTTCACTTGTTTCATCCAATGTCCCAATTCCCGGTCTGCCAGTCCTCCGCTCAATGCCAGTCCGTTATCTTTCCTGTAAACTTCCATCTGCCACGATGACGGATGAGCAATTTGTGCCCCCCAAAATACATGGTTTTCACGATCTTCAATCGCTGCGAATGGGAAAAAACGGTTTACCGGCATAGATCCTGCCTGACCAAAACGTTCACAGCGTACTGCATGCGGGTCCCAGGCCGGTTCCAACTGTAAATCTTCTACAGGGACAGCTTCATGCCTGCCTTCCTGACTCCATACACTACGTACACGGTGCAGCCATAGTGTTCCATATCCATCCCCCTGCATATATGGGGATAAACCTCCAAGAGAAAAACTCTCAAACATTTCCAGACAACAATCTCTTTTGCTTTGGTTTTCAAATGTACAGGAAATCCGGACATATGGCGTATTTTGCATCCATACAAGATGGTGTATCAACCGGTGTCCATCTTCGTCCATCATTATGGTATTTACACGAATCTGTTCTCCCGTTGTTTCATCTGTCTGCTCGGAAAATCTTAATTTTCTTACGCTTTCGCTGTTACGCATGGAACAGCCTCCTGCGTATGCTTCATTATAAATATCTCCTGTCAGTTTATATTGAATCAGTGATTCCATAAAACAATTATCTGTTACAATATGTTCCTGCGATACGTTTTCCGGCAGCAATTGAAATCCAACCTGCATACTATTACGGTCAATTAGATATCTTGCCACCATATCGCCTAATTTGTATTCCTGCAAAACTTCCAGATGCATGATTTCCCTCCTTTTATCCTTTTACAGCACCAACCGTCATTCCTTTAATAAAATATTTCTGTAAACTTAAAAACAGAATTGCGATCGGAAAAACCGAAATTACAATTGCCGCCATTGCTGTTGTATAATCACTGCTCTGTGCAGAGAACAATGACTGAATCGCCACGGTAAGCGTTTTTAATTCTTTTTTGCTGACATATAAACTTGCAAGTAGGTAATCATTCCAGATCTGGAATGCCTGCATAATAATAAGTGTTGCCATGGCCGGTTTTAAAAGCGGAAGTACTACCGAAAAATATGTCCGAAATACAGAACATCCGTCAATTCTTGCTGCTTCTTCCAGTTCCAAAGGTACCGTTGACATAAAACTGGTCATCAGAAATACTCCAAATGAAACTCCGGTTGCCACATACATAAATACAATTCCAAATCTTGTATTTGTAAGATGTAATTTATAACCAATAGTATAAATTGGAAGGAACAATGCCTGATATGGAATTAAAATACCAATGACAAAATAAATATAGGCAAACTTAAAAAACTTCTTCTTACATCTTGCTATTGCCCATGCAGTCGTGCCGCATAACAGAGCAAGAATCACAACACTGGTTGCCGTATACAAAAATGTATTTGAAAAAGTTGTTGCCAGATCAAGCTTTTTAAATGCATTCACATAATTCTCAAAATTTAATTTCTCCGGTAACGAAAGCGGACTGTTCAAATATAATTCTTTTTTTGTTTTGAAAGAATAATTTATAATGATGAGAATTGGTGCCAGAAATACAACCAGAGCAATGGTCATAATAACCTGTATGATTGCTGTGGTCTTGGTATATGGCTGATGGTCTCTGTTTTCTTCTTTGTTTTTTCTTCTTTTCATCATGCCTGCACCTCCTTACTCTTCAGTCCCTTCACCTGAACAAATGCAACAAGCAATAACACGATAACAAGCGTTACTGACATTGCGCAGCCATATCCATACTGTCTGCCATTAATCGCCGTTGTATATGTCTGATAAATCATAGATGTTGAAGCTCTTCCAGGTCCTCCTTTGGTGGAAGATACCAACAGATCATATACTTTTAAGGAACCAGTGGTAATTCCAACAACGCAAATGGTAATTGATGGTGCCAGCATTGGTATTGTCACATTTAAAAATCGTTTTACAGGACCGGCACCATCTACTTTTGCAGCCTCATATAATTCTGCCGGTACAGACTGTAAACCTGCAAGATAGATAAGCATCCAATAACCAATCCACTGCCAGTTATTTGCAATTAACAATCCACTTAAAACGGTTTCCTTTTTACCGAAAAGTAAAAAGTTAATGCTTGTTCCTAAAAGATCATTAAATGCCGGCAATACGTTGGAAAACATCTTAAGCCACACAAATCCGACAATTACAGCACTGATTAAACACGGAATAAAAAATACGGTTCGATAAATTTTCTGTGCCTTAATTCCACTGTCCAGTGCAACTGCAAATAATAAAGCGACCACATTCTGGATAATTGTATTGCCAATAGTAAATTTAATTGTAAACCACCATGCATTCCAGAAGTCAGAGTCTTTCATTAAATCTATATAATTCTGAAAACCGACAAATGTTTTTTCCGCCGACATTCCATCCCAGTTTGTCAGTGAATACCGAATTGCCAGAATAAGCGGTATAATCAGTCCAATTGTAAATATAATAATCCCGGGAAGTACCAGACACATGTATTGTCTTGCCATTTTGGATTCCATAGAATACTTTTTCTTTTTCATTGATACACACATCCTTTCCAAAAATAAGAGGGAAGAGGTTCACCTCTTCCCTCCTTCATTTCTAGTTTGCAGAACTTGCTTTTACTCTTTCATCTGATGCTTTTAAGCACTCTTCAAAAGTCTCATCACCCTGCAACCAGGCTGCAATATCTTTAGCATTTTCTTCCTGGAAACCACCCCATACCAACTGGTTATTTCCTAATGTTACATCCACAATTCTTCCTTCATTGGCATACTTGTCAATATCCTCCTGACTTGGGTTTTCAAATGTTGGTGTAACATCTTTAAGCATAGAAGCTGTTTTTGTATAATCCAGAATCTGTACTGCCAGATCCTTATCGCTTGTCAGCACATCCAGCACTTTATTGATCGCATCCTGATGTTCTGACTGGGCACTCGTCATAATTGTAATATTTGGCTCAAAAATTAATTTGGAATCTCCGGTCTGATTTGGGAATGGGAAAATTCCAAAATCAAAATTTTCATCAATATCCAGAAAATTCTGAATTGACCATGAACCTGATACCTTCATTGCAGCCTCACCCTGCACCATTTTTGCATCACAATCGGTCTGCTCTGTTGAAAATGTCTCTGGGAACGTATTATCATAAATTAATTTGTTATACTGATAAGCGGTCTGAGCCTCTTTACTGTCAGAAAAAGAAGTCTCTCCATTACGGAATTCATCGCCCCAGCTTTCATCTTTGTTAAATACATCATTCATCATAAACTGCATGGTCACATTTCCAATTGACCACGTATCTACCATATGGCTTGCAAATGGTGTAATTCCCTTTGCTTTACAATCATCAATAATTTTCTGGAGATCTTCCTGTGTTTCTGGAACACTCCATCCATTATCTTTAAACATTTGTTTGTTGTAATATACGCCCTGATACATTGCATTGTATACAAGTCCGTATGTTTTTCCGTCCACGGTCACATTTTCACGTGCCGCATCAAGTCCACGATCCAGATATGTCTCGTCGATTTCCCCGAGCACGCCTTTCGGTGCATATGTAGAAACATCCTGTGCTTTTCCAATCATAATGTCTGGAAGTCCGGACTGCATATACTGCTGCATCTTTGGCTGGAAATCATTTCCCCAGTCAACGCATTCCCACTCCAGTTTGATTTCCGGATATTTCTTTTCAAGTGCTGCATCAATAAATTCCTCAATTCCGGCATCTGTTGTTGACTGTCCCGCCAATACAGACAACGTAACCTTCTCCCCTGAAGATGTTTTGTTTCCTGTCTGACTGTCCTGTGCATTTTCTCTGGAACCACAGCCTGTTATCAGCCCCATAGCTAATGTTCCAACCATTAAAATACTGATTACCCTCTTCTTCATTTCGTTTCCTCCTTCTATTGATCACGTTTTTGATAGGTATATTATAAAAAATAAAGAGAAGGTATGATTAGGACTTTTTTGTACTTTTCACTTGCACATCTTTGCAATTTTATTCACAGCTTTGTTCCCGATGATCATCCGCATACTTTAATACATCTTCCAGTAGAATTTTTTTATTTAGCCACAGTAATTGCTGTTCTGCCACCTTTTTTTGAAACGTCCAGGTTAATTGTTCATTTCCCGTGGTTACATCAATGACTTCATTTTTTGCTTCATATGACTGGATATCAGATTGAATTTTATTCTGATTGTTGTCTGTAACCCCTTCTATTAAAGAAGACGTTTGCGTAAAATCAGCAATCTCCTGTGCCAGTTTCTGATCTCTCAACAGCCGGTTGAAAATCTGATCAACTGTATCCTCCTGTTCTGTTTTTGCACTTTTCATAAATGTCATATTCGTTTCTTTAATTAGCTTTGCATCCCCCGCCTGATTTGGAAATGAAAAAATTCCAAAATCAATATCTTTTCCATATTGACTCGAAAACTGCATAGACCATGAGCCGGTAAGATACATTGCAGCTTCTCCCCTGACAAATCTGCTATCACATTCAAACTGATCGATTTGAAATGCGTCCTCCCATGTATGGTTCAAAATAAACTGGTTATTTTTAAAACAATTTCGTACCTCTGCGTTGCCCTCATAATTTTGATCCCCTTTACGAAACTGATCTCCCCAATCCGGCATTTTATCAAAGATTTCATTCATCATATACTGCATGGTCATATTCGCCACCTCCCATGATTCCTGAAAATGAGAAGCAAACGGTACAATGCCTTTTTTCTCCAGACACGCAACAACATCTTCTAACTCTTCTCCTGTCGTGGGCGGTGTCAGTTTATATTTTTTAAAAATATCTTTATTATAGATTACTCCCTGATACCATGCATTATAAGGAATTCCATATACCACCCCATCAACCGTTACTTCTTTCAGCGCATCCTTTTGTATTTTCCCCAGATAAGAATCTGAAATCTTCGCAAGATTCCCAGTCTTTGCATATATCTGTACATCCTGTGCTTTTCCAATTATAATATCCGGGATTTCACCTGCTGCAATCCTGCTTTTCATCCGTGTATTAAACTGATCTCCCCAGTCAACGCACTCCCACTCCAGATAAACCTGCGGAAAATTTTTCTCCATCCACTCATCGATCATATCTTCCACTCCGGCATCTGATGTTGATTGCCCTGCTAATACAGATATTACTATCGTATCCCTTTCCGTTTCCCTATTATTTTCTTTATAGGAAATACATCCTGTCAGTGACAACAGCAATATCACAATAAACAGGTTTGCCAGCCATCTTTTCATGCTTCTTTTTCCCCCTGTAGTTCTATACGGTAATTTCTTGGATTCATTCCTGTGCTCTTTTTAAACACTCTGCTGAAATAAGTGTAATCATCATATCCAACCATAAAAGCAACATCCGCCAAACTGATTTCTGAATTTTTCATATATTCTTTTGCCTTTTCTATCCGCTTATTAGTAATATATAGAATAAGGCTTTCTCCCATTTCCTGACTAAACATTTTTGACAGATAAGAACTGTCCACATGATATTTATTTGCCAGTGCAGATAATGACATTTCCTCTGCATAATGCTCCTGTATCCATTCCACGACCAATTGAACAATTGATTTCATGGATTTTGTTTCTGTCTCTGCTTTTGGAGGAAGTAAATAAATAATCGCATCTTCTATATTTCTTTGCAATTCATCATAATTTAAGGTTTCTATTGTTTTATCTACTGCCTCCACCACATTTTCTGCATCTGCAACCAATACTTTCCCATGTTCCTGAAATATGTAATTCAGAATAATATCAAAAATCTGTTTTACCGTCTGCTTTACTTCCAGACAACTCCACCGTTGTTCCTGACAATCACACAAGCCTGTCATTTCCAATACAATCTTTTTAATTTTCTGCTGGTTTCCACATCCCAATGCATTTTTTAATTGTTTATCAACTTCAACAGAAATATGCTGATTCCATTTTTCCGCCTGTTCATCAGAGGAAGTTACAATTTCATCTTTATAAACATAACTTCTCGTCATAAGCATACTAATTGCCTCTACATATGCCATAGAAAGACTTTCCATGGCATAAAAATGAGATCCAACACAAATGGTCATACAAGTATGGTATTTTGCAGAAGCCTTTACCCGTAGCTTTTCTGAAAGCTGTAGAAGTTCCTGCTCACTTTTTTGGGTTAAAATTATATATTCATTCATACGATAGATGTTATTAAAAATAATATCATCCTCCTGAAAAATCTGACGAATCATATTTTTAATGTCATATGATAACCATTCACATTTTCTCTCATAAGTGGTTATAATATCTGACAAATTATGAATTTTGACCAGTATTAACCGTACCCCCTGCATTTTTACAGAACCTCTTTCACCTGCAAAAGTATTATTCCATTTTTCTGTTTTATGAATCAACTGGCTGTATTCCCTGTCCTGCATGATAGAGGATGCTTTTAATAATTCTGTCTGCTGATTTTCATTTGCACTGATTTTTTCCAATGCTTTTACAATCGCACGAATTAAATCAATTTTCGAAATCGGCTTAATCAGATAATTCATTGTGCCTGACAGAAAGGAATTTTTAACATAATCAAAATCATCATATCCGCTAATTACAAAAGTAATAATTTCTGGATATTTGTCTTTTACCCTCTGCAACAGCTCAACCCCGCTTAGAAATGGCATATTAATATCTGTAATAAAAATATCCGGTTGATAATTATTTATCTTTTCCCACGCATCCTCCCCATCCGCCGCTGGTTCTAAAAAATCTAAATTATATGTTTCCCATGAAATCATACTGCGCATTTTTTCTCTCGTCCAATACTCATCATCTGCAAATAAAACCTTATATGTCTTTTTCTTCATTGTTGCTATCCTCCCCACGATCTGGTAAAATCATAAACACTTTTGTCCCTTCTCCAAGCATACTTTCCAGATGCATTCCATATTGATTGCCATATAACATTTTTAATCTGGCATTAATATTATGTAAACCTATGGAATTTCCTTTTTCCACAAAATCAAGTTCATTCTTACGCAAACTTTCATTTATTGCAGATGTGTCCAATCCGATTCCATTATCTTCGATACAAATAACCAGATCCATCTGCTCTCGTTTTATCTGTATCCCAATTTTCTTTTTTCCTCTTTTATTACGCAGACCATGATTAATTGCATTCTCCACAATCGGCTGCAGTGAAAGTCGTGGCAGTTTACTTTTTAATGTCATTTCATCCACATCAAATGTATACTGAATGTTATCATGCATCCGCATGTCCATAACATAAATATAATTTTTCAGATGGGCAATCTCATTTTCAACAGTAGAAAATGGATCTTTCATATTTAAGCTATAACGAAATATAAGCGCCAGTGACTGACTCATATGACTGACTTCCGGGCAGTTTCGAATTTCTGCAATACTTGCCATTGTATCCAGTGTATTATATAAAAAATGTGGATTAACCTGTGCCTGTAATGCTTTGTACTCTGCCCGATTTAAAAGTTGCTTGGTCTGGTATTCTTTTTGTTTTAATTCCTCCATCTGATCAAGCATCTCATTAAATTTTTGGGCTAACTCTCCTATCTCATCTTCTTTTACAATTTTTGCCCGAAGCTGAACATTACCATTTCCAATTTTCTGAATCGTATTCATTAATAATTCCAAAGGTCTTGTTAATCCGCTCGATATGAAGCCAGTTATAATCATTGAGACACAGATCATTAATAAAGCGATCGCCAATAAGTTAATTGTAAGATTTCTCTGGTTTTGTCTTAATACTTTTTGCGGCATCATGGAATATGCAGTTAAATTATAATGTTGCTGATCAATACGGAAAAATTCCTGTTTTGAATTGGTTTCATTTTCAGCTTTTTTCCCACAGGCAATCGATTTTTCCAAAGCATTATATTCTTTTGTCTGTTCTGCATCCAGATCTCCCAATGTATCAATCGGCCGATCCCCGGTTGGCTGCAGCCACATGAATGCCGTGCGGTCTATTCTGTATTTATCCATAATTTTTTCAAGATTCTTTGTATCTACATCACACACCACGTATCCGATTTTATCCTGAAGATTACTTTCATTGTACAGCTTCATAACAAAACGTAATATATTTTTATTCCTGTATTCATTATAATAGCTGGATACCAGCATTACGGGATTATCTAACTCCACATATTTTTTCACAATTTCAGCATTTGTACATTCCGGATCTGAATATATATCCGAAGCATAATTATGTTTTGGTGTAACCGCTCTTCGATAAGTGCTGATGACCTGATGATCCATTGTATACAAATAAAAAGAGACCACATCATCCCCTGTCTCAAATTCATCGGTCGCTATGTCATATGCTTTTCTGTAAAATTTCGATTGCAATTCCTTAATTGTTTCTTTTTTTCTCAGGCTTTGCAATAATTCATCATCCATATAAATTTCTATTAAATTATTTTCTATCCCCTTAATCAATCCATAAATTTCATTTTGCATACTCTGCATAGATTGTTCACTTTCTTCTTTTGCCTGCTCATATATTAATTTTGAAGAAAGATTTTGAAATAAACATGTTTGTATAATAAGTGCTGCCAAAACACACCCCAACACCATAATAAAAATTTTTGTGCGTAATTTCATGTTCTCCTCCCATTATTCCGCTGATTATTTTATTATATCATGTTATAGATTGCTGTACTTGGATTTATTTGTAATGTGAGTTGGATAAATTTGTGTGACTTAATACCATTTTACAAAAAATTAGCGGAAGAATATCATTTTTAGTATTCTTCCGCCAGTTATAATTATTTTGTTTTTATTTTACAACAACTTTTTATTTTTCCTTTCCCACTCCATTTTCCTCGTAAAAATCAAATAAAAAATGACATTCAACACGATTCCAAAACAGGTGGCGACCGGAGCTACCAGTCCGATTTTTGTAAGGCTTGCATGTGGCTGTATACTCATAACATAGGCAAGTGGCAGTCCGACTTTCAGGAACCGCTTACACTGCCCGTTGATTCTGAAATCCTTCTTTTTTTTAAATCTTTCTTTTTTAACAGTATAATCGCAAGAACCACGCTCACTGCCTGCGCTGCAACAGTTGCAATTGCTGCTCCTGCCGCATCGAGATGAAATCCTGCGACGAGAATTAAATCCCCGATAATGTTTACAACACATGCGACTGCCACGAATATAAGCGGGGATCTGCTGCTTTCCAGCCTTCGTATCGTATCAAGATAGTGTATGTGGGAGAATGTTACTCCGTTGGGTAACTTCGGAAGCATATCTCTTACACGCTTTGCGAGATAGCATGCATCCATGACTTCCTTGATTTTGTCTCCTGTCATTTTGAATACCTCTTTTCAGTTATTTACTTCTGTCTCTTATACACATCTGACGCTGCCGACGAATAGCCTTGTGTAG
>ERZ1026957.935-NODE-935-length-11168-cov-4.486997_pt1 | contig 11168 bp, 6 predicted proteins | sample MGYA00519300_ERZ1026957 | MGnify/ENA primary metagenome ERZ1026957 (study PRJEB26926, sample SAMN06164520) | human gut metagenome | biome: ENVO:00009003; feature: ENVO:2100002; material: ENVO:00002003 | host: Homo sapiens | place: USA | collected 2012 ...
ATTCGTCGGCAGCGTCAGATGTGTATAAGAGACAGATTCAAGACCGTATCGAAAAAGATGCATGGCTCGAAGAGTTTTTCCCCAAGCAAATGGAAGTGTACCACAACGCCATCGAACAAACGAAGGAACAACTGCTGAAACAGATAAACATGATATAGAAAGATATTGATTATATGGACGAAATCAAACATAGCAGGAGGTTTGCGGAAATAGAGACTCTCATGGGCAGTTATTTCCGCTATCATCTCGTCCCCGTCATGACGCAGACGCAAACCTACCTGACCGAGAAGCAGGGCGAGGAAATGAAGAAGTATTCGACTTCCATAAGCGGCATACTCGGCATGATGGCGTCGGCGGGCCAACCGCTCTCCGACCCGTACCAAACACTCAAGGTAACAGGAGAATGGAACTCCAAGACAACCGAAGACTACATCGGGATGTGCAAGGAACGGATTCTCTCGTCGGAGGAAATACAGCACGATCTCGCCTACATGGCCGGCGAGTGGCGCGATACCGTCGTGCTGGAAGTCGGACGCAAGCGTTACGATGAACTGTCGCAGGAATTGGGCTGCGACCTCGCCTACGCCTTCGTGGACTACCGCGTGGAGCAACTGATGATAGACCATCTGGTAAAGGAACGTATGCCCAAGTCCTCGGCGGACTACATCATCCGCAAAGCGGCTGAATCAAGTCTGTTGGGGTTGCCGCAGGCGTTAAGCCGCTCGCCGCTGGCCGAAGAGATAGAGAAGCGCGGAGAGGCCGCTTATCGTCCGAGCAAGTTGGAGAAAGGCGCAGGTTGGGTGTTGGGGGCTTCAGCCGATACCGTCATGCTGGGCGGTGCAGGTTCATGGGCAAGCTTCGCACGGTTCATCGGAGCGGATACAGCCATCTCGGCCGTTGCCGATCACTTCGGGGCAGAAGAGACACAGACGCTCTCTGCGGAGGAGTGTATCAGCAAGGGGGTGTTCGGCAGCGAAAGCAATGTGTTCGAGGGATTCCGTAAGGAAGCAGCGGCGATTCCACCCAAAGAGAACACACTCTTGTCCGAAGCCAACGGAGAGTTACAGAAAAAGATACCGATTATAACATTCGATTTTATGGATTGGTGGAAAACAGACAGTATAAATATGCCGTGGCGGGAAGAAACTGCCGGGGAAGAACGGAAGCGGGCGGAACGGTATAAAGATGTGCCGTTGGTGGTCGCTCCCGGACAGGAGGAAGCCTATCTGCAAGACTTGGAAAGAGGGAATACCGAAGCGGAACAAGCCGGTCAGGAATCCGAACAGAGGGAAAAAGAGGCGAAAGAAGTGCAGGTTTCCACAGTCTCCACCGAGAAAACGATACGGGAAGAGCCGTCCGGGCAAGAACCGCAGACCATACAGACCAACGAGAACGGTTGGGATGGGCTGACCCGTTTCCTCGGACTGGAAGGTTTCAGCGAAGTCATGAGTAATCCGGGCAGTGTGTTGGCCATGCTGCCAGACATGCTATTGGGTATATTCACAGGCAAGACGCAATCGCTGGGACTGAAAGAAAACCTGCTGCCGATAGCGAGTATCGTGGCGGGCATATTCGTCAAGAATCCGATGCTGAAGATGTTGCTTATCGGCTTGGGTGGTGCGAACCTGCTGAACAAGGCGGGACATGAGGCACTGGGAAAAGAAAGGACGGAGAGAAACGGAAATGTGGCCACGACCGACAAAAAGGTGCAGTACAGACGCTATCCCGATGAGCCGCTCAATCCACGTATTGTGAATCCGGTACTGCAAGGCAATACCCTTATTGCCACGATAGACCACGTGCCCTGCACGGTGCAGCTTAATTCCACGGTGGCGGACGCCTACCGTGCCGGTGCCTTGCCGCTGAACACGCTGGCCAATGCCGTGCTCGTCCAAAGCGACCGTCTCCGCCAGATGGCTTCGCAGAATTACGACAACGGACAACAGGAGACCATCGTGCGGACGCGAGGCATCCAGTAATCCCGTAACCGACAAAAAAATTGGAGTATGAAAGAGAAATCGCAAATAGAAAAGAATGCCGAGGAGCGACAGATAGAGTTGCTTTCCACGGCTTTGAACGAAGCGTCGAATGCCGGAGGACACTGGCTCAACGCCGCAGGCAAGGGCTTTCCGAAATTCTATCCGCGCGGCGTCGCCGTCAGCCCGTTCAACGGGTTGTTCATGGCACTGCATTCGGACCGGAACGGGTGCAAGACCAACCTGTTCACCCTTTACAGCGATGCCAAGGCACGTGGCACATCGGTACGCGAGCACGAGCAGGGAGTCCCGTTCCTGTTCTACAACTGGAACAAGTACGTCCATCGCAACAACCCGGAGGACATCATCAGCCGGGATGCCTATTTGAAACTGGACGAGGAGGTGCAGAAACAGTACAAGGGCATACATAACCGGGAGATCCGCACGCTCTTCAATATCGACCAAACGACACTGCCTTACGTGGATAAGGAGGAATACGATATGGTATTGCTGAAAGACGGCAGTGCCGTGGAACGGGGATATTCCGAGGCCGACGAACGGCGATTGCATATCCGTTTCAACGATTTCCTGCTGAAAATGAGGGATAATCTCGTGCCCGTGCGTTCGGACGGAAGCGGAATGCCCCATTACGAGACAGATCGCGATGCGGTCTATATGCCGCGCCAACGGGATTTCGGACACTACAACGATTATGTACAGGAGGCACTGCGGCAAATCGTAAGTGCCACAGGACACCAGCAACGGCTGGCCCGTGAAGGCATGGTGATGAAAAACGGCATGGGTCCCTCGGAAGATGCCCTCAAACAGGAACGGCTAATCGTGGAGGTGGCTTCGGGAATCAAAATGCTGGAATTGGGGCTGCCCGCCCGTCTGTCCGACAAAAGCCTTGAACTGGTGGACTACTGGAACCGGGAACTCAAGGAGAACCCCAACCTGATGGATGCCCTCGAAGGCGACGTGAACAACGCCCTCGAAGTAATCCATAAGGCAGAACGGGGCGAGAAAATCGAATATGCCACGATGCGCAACCGCCGGCAGACCTCGGACATGCAGGAGCAGCTACCCAAGCATTTCTATGTAGCCGACGAGATCCGGAAACACCCGAACAAGGAGGACAGGACCATTGTCATCGTCATCGACCCGTCCTCGAAATCGGCGGACGTGATACTCCCTGCCGGTGCGTCGCCGGAAGTGGACAATGAAGTGCCGGGCATGAACAAGGCCCGTATCGGCAGGGCTTTGCGAAGGGAAGGGATCGAAAACGTGCGTTTCTTCAATCCTGACGGCACATGGGGGTACAGGCCCGATGATACTTATTTCGCCCAAAAACAGATCTCACTGGCCCGGCTGAAAAACTGGGCGCTGGAAATGCTCTCCACACTGGACATAACGCCCGCGGTCAAACGGGCGGACGAAATCGGCTTCGACCAAGTACAGATGATTCAGGACGACAAGAACCGCTGGGCGCTGTATCTGAAGCCCGAACATCAGAGCGGGTACAGTATCTATCCCGACAAGGACGACCTGAACCGCTTCTTCTCCACACTCAAACAGTCGATGGACAATATCGAAAATGTACGCATGGAGCTGGCGCACAAGTATTATGCGCTGGCGGAAACACAACCCGACCTGAAAGTGGACCTGTTCAGCAGCGGGGCGCAGGACATTGACCTGAACCGGATTCAGCGCGTGTCCGTGTTCAAGACCAAACAAGAAGGGACTCTGTGCGTGGCGACCATTGACGGAAAGAAATTACAACCCCGAAGCGTCACCCGGCAACAATGGCAACGCATGTGGGTGGCGGAGGACCGTGCCAAATACAAATGCCATCTGGCGGCCACGCTATTTGCCGATGTGCTGCGTAAAGGACAGACGCAGGAAGTGACTGCCGGAAAGAGACAAGAAGAAGATACCCAACACCAGGATAAAGACAAGAACTCGAAACAAGCCGATGGAGAAGCCCAAAAAACCGGTTCATCCCTAAAAGAGTTGTCCATAAAAGATATACCGGAACAAATGTATGGTAAGTACGAGCAAATCAAAGAGGAACAACCGGAAGCGGTTGTCCTTTTCAAACATGGGAACAATTATTACGCTTCCATGTATGATGCGGAGACCATTGCGAACGAACTGAACCTGCCTCCGAGCAAAGAACGCGTTCCGTATGATGCAAATAAAATCATATTGGTATTCGAGCATGACAATGAGGAAACAAGGCAGCAAATTCATGCGCTACGGGCATACGTGATGGATTGTGACGGTATGTCTAAGGCACAGCAAAACGGGCCTGCAGAAACAACCGACGAAGAGAACGAGAACGAACAACGTCCAACCATGAGGAGGTAGAAATATGGCAAACAAGAATCAAGAATATACAAGACAATACGCAGACTATGCGATGGAACAGATGCGGCGATACGGCATTCCGGCCTCCGTGACGCTGGCACAGGGCATACTGGAAAGTTCCAACGGACAGAGCCGTCTGGCGCAGAATGAGAACAACCACTTCGGTATCAAGGCCACGCCCGAATGGATTGCCGGGGGTGGCCGGTACGGCCTGTATTCCGATGACAAGCCGAACGAGAAGTTCTGCAGTTATGACAGCGTGGGCGATTCGTATGAGCACCACTCACGCTTCCTGAAAGAGAACAGCCGCTATGCCCGCTGTTTCTCGCTTTCTCCCGACGACTACAAGGGCTGGACGCAGGGCCTCGAAAAGGCGGGCTATGCCACGGGCGGGCATTATGCCGACAGCCTGCAACGTATCATCGAGCAGAACGGGCTGCAAAAGTACGACCGTCAGGTCATGCAGGAGATGGAAGCGCAGGGAAAACGGTTCGGTTTGGAAGAGAACCCGCTCCGGGAAGCCGGAAATGCGGCGGAGTATTCGTTTCCGGTGGAACGGAAAGAATTTCTATTCGTCACCTCACCGTTCGGTATGCGGCAAGATCCGACAGACGGCAAGGAGCGTATGCACAAGGGTATCGACATCCGGTGCGACGGCGATGCAGTCTTGGCCACGGAGAAAGATGGAAAGGTCATTGCTGTCAATGGCAAAAATAATACGCCCGGCGGCAAGTCACTGACAGTGGAATACACCCGTCCGGACGGCAGTAAGGTACAATGTACCTACATGCACCTTGGCGAAATTTCCGTAAAGGCAGGCGATATGGTACAGGCGGGCCAGAAGCTCGGTCGATCCGGCAACACAGGAACACGAACAACGGGAGAACATCTGCACTTCGGCGTCAAACAGATTTATGCGGACGGGACACAGCGGGACGTCGATCCGGCGGCTTATCTGGCTGAAATCGCCCAAAAGGGTCACATCAAACAACAGGTGCTGCATAACGGAAACGACCTGCTCGCCCGATATAAGGGAACAGAAGGAAATGTCGCTGGCAAAGACTTTTCGCCCGACGCATGGATGAAAAAACTGCTCTCCTCGGAGGACAGTGGCGTGGGACTGTCAGGGTGTAGCGACCCTATCGTGGAGATGGCCATGACCGCTTTTACCTCTCTGATGTTGCTGGCGACGCAAATCGACAGCAAGAACGAGGAAGAACAAAAGGCGGCCATTTCCGAGGCGATGGACAGCCGGCGTATCGACCTGAAAACGCTGCTGCCGGGCATGAAAACCTGCGACCTCGTGGTCGGGGAAAACGGGCGGGCTGTCCTGCAAGTGGACAACGGAAGCGTCCAAGTATCGCGAGAACTGACCTCTGCCGAGTTAAGCCGCCTGTCGGTGACGCTTAACGACGGTTCTCTTTCGGAAGAAGCCAAACGACTGCGTGTGACCGGAACGCTGAACACGATCATCCTCTCGGAGGCGGTTTCGCAGAACTTTGAACGGGGAATGTCCGAACAACGGGCACAATCGGAAAACCTGAAAAGATAATCCCAAAAGTCATGATAAAACGCGTGATGATACGACTTTGCGGGTATTTGTCCGGGTTGTCCGCCTGCGCCCTGCATATCCTGTTCTGTTCCCGACTCTTCGGTTGGACGGCGACGTTTGTCATCGTGGGCATTCAACTGGGTATTGCCGGCTGGATTATCTACATGAGAATACGTGCACCCGATTAGGAAACGGTTTCAGCATGTTCAACTTCAAGATACCTCGCTTTGTCCGGTGGATTATGTATCACTAAAAAGACAAAAGAAGATGATTAAGTGTAATATTACGGCGTGCGGCACCATCAGCCGCGACGCTTCGATGCGCACAACCAAGGAAGATAAAACATTCCTGACCTTTCCGCTCCGCATCGTGATCCAAGGTAAGGATGGCCGGAACGAAACGGTCGAGATCAGTGTCAGCAAGGAGGGTGCCCAAAAGAAGGTATCCAGCTATCGAAACGGACTGCGTGTCGAGGTTGCGGGGACGCTGTTCCTGAAACGCCGGGGCGAAAAGCTCTATTTCAACCTCTTTGCCGACCGTATCGCCACGGCAAAAGACATCGCAGATTCCATCAAGGGCGAACTGTCATTCCGCGGCAAGGTGGGCAAAAACATCGAGGAACGGAAAGACAAAAAGGATAAGTCCTATACGATGTTCTCGGCATTCAGCACCGAGAAGGTCGATGAGAATTTCGAGTACCAGTGGGTGCGCTTCTTCTGCTTCGACAGGCAACGCGAAGAGTGGTTGCAACCGGGTGTCAAGGTAGAGGCCAAGGGCGAACTGACAGTCTCGGCACATAACGGGAAGCCGGACATCTCCTGCCGGGTGGAAGAATTGACGCAATATGTTCCCGAATCGGATAACTCCAATCAGTAGCAGTCATGGCCGGTTATAGAAAGCGAAATACGGAGGGACCGAACAGCGAGGATAAGGCGCTGGACCTCTTTGCCGAGATGATGATCGAGAAAATCGAAAGCATCCAGAAAGATTGGCACAAGCCGTGGTTTACCGAGGGTGTACTGCAATGGCCGCGTAACCTGTCAGGGCGCGAGTATAACGGTATGAATGCCCTGATGCGTGCGTCCAGAATGGTCGCATAGTAAATATCTCTGTGGCAAGAGATTAGAATAGGATACAATATGTTCTACTCCCAACTGAATAAGCCCCGAGCGAAAGCAAAAGGTGAAAACAGCATTTCAGTAAAACGGAATGTGTGGCTAACTGTCATGCGACACAGTTCCGTGAGGGGGAAAGACAGATATAAGGATGAAGCCTGCATTGGTTCAACGATAGTTCAGCGGCATAAGGCGTGGCGTGGGCGGAAAGGCAGTTATATCTACGCCCTCTCGTGGTACTCAATTCCAAAGCATTAGGAATATGGGCAAAAGGTATCAACCACGACGCACTTGCGATAAGCAAGAAAAGAACGAAAGTCGCATCCGACAATCTGTCGTGCCAATAGTTACTATGCGTGCTAACTGGAGATTGCCTAAATCGGGATGCCAAAAGGCTATGGGTAAAGACTCTGAATACCCGACATGGCAACGGAGCTTCCGTAGTAGTCTGAGCAAGGGAAAGCCTTGTACATGGCGAAGGGAAGCAGTTGGTAATTTTAATACAAACAACGGATAATGTGAGAGACATTATGAGAAATCCAAAGCAAGTATTAAACAATTTATGTGAACACAGCAAAGTTTCGGGCTACAGGTTCGAAAGGCTGTATCGAAATCTATTCAATGAACAGATGTTTTATGTTGCCTATCAACGTATTTACACTAAGCAAGGCAATATGACACCTGGTACTGACGGCAAGACCATTGACCAAATGAGCATTCAAAGAATAGAATCTCTTATAGCAAGTCTCAAAAACGAGACATATCAACCTAATCCGGCAAAGAGGGTATATATTCCCAAGAAGAACGGTAAAATGCGTCCGTTGGGCATACCCTCCTTTGAAGACAAACTTGTACAGGAGGTGGTAAGAATGATACTTGAAGCCATATATGAAGGGTATTTTGAATACACCTCACATGGGTTTAGACCTTTCAAAAGCTGCCACACCGCACTATCAAGCATTCAGAAAAGGTTTGTCGGGGCTAAATGGTTCATCGAGGGAGACATTAAAGGATTCTTCGACAACATAGACCATAGCGTACTGATAAGCATACTTGAAGAAAGAATAAACGATGTTCGCTTTATTCGCTTGATTAGAAAGTTCCTTAAAGCCGGATATGTAGAACACTGGCAGTTCAATCATACTTATTCGGGAACACCTCAAGGTGGAATCATCAGTCCAATACTGGCGAATATCTATCTTGACAAGTTTGATAAGTTCATGAACGAGTATGCCAAGAGGTTCGACAAGGGTAACAAGAGACGGGTAAATCCAGCCTACAACCGTATTTGCAACAAAAGAAACTCGCTGAAACGTAAACTGAACGCCGAAATTGACGTGGAGAAAAGGAAAATCCTTATCTCGCAAATCAGAAACATGCGTACAGAAATGCAACAACTCCCGTATGGGAATGACATGGACGAACAGTACAGACGACTAAAATACGTGAGATATGCTGACGACTTCCTTATAGGGGTTATCGGCAGTAAAGCCGACTGTGAAGCGATAAAGGCAGACCTCAAAAAGTACATGCAAGAACAACTAAAACTTGAGCTGTCTGAGGAAAAGACCTTAATCACAAACGCACAGGACAAGGCAAAATTTCTCGGATATGAAATTTATGTACAACGTTCCGAAAGCAAGGTAAAGAATAGCCTCGGTAGAACGAATCGAATGTTCAACGGAAATGTAAGGCTACATGTCCCTACTGAAATTGCAAGGGAGAAACTGCTCGCTATGAATGCTATGGCAATAAAACAAGTCAATGGCAAAGAAATATGGTGGGCTGAATCCAGAGGCTTCCTAACAAGCATGAAAGAGGAGGATATCATAGCCAGATACAACCTTGAAATAAGAGGGTTCTATAACTACTATTCGATAGCCAATAACATCTCAGCTGTCGGAGGTACTTTCGGAGGTATCATGAAACGCAGTTGCATTAAAACTCTTGCACACAAACATAACAGTACCATGCGTAAAGAATGGAAACGTTATCGTGAAGGGCAGGACTTTGTTGTCCGATATATGGACAACAAGGGTCAAGAAAAGTGCAGGGTATTGTACAATGAGGGGTTCAGAAGAAAAACTGTCAATGATTTTGCAGAATGTGACCACATGCCGAATACATATTTTCTGCCGCAGGCATCGCTTGTAGAAAGGCTAAATAACGGTGTGTGCGAACTTTGCGGAAATAAAGTGCCACTGATAATGCACCATGTCAGAACACTCTGTAAACTGAAAGCAGATACGGAGTGGAATAGATTAATGCTGAAGAGAGGACGCAAGACATTGGCAGTATGCGAAAAATGCAATACACTGATTCAAAGCTATGTTTAACAGAAAATTGACATTACCAACGGAAAGCCGAATACATGGAGACATGTACGTTCGGTTTGGAGGCAGGTATGGGGAAACCTATCGCCGAAAGACGACAAGGCGTCCCATACCGAGCCTACTGCTCCTGCATTGTGAGAACGAAGGGTACAAGATTCCCCGTTTCTGTACGTTCGACTGTGTGCAGCGGCTCAACAAGCCCGGTAAGGACGGACAAGAACTGCCAAGGGTATCTGTGCTGAAAGGTGAGAAATCCTTTCCCGTGATGCTGACCACATTCACCTGCATACACAAGGAAACAAAGGAAAAAATCAAGTATGACGATTACAAGAAGCTCTCCAACGAGGAGAAGGCGCAATACAATGTTTATCCCCGTATGCAGGTGTTCCGGGTGTTCAATGTCGCCCAGACCAACTTGCGGGAGGCACGACCGGAGTTGTGGGAGCAGTTGGAGGTAGAGAACGGGAAAAGGGTCGAAAACGGCGAACATTTCAGTTTCGTGCCCGTCGATACGATGATTCGGGACAAGCTTTGGATTTGTCCCATCAAACCGAAACATCAGGACGAAGCATACTACTCGATTACGAGAAACGAGATAATCGTGCCCGAAAAAGAACAGTTCCAGTCCGGAGAAGCCTTTTACGGAACGCTGTTTCATGAAATGGTCCACTCCACCGGCGCCGAGGGTGTTCTCGACCGTCTCCAGCCGACATCTTTCGGCTCGAAAGAGTATGCCCGCGAGGAACTGGTGGCCGAACTCGGCAGTGCACTGATCGCACAACGCTATGGCATGACCAAGCATATCAAGGAAGACAGTTGCGCATACCTCAAAGGGTGGCTCGATGAATTGAAGGAATCGCCACAGTTTATCAAGACGACGCTTCTGGACGTGAAAAGGGCTTCGTCAATCGTTACCCAAAAGGTGGATAAGATTGCACAGGAGTTGGAACAAAATGTTACTGAAGAGCAAGAGAACAAACACTCGACCAAGGAACGTATCTTTTACGCATCGGTGGCTTATCTCCAATCTACCGATGACACGACGCAACTGGACGAATTGAAGGACAAAGGCGACTACAAGGGATTGCTGGCACTCGCCAAGGAGTATTACGACGGCAACGGTATGGACGAGCAGCATACATTCGCTTCTCCCCTCCAGAACCGGGGAGATGATCTGCTAATCGAGGATAAAGACTTTGCCGTAGTGTACAACGGAAGTGTCGGGGGCACTTACGACATCATGCTGAAGTACACGGAGCAGGAGGTACGAGACCATATCCGGCGTTACGGAACCGACCACGCCAGCGATGATGTGAAAGAGGTGGCCAAGGATATGGCGGCGGAAGAGTTCGATGTCCTGAAACATCAGAAACTCCCGATGTTCGAGATGCCGAACGGAAAACATCTGTTCGTCTGGTATAACAGGGAAACCGACACGCTCGATGCCGGACCGTTTACCGGTACGGATATACCCGACAGACACCGCTTCGCTTACGACCATTGTCAGTCGATGGAGGCCAACCTGCAAAGCGTGAACGAGAAACTGGGCGAAATGGAGGAGTATCAGGGTGAAGTGCAAGAGGAAAGCTACATCAGCGGTCTGCACCGATAACGGAAACGAATGTGAGGTGGCTTCACTTCAACGCTACCTCACATTCTTATACATTACATTAAGACAACAGTTTGTCAATCATTGACTGTAGCTGTGACATATCGCAATATTGATTGATACCACCGGTATAATCCTTTGCGTGCCGGGCGGTCCGTATCAGGAACGAATCAAGTTCTATTTTTACCCCACCGTCCATCCGCGCATCCGAAGAAT
>ERZ1026957.957-NODE-957-length-10997-cov-6.885030_pt1 | contig 10997 bp, 10 predicted proteins | sample MGYA00519300_ERZ1026957 | MGnify/ENA primary metagenome ERZ1026957 (study PRJEB26926, sample SAMN06164520) | human gut metagenome | biome: ENVO:00009003; feature: ENVO:2100002; material: ENVO:00002003 | host: Homo sapiens | place: USA | collected 2012 ...
ATCTACACAAGGCTATTCGTCGGCAGCGTCAGATGTGTATAAGAGACAGCGATTATATCGCCGAAATTACAGAGTGATTTCGTTGCCAAATCCATAACCTGAGTAGCTCCCGAGGTTATGATAAGCTTATCGAAGTCTCTTCCTATATTGTTCTTTTTCTTCATATAATCGGCAACGGTTTTTCTGAGCGGCTCATAGCCCTCGGTAACGCCGTACTGAAGAGCCGTTATAGGCTCGTTCTCAAAAATTTTTGCGCTGATACGTCTTACGTCGTCTACGGGGAACGCCGCGACATCGGGATTGCCTGCGGCAAACGGAATTATCGCAGGGTCTGCCGTAGCCTTTAATATTTCACGGATTGCGGACGGCTGAAGAGCCGAAATTCTGTCCGAAAATACATATTCCATAATATTTTGCATCTCCTTGGGTGATAGTGACCTTACACATAAAGTACAACAATGATTATAACACAACGCGCCGAATATAACAAGCGCGGCGCATACTGTTTCAGATATACCGAAAAGACAAAACGGATGCAAAGGAAACCTTCACACCCGTAGTTTTTATTTGTCCCACAGGACTATTTTGCCCTCTTTTCGCGTTTTGTTCATATCAATAAGTCTCTGATTTTCACTTCCGCGAAATCTCAATGAAATATTTCTTTTGGCCTCTACGAATTCGCCGTCAACAAGCACATCGAGCATAGACAGCATCTCCTTTGTAACCTCGCACACGGCGCGGCTGTCGCCCGTCAACTCTTCATAGGTGTACCCTGAAAAGCTCCACACGGTCTTTTGCGGCAGTTCTTTTTTTATACGCCGAAGCAGCTTTACGAGTTCACGCTGATTTTCCGGCTCAAACGGCTCTCCTCCGAGAAGAGTTATGCCGTCTACATAGTCCGGCCTTAAGGACTCGATTATTTCATCCTCGGTCTCCTTTGTGTACCTTTCGCCGTAATCGAAGTTCCACGTTTCGGGTTGGAAGCAGCCCTTGCAGTGGTGTGTGCAGCCCGATACAAAAAGCACCGTGCGCACGCCCACTCCGTTTGCGATGTCACATTTTTTAATAGCACCGTAATTCATTACAGATGAAGCACTCTTTCTTTTATTTCCTGAGTTCTGCCCTGATTCCAGAACTGAGAACCGATATAGCCGCAGGTACGTCTTGCGACGTTCATCTTAGACTGATCCTCATTGCCGCAGTTGGGGCAACGCCACACAAGCTTGCCGTCCTCCTCGACTATCTGTATTTCTCCGTCATAGCCGCACACCTGGCAATAATCCGACTTTGTATTAAGCTCGGCGTACATAATATTGTTGTAGATAAACTTCATTACCTCAAGCACCGCAGGGATGTTCTGCTGCATATTGGGCACCTCGACATACGAAATAGCACCGCCCGGTGAGAGCTTTTGGAATTTGGATTCAAGCTCAAGTTTACTGAATGCGTCTATCTTTTCGGTGACGTGGACATGATAGGAGTTTGTGATATAATTTCTGTCTGTAACGCCCTTTATGATACCGAAACGGTTCTGAAGACATTTTGCGAATTTATACGTTGTGGACTCAAGCGGTGTACCGTAAATAGAATAGTCTATATTCTCGGCAGCCTTCCACTCGGCGCAAGCATCGTTAAGCCTTTGCATTACGCGCAGACCGAACTCCTCGCCCTCTTTTTCGGTTAATTTTTTGCCTGTTATCTCATAAACGCACTCCCAAAGTCCGGCATAGCCGAGCGAGAGCGTGGAATAACCGCCGTGAAGAAGCTTATCGATAGGCTCGCCCTTTTTGAGCCTTGCAAGCGCACCGTACTGCCAGAGTATGGGGGCTGCGTCGGAGAGTGTGCCCTCAAGTCTTTCATGGCGGCACTGAAGAGCTCTGTGGCAAAGCTCAAGTCTTTCATCGAGAACCTGCCAGAATTTTTCTTCGCTCTTGTTGCCGTCACGTGCGGCTGTGCAAGCGACATCTACGAGATTTATGGTTACGACGCCCTGATTGAATCTGCCGTAATATTTCGGCTTACCGTTTTCATCGACGTACGGAGTTAAGAAGCTGCGGCAGCCCATGCAGGTATAGCAGTTGCCGTTGCCGTTCTTATCGATCTTAAGCTTCAACATAATTTTTTCCGAAATATAATCGGGAACCATTCTCTTTGCCGTACACTCGGCGGCAAGCTTTGTGAGATACCAAAATCTCGAATCCTCGGTTATATTGTCCTCTTCAAGCACGTAAATAAGCTTGGGGAATGCGGGAGTGACCCATACGCCCACCTCATTTTTGGTGCCCTTTATACGCTGCTTTAAAACCTCTTCGATTATTATTGCAAGGTCCTTTTTCTCCTGCTCGTTTTTAGCCTCGTTGAGATACATAAAGACGGTTACAAACGGTGCCTGACCGTTTGTGGTGAGAAGAGTTACGACCTGATACTGTATAGTCTGAACGCCTCGCTTGATCTCGTCGCGGACGCGCTTTTCGACAAGGCTCTTAACCTGCTCGTCGTCTGCATCAATGCCGAATTCTTCCATCTCGGCTCTCACCTGACGTGTTATTTTTTCGCGCGAAATCTGAACGAACGGAGCCAAATGCGCAAGTGAAATCGACTGACCGCCGTACTGATTTGAAGCAACCTGTGCTATTATCTGCGTAGCTATATTGCAAGCAGTAGAAAACGAATGAGGCTTCTCTATCATGGTACCCGAAATAACGGTACCGTTTTGTAGCATATCCTCCAAATTCACAAGGTCGCAGTTGTGCATATGCTGAGCGAAATAGTCGGCGTCGTGGAAGTGAATAAGGCCTTCCTCGTGAGCCTTTACTATATCCTCGGGAAGAAGAATTCTCTTGGTCAAATCCTTGCTGACTTCGCCCGCCATATAGTCACGCTGAACCGAGTTTACGGTAGGGTTCTTATTGGAGTTTTCCTGTTTAACCTCTTCGTTATTGCACTCGATAAGAGACAAAATCTGATTGTCGGTGGTATTTGAGGCACGGGCAAGGTTTCTGGTGAAGCGATAGCGGATATATCTCTTGGCGGTCTCGGGAGCGCCCTGCAAAATGATGTGGGTTTCGACAAGCTCCTGTATCTCTTCCACGGAGAGAGCGCGATTCATTTCGTTACAGTGATCCTCTATAACAAGAGAAATATAATCTATCTGCCTGTCGGTAAGCTCAGGCGTGCCGTCCGTCTCGTTATTCGCCTTAGCTATGGCGTCCTTTATCTTTTGACGGTCAAATGTCTCCTCGGCGCCGTTCCTCTTGATGATTTTCATTACTTCTGCCCCTTTTATGATTGATTTATATACAATTAATTTTTTCGCGCAGTCATATGTTTTTGTCGCGTCATAGATATATATTACTACACACAGGTTCTTTTTGCAAGAGCAAAACACAATATCTATGAATTTTTTGAGTATTTTTCAGTTTCAACAACTATATATTGTGATAGTTTATAACTAAAACCGCTCTTTGCACAAAAAAATTTTTTTCTTTTGTGCAACATAGACATTAAAATTTGATATTACTTTTACAGCATTAAAAATGTCGTAAAAAGGAAAAATCGGACAAAAAAAGAGCCGCCAAACGGCGGCTCTCAATTTTTCTTAAATTACGCTTTGTCTGCGCAACCGAGAACAGTCTCGATTTTATGAGAAACAACCTCTTCGATAAGGTCTCTTGCCGGAGCAAGATACTTACGGGGATCAAAATCGCCGGGTTTCTCAACAAAGTGCTTACGGATAGCAGCCGTCATAGCTATACGGATATCGGAGTCTACGTTTATTTTGCAGACAGCCATTTTAGCAGCCTCGCGAAGCATATCCTCGGGGATACCGATAGCATCGGGCATCTGTCCGCCGTACTCATTGATCATCTTGATGTGATCCTGATTTACAGAGCTTGCGCCGTGGAGAACAATCGGGAAACCGGGAAGCTTTTTGCCGACTTCTTCAAGAATGTCAAAGCGGAGCTGCGGCTTCTGACCGGGCTTAAACTTATATGCGCCGTGGCTTGTACCGATAGCAATTGCAAGCGAATCAACGCCTGTTCTCGTAACGAAATCAAGCACCTGCTCGGGCTTTGTGAAGGAAGCGTCCTCTGCGCTTACGTTAACCGCGTCCTCGATACCGGCAAGAGTACCAAGCTCGCCCTCAACAACTACGCCGTGAGCATGAGCATATTCAACTACCATCTTTGTAAGAGCGATATTCTCTTCATAGGGAAGAGAGGAACCGTCTATCATAACCGAAGTAAATCCGCCGTCTATGCAAGCCTTGCAGGTCTCAAAATCGGGACCGTGATCAAGGTGAAGGGCTATCGGAAGACCGGTCTCCTCTGCGGCAGCCTTAACCATAGCTACAAGATAATTGTGAGAAGCATATTTTCTTGCGCCTGCGGAAACCTGAAGAATTACGGGCGCATTATGCTTTTTGCAAGCTCTTGTGATACCCTGGATAATCTCCATATTGTTGACGTTGAAAGCGCCTATTGCATAGCCGCCCTCATAAGCCTTTTTGAACATTTCTGTCGTTGTTACCAATGGCATTGAAAGTCACTCCTTGAGTTTTTATATTATTTGATTGATTGTTTTTTCAGCACTTAAATACCCGTTCAAGTGCGAACATATTATAACTCACAGTATCGGATATGTCAAATCATAATCTTTAAAATCAACAGTATTTTGCGGATTATTCATTGCCGCGGGCTCATTTTTAAAAGCTGCTTTGCAAAGCTGTTTTTCGCTGTCGAAGGCGCAAAGCATAAAATAAAACGGCACAGACAGTGCCGTTTTACAAGCTTGATTATTCAATTAACCTCCGAGGCCTTACGCACTATTCTATTCGGAAAGATACGCCTCGGCTTTCAGCAGTGTAGCCTTTACTCTGTATGAGGTTATCACGATTTTTATTCTGCGTGCGGTTTTCACACGCCTTAAAAGACAAATTTTCTTGTAACCTATAACCGTGCCTTTACAAAGTTTTTTCCATCTGCCGTTTTTCTCGTAGTAAATCTTAAACGACTCTATCTGCTGACCCGTTGCAATATTTTCCTGAAGCACAAGCTTATCGAAGTTTACGGGTTTTCCGAAATCCACTACGATTTCCGGCTCTTCATCGTCAGACGCGGCCTGCCAATAAAGCGAATCGTCGTCCTCTATTATGTTTTTGGCGAGATGCTCGTTGTCAATTTCGCTTGACGAGGTCGCCTTAGCGTCAGAAGCAAGATTTTTCGGAAAGCGGCGTTTTAAAAGTCTGCCGAAGCTGTCGAGCGTCAGCTCATCCGTCTTTGCTATCTTACCGCGTTTATCGGGCGGAATGTTAAGAAGCAAAGCGGCGTTTCCGCCTACCGACTTTATATAAATATCATAGAGCTTCTTTAAGGATTTGACCTTTGCGTCCTCGTTTTCGTGGTAAAACCAGCCCGGACGAATTGAGACGTCTACTTCGGCGGGATACCATATAAAAGCGGTTTCGCCCTTTATCGCCTTGCGCGAACCGAGGTCCAAAGTCATCTCGTTGTGTTTTTTACGGAACTTCTCGTCGTCAACCTTTTGCGATTTTTCGGCGATATAGTCGTTTTTGGAAAGCCATGCCGGCACGACGCTCCACTCGGATGAGCGGCACACGCCCGCTTCGTTGCCTATCCAGCGAACATCGGGTCCGCTGACGCAGATAACCGCATTCGGCTGAAGCTCTCGGACAAGAGCATAGTAACCGTTCCAATCGTATTTCTGAACCTTACCGTTAGGGCCCTCGCCGCACGCGCCGTCAAGCCACACGCAAAAGATGTCGCCGTAGTTTGTAAGAAGCTCACGGAGCTGGTTTTTGTAATAAGTATTATATGCGGCTCCGCTGCCGTAGGTTTTTTCGTGTCTGTCCCACGGGGACAGATACACACCGAAGCCGAGAGAATACTTGCGGCAAGCCTCTGCGACCTCCTTTACAATGTCGCCGTTTCCGTCTTTAAACGGGCTGTTCTTAACGGAATAGTCCGTGTACTCGGACGGCCAAAGGCAAAAACCGTCATGATGCTTGCAGGTTAATATCAGCGCCTTCATCCCGGCGCTCTTTACCGACATTGCCCATTGTTCGGCGTCAAAATCGGTGGGATTGAAAACCTCGGGCGGCGTTTTGCCGTCGCCCCATTCTTTACCAGTAAACGTATTCATTCCGAAATGGCAAAAAGCGTAAAATTCGGTTTTTTGCCACTTTAACTGTCTTTCCTCCGGGACTATACCGGCAGCTTTTTCAAAATCCTGCATTAAGATATCCTTCCGATGATTATGATTTTCCGAGCGTAACTATATGTATTGCGCCTGTCGGGCAGCCTGCGGCACACTTTCCGCAGCCGACACACTTATCGTAATCCACGTGCGCCGTGTTGTTTTCAACTGTAACCGCGCCTACGGGGCAAACCTTTTGGCACTTCATACAGCCTATGCAGCCGACCTTGCATTCTTTTCTTGTGAATGCGCCCTTGTTGTGATTTTTACAGGTTACCGCAGCCTTTTTTTCGTACAGCGGTAAAAGCTCGATAAGCCCCTTAGGGCAGGTATTTATGCATTTTTTACAAGCTCTGCAAAGAAGCGGATCAACTCTCGCGACGCCGTCGCAAATGCTTATTGCGCCGTACTCGCAGACGTTTACGCAATCGCCGTAGCCTATGCAGCCGTATACGCAGTCCTTGGGTCCTCCGAAGAGCTGATTTGCCATTTTGCAGCTTCTCTGCCCCTCATAGTTAAGCTTGAGTTTACTGTTTTCGTGGGTTCCGTTGCAGTGAACAAACGCCGCCATCGGCTTTATGTCGCCTGCCTCCACGCCGAGCACCGCAGCTACACCTTTGGCAGCATCGGCTCCGCCCGGAGCGCAGAGATTAGTCTCTTTTGTCTTGCCCTCCGAAAGTGCCGCGGCATAACCGTCGCAGCCCGAAAAGCCGCACGCGCCGCAGTTTGCACCGGGGAGACATTCTCTTATTTTTTCGGCGGTTTCATCCTTCGGAACAGCCATAACTATGCTCGCCACGGCAAGACCGAGTCCGCATATAAGACCTATGCCCGCAACAAGGATAACAGCCAATAAAATCGTGTTCATTTAAAAGCCCCCCTTATGCAAATATGCCTTCGACAAGGCCGGAAAAGCCGAGGAACGAAAGAGAAGTAAGACTTGCGGCAACAAGTGTTATGGGCAAGCCCTGCAAAAATTTCGGTATATCCGCCGTTTCAAGCTTTTCTCTTACTCCGGCGAACATTACCATAGCTACAAGGAAGCCTACGCCCGAACCGAAGGAGTTTACAAGGCCCTCAAGGAAAGTGTAGCCCTCGGTTATATTGAGTATGGTAACACCGAGCACGGCGCAGTTTGTTGTTATAAGCGGAAGATATATGCCGAGCGCCTTATAAAGCGACGGAATATATTTTTTCAAGGTTATCTCAATAAGCTGAACCAAAGCGGCTATTACAAGAATGAACACTATCGTCTGAAGATAGCCGAGCCCGTGATTATCAAGAAATGTATTTAACGGGTAAGTAACCGCCGAAGAGATGACCATTACGAAAATTACCGCAAGGCTCATACCGACGGCTGTATTTAGTTTTTTGGATACGCCGAGAAACGGGCATATACCGAGGAATTTAGAGAGTATGTAGTTGTTTGTAAGAATAGCGGTCAAAATTATGGACAAATATATTTTCATTATTCAGCCGCCTCCTTTTTCTCGTTTTCGCACTTGTCGCCGCTGTCTTTAAGACTGCACGAAGCCGCCATGGGGCAGCTGCCGCACGAATGGAGTTCCGCCTTCGGCTTACCCTTCTTTTCGGCAAGGCGGTTTGCACATGCCATAACCAAACCGAACACAAAGAAGCCGCCGGGAGCCAATACAAATATCGTCATAGGCGGTATGGATTCGGGAAGCACTTGGAAGCCCAAAAGCTTGCCTGCACCGAGAAGCTCTCTGACGCCGCCCATTATTATGAGCGCGCAGGTAAAGCCTATGCCCATACCGAGACCGTCGGCAGCCGAACGTATAACGCTGTTTTTGCCTGCGAACGCCTCGGCTCTGCCGAGAATTATGCAGTTAACGACTATAAGGGGCAAATACACGCCGAGCATATCGTTAAGCGCCGGCAAATACGCCTTAACAAGCATTTGCACTATCGTTACAAAGCCGGCTATAACAACTATGTAGCAGGGAATTCTTACCTTTGAAGGAATTACCTTGCGAAGTGCCGAAATTACTATGTTTGAGCAAACCAAAACTATGGCAGCCGAAAGACCCATACCTATGGCACTCTCAAGCGATGTGGTGGTGGCGAGTGTGGGACACGTTCCGAGAACAAGTCTTAAAACCGGGTTTTCCTTTAAAAGTCCCTTGGAAAACTCCTGAAATATCGTTTTCTTTTCAGCCAACCTTCTCGCCTCCTATCTGTGAATAAAGACTGAGCGCCGTATTAACCGCCGACGTGACCGCCTTTGATGTTATCGTAGCTCCCGTAAGAGCTTGAATTTCGGTATCTGACGCACCGTTTTTGGAAACGCCTATCGTACCGGATTTTCCCATGTACTGATTTATAAAGCTCTCGTTTTTGGCATTCATACCGAGACCTGCCGTCTCGCTTATCGAGAGTATTGACACGCCCGTAACCTTTCCGCTCGTATCAATGCCTACCATAAGGTCAATGTCGCCGCCGTAGCCCTTTGCCGAAGTTTTGAACACATAACCTATTGTGTCGCCGGAGGCGGTTCCCTCATAGTAGGTGTAGTCCTTGCCGTCGGCACTCACCGTAAGAGCGTCCGAAAACTCGTCTGCCGAGGCTAAGACCTCTGCCTTTGTTTTATCCTCTGTCTCTTTTGACAGCTTTTGTATCTGCGGGGCCGTAAGCATATTTGTGACCGCCAGAAGAGCGGTGACCACAAGGCAAATCACAAAGAGTGAAACGGTAGGAATCAAAATGTCCTTTGCGGTGAATTTCTTTTTCATCACGCTGCCGCCTCCTTTTTCTCTTTTTTCTCCTTGAGAGTTCCGAAGGGCTTTGGAGCTGTGAGATGCTCAATATGCGGAACGAGAATATTCATAAGAATTATTGAGAATGAAACGCCCTCGGGCAAATTTCCGAATATTCTAATGAGAGACGTTACAATTCCGCATCCCACGGCAAATATTATTTTTCCCTTTGCGCTTATCGGCGAGGTGCTGTAATCGGTAGCCATAAATACAGCACCGAGCAAAAGGCCGCCAGACAAGAGCTGATATGCCGTAAAGGTAAGACTGCCCTTGCCCGCTATCAGCATTATTACGGCAACTGTGCCGACAAAACAGAGCGGAATTACGGGAGATATTACCTTGCGTATTAAGAGATAGATAAATCCGAGCAGCAGCGCAACGGCGCACGTTTCGCCGAGGCAGCCCTCCCTTACGCCGAAGAACATATTTGTGAGCGTGGGAAGCCCTGCGGCATTGACCGCGGCATCTATATCGCCTGCTTTATACACGCTTGTCATCTGTGAAAGAGGCGTTGCGGACGTGACCGCGTCAACTGCGGTATTTCTCCAAGCAAACGGAGCCGGATAGTCGGACATCGCATTTGCAAACGACGTCATAAGCACGATTCTGCCTGCAAGCGCAGGGTTTACAAAGTTCTGACCTATGCCGCCGAAGAACTGCTTTGCGACGATAATTGCAACTGCGTCGCCGATTATTACCATCCAGATCGGCATTGTGGACGGCAAATTGAAAGCTAAAAGGATACCGGTTACCACAGCACTTAAATCGCCTATGGTATTGTCTCTTTTCATAACCTTGCGCGCTATGTATTCAAACAAAACACATGAGAGGACGCTCACCGCCGTAACGAGCAGCGAACGGAATCCGAACAGCACCACCGACATTATAAGTGCCGGCATAAGGGCGATAATTACGTCGAGCATTATGCTTCTTGTTGTATCGACTGAACGCTTGTGAGGCGAAGGAGATACGGTAAGCTTTATATTTTCTTCACTCATTTTTTCTGCGCCTCCGATCTTACAATAGATTTTGCGTCACGCATAAACTGAACAAGCGGTTTGCCGGCAGGGCACGTATACGCGCACGAACCGCACTCCATACAAACCATTGCGCCCGCCTTTAAAAGATTCTTTACATCCTTTTGCACCGCGTACTTATGTATTACCGTCGGCTGAAGATACATGGGGCAGGCCTTAGCGCATCTACCGCAATGTATACAAGCCGTTTCCGTCTTAAGGCTCATATCGTCATCGGTGAAGGCAAGAATTGCGTTATTGCATTTTAATATCGGGTGGTGCGTATCGACTATCGAGGTACCCATCATGGGTCCGCCGGTAATTATTTTAACCGGGGGCTCGCGGAAGCCGCCGCACGCCTTGATGATGTAATCTATCTCGGTGCCTATCGGAACGCGCACATTCTGCGGAGCGGTTATGGCAGAACCGTCAACCGTAAGAGATCGCGATACAAGCGGCTTGCCCGATTTTAAATAGCGTGAAATAAATGCCGCCGAGGTCACGTTCATAACAACACAGCCCACGTCCGACGGAAGCTTTCCGGGGGGAACGCGTCTGCCCGTTGCGGAGAGTATCATCATTTTCTCTGCACCCTGCGGGTATTTTGAGCGAAGAGGCATAACCTTAATTACGTCGTCGGGGTCGTCCTTTTCGGCTATTCTCTCAAGAATTTTGATGGCGTCGGGCTTGTTGTCCTCAACCGCTATTATGACCTTCTTGAAATTGAGCATATCCTTTAAAAGATGCACTCCGCTCATTACGTCCCACGAATTATCGAGACATTCACGGTAGTCAACCGTTATATACGGCTCACATTCCGCCGCGTTTATTATAAGTGTGTCAACGCTGCCGTCCTGCGGGAAATTGAGCTTTACATGAGTCGGAAAGCCCGCTCCGCCGAGTCCTACCGCGCCGGAAGCTCTGACGGCCTTTATCAGGTCCTGTCTCTTATACACATCTCCGAGCCCACGAGACACTGAGCGATCTC
>ERZ1026957.960-NODE-960-length-10982-cov-4.323511_pt1 | contig 10982 bp, 8 predicted proteins | sample MGYA00519300_ERZ1026957 | MGnify/ENA primary metagenome ERZ1026957 (study PRJEB26926, sample SAMN06164520) | human gut metagenome | biome: ENVO:00009003; feature: ENVO:2100002; material: ENVO:00002003 | host: Homo sapiens | place: USA | collected 2012 ...
GGGTGGCGATTGCCCGCGCCCTTGCCGCCGACCCGGAAATTATTTACTTTGACGAGCCCACCAGCGCCCTTGACCCGGAGCTGACCGGCGAGGTGCTCAGCGTGATGCGGCAGCTGGCCGAGGAGGGCATGACCATGCTGGTGGTCACCCACGAGATGGGCTTTGCCCGCAACGTTTCCTCCAAGACCGTATTCATGGAAAACGGCGTGGTGGTGGAGCAGGCACCCTCTCAGCAGTTCTTTGCATCCCCCAAGGAGGAGCGCACCCGGGCCTTCCTGCGCAGGATCGCCCACACGGAATAAAACCACTTCTCTTTTTGCATTTTTTCACGACAGAAAGGAATTTTCACTTATGAAACGCAGAACCTTTATTTCTCTGATGGGCGTTATGGCCGCAGCCGGGGTGCTGTCCATGACCGGTTGCTCCTCCAAGGACACCGCCGCCAGCACCGCCAGCTCCGCACCGCTGAATAAGCTGGACAGCATCCAAAAGAGCGGCAAGTTGGTGGTAGCGCTGGAGGGCGCATGGCAGCCGTGGAGCTACCACGATTCCTCCGACACGCTGGTGGGCTACGACGTGGAGGTATCCCGCGCCATTGCCGAAAAGCTGGGCGTGGAGCCGGAGTATGTGGAAAGCGACTGGGACAGCCTGTTTGCCGGTCTGGACGCAGGCCGCTACGACATGGTGTGCAACGGCGTGGAGGTGACCGAGGAGCGTGCTAAGACCTACGCTTTCACCACCCCCTACGGCTACATCCACACTGCTCTGGCTGTGCGCAAGGACAATACCGACATTACCAGCTTTGAGGACCTGAAGGGCAAGACCACCGCCAACAGTCTGGCTTCCACCTACATGGAGCTGGCTGAAAGCTACGGTGCTACCGTGCAGGGCATCGACACGCTGGAAGAGACCATCCAGCTGCTGACCGCTGGCCGCATCGACGCCACCCTGAACGCCAACGTCTCCTTCTACGACTACCTGAACGTCCATCCGGACGCCGACTTCAAGCTGGTCGCACAGACTGAAGATGCTTCTCACGTTGCGATCCCTATCGTCAAGAGCGAAGACTCTTCCTTCCTCGACGCCCTCAACAGCGCCATCGACGAGCTGCGCGCTGACGGCACCCTCAAGGAGCTGGGCGAGAAGTATTTCGGTCAGGATATTTCTTCCGAGAATTAACTTTTTGTTTGGCTGCTATCTGAGCATCAGAAGTGCATCATGGTCTATCCCGTAGGCGAAACCGCAAAGCTTCTGGGAGTCGTCAAAAATATCCGGGAAGAAGATCTTCCCGAGCGCTTCCGTGCCGAACTGCGCGGTGTCCCGGAAAGCAAATAAGAATATTGACGAAGGGGGCAGGTGTCATGCAGCACCTGCCCCCTTTTTGTTATAAATATCTTCCGGTAATACTCTCCGGGTTTCCCTGGATCTCCTCCGGCGTGCCTGTTGCCACGACGTGGCCGCCGCTCTCGCCGCCGCCCGGCCCCATGTCGATGACATAGTCCGCGTTGCGGATGACGTCGAGGTCGTGCTCAATGACAACGACCGTTGCGCCGTTGTCCAGCAGGGCTTGGAACACCCGCAGCAGCACCTGCACGTCCAGCGGGTGGAGGCCGATGCTAGGCTCATCGAAAACGAACACCGAGTCGGTCTGGGTGCGGCCGATCTCGCTGGCCAGCTTGAGGCGCTGGGCCTCGCCGCCGGAGAGGCTGGGCGTTTCCTCGCCCAGTGTCAGGTAGCCCAGACCCAGCTGCTGCAATGTCTGCAGGCGCTGGCTCACTGTCTTCATCCCGCCGCAGAACTCAAGGGCGGAGTTGACGTCCATATCCATCAGCTGCGGCAAAGAGGCTGTCTGCTCCGCCTCGTTGGTCAGCTTCACGCCGTAAGCCGCCCGCGCGTAGCGGGAACCCCGGCAGTCAGGGCAGACGATGTTCACATCCGGCAGGAACTGCACGTCCAGGCTCACCTCACCGGTGCCGTCGCAGCCGGGGCAGCGCAGACTGCCCGTGTTGTAGGAAAAATCACTGGCCTTGAAGCCCTTTTGCCTGGCGTCCGGAGATTTGGCATAGAGCTTCCGCAGCTCGTCGTGGACGCCCGCGTAGGTCGCCACGGTAGAGCGCACATTGATGCCGATGGGCGTCGCGTCGATGAGCTTGACGTGCGCGATGCCCTCGGCGCGAATCTCCCGGATATGTGCCGGGAGGGCGCTGCCGTTTATCTTTGCTTCCAGCGCCGGTACGAGGCTTTCCAGCACCATCGTCGTTTTGCCGGAGCCGGACACGCCCGTTACCACGGTGAGCCGCCCCTTGGGAATGTCCAGCTCCAAAGGCTTGACCGTGTGGATGCTGCCGGTGGAGAGATGGATAGCCCCCTCTGCGAACATCTCCCCTGTCCCGGCACACCGGCGCAGCTTTGTCTCAGCTTTTCCGGAGAGGAACGGCCCGATCTGGGACTCCGGCTTTGCCTCCAAATCAGTTATCGTTCCTTCGGCAATGACATGTCCACCCTTAGCTCCCGCTTCCGGCCCCATCTCGATCACCCAGTCGGCCTCTTTCAGGATCTGGGTGTCGTGGTCCACCAGAATGACCGAGTTGCCGTCGGCCACGAGGTCGTGCATCACGCCGGTCAGGCCCACGATGTTCGACGGATGCAGGCCGATGGACGGCTCATCCAGCACATAGAGCACGCCGGTGGTGCGGTTGCGGACGGCCCGGGCCAGCTGCATCCGCTGGCGCTCACCGGTGGAAAGGGTCGAGGCCGAGCGGTCAAGCGTCAGATAGCCCAGACCTAAGTCCATCAGCCGCTTGGCGGTACTTTCGAATGCCTCGCAGATGCTCTCCGCCATCGGGCGCATCTCTTCCGGCAGGCTGCCCGGCACGCCCTTCACCCACTCCACGAGGGCTTCCAGCGTCATCTGGCAGGCTTCGTCCAGCGAGATGCCCCGCAGCTTCGGCGCACGCGCCGCCGCTGAGAGCCGTGAGCCATGACACTCGGGGCAGACATCTTCCTGCAGGAACTTTTCCACCCGCTTCATGCCCTTGTCATCCTTGACCTTTGCAAGAGCATTTTCTACGGTGTAGACGGCATTGTAATAGGTAAAGTCCAGCTCGCCGGCCTGATTCGAGTTCTTTGCGTGGTAGAAGATATGCTTTTTCTCTGCCGGACCGTGGTAGACGATGTCCTTTTCCTGTTCGGTCAGGTCGCGGAACGGCACATCCGTCCTCACGCCCATCTCCCGGCAGACGTCTGTCATCAGCGACCACATCAGGCTGTTCCACGGGGCCACTGCGCCGCCGTCGATGGTCAGCGAGTCGTCCGGCACCAGCGACGCCATGTCCACCGTCCGGACGCTGCCTGTGCCGCCGCACTTCTGGCAGGCCCCTTGAGAGTTGAACGCCAGCTCCTCCGCCGACGGCGCATAGAAATGCGCACCGCACTCCGGGCAGACCAGCTCCCTGCCCGCCGCAACAGCCAGCGTCGGCGGGATGTAATGCCCGTTCGGGCAGCGGTGGCTTGCGAGGCGGGAGTACATGAGCCGCAGGCTGTTCAAAAGCTCCGTGCCGGTGCCGAAGGTGCTGCGGATGCCCGGCACGCCCGGCCGCTGGTGCAGCGCCAGCGCCGCCGGGACATACAGCACCTCTTCCACCGAGGCTTTCGAAGCCTGGGTCATCCGGCGGCGGGTGTAGGTGGACAGCGCCTCCAGATACCGGCGGGAGCCTTCGGCATACAGCACCCCCAGCGCCAGCGAGGATTTACCCGACCCCGACACGCCCGCAATGCCCACGATCTTGTTCAGCGGGATGTCCACGTCGATGTTTTTCAGGTTGTGTACCTTTGCCCCGCGCACGAGCATTTTGTCTATCATTCTGTTTTCCCTTCCCTTTGGCTTTTTTGCGCCAGATGAATTCCATGTTCTCTGTTTTAGTATAGCGTATCCTGATGTGTATTTCCACAATGGTCACCAATAAAATGCTATTTGCACCGGCAGCCACAGAAGAGTATACTATAATCAGTAAGGATCTCAAGTTCCTGTACACATGTATCTGACGAGATAAAAGGAGAACGAACATGGCAGTATTTCCAAAAGAATTTGTATGGGGCGCTGCAACTGCAGCCTATCAAATCGAGGGCGGTGCCGTCGAGGATGGAAAAGGCCGGAGCATCTGGGATGTTTTCTCCCACACACCGGGCCGCACCTATCGGGGCGAGACCGGTGATACCGCCTGCGACAGCTATCACCGCTGGCGGGAAGACATCGAACTGCTGAAGTCGATGCACCTGAAAGCCTATCGCTTCTCTGTGGCGTGGACGCGCATCGCCCCCACCGGCGGCACGGACTGGAACGAAAAAGGCTTTGCCTATTACGATGGTCTTGTGAATACTTTGCTGGAAGCGGGCATCGAGCCGTATATTACACTGTATCACTGGGATTTGCCGCAGGCGCTGGAAGAAAAGGGCGGCTGGCAGAATGAGGACACTGCCCGGGCGTTTGCAGTCTACACGGCAAAACTGGCAGAACATTTCAAAGGCAGGGTCCACCAGTGGTTCACCTTCAATGAGCCTGCCTGTATCGTGAAAATGGGCTATGGGACAGGTGAGCATGCGCCGGGGCTGAAACTCCCGCTGGAAGGGCAGTTCACCTGCTGGCAGAATATCATCTATGCGCACTGCCTTGCCGCGCAGGAGCTCCGCCATACGGACGCCGAAAACAGAGTGGGCTTCGTCTCCACAGGCCGCATCTGCTACCCCGCATCTGAGGCAAAAGCAGATGTGGACGCCGCCCGGGCTCTGACCTTTGCCTGCCCGGACGAGGACTGGGCCTTCACCCACACGATGTCGCTCGACCCTCTGTGCCTTGGCCGCTGGCCCGGACCGGACCTCTGTGGGCCGCAGCTTTCCGCCTGCATCGGTGCTGTGCCGCAATACATCAACGACGCCCTGTCTCTGGGCAGACCGGATATGCTCGGGCTGAACATCTACAATGCCGCACCTGTACAGATGGGAACGAATGGCCCCTGTTATGTGGAGCGCCCTGCGGGATACGCTCACACAGCCATGAACTGGCCGGTAGAGCCGGAAAGCCTGAACTGGGGTCCCCGTTACATCCAGGAGCGGTATGGACTGCCCATGTTCATCGCGGAGAACGGCTTATCCTGCACCGACAAAATCTATCGGGACGGCAAGGTGCATGACGTGGAGCGAATTGATTTTCTGGCGCGCTATCTGGAAAAACTTTCCGAGGGCATTCAGGCCGGTGCCGACGTGCGAGGGTACTTCCATTGGAGCCTGCTGGACAACTACGAGTGGCACAGCGGATACAGAGAGCGTTTTGGTCTGGTGTACGTCGATTACGCTTCCGGGCGGCGCATCCCGAAAGACAGTGCCTTCTGGTATGGCGAAGTTGCGGCGACCAACGGCGGGTCCATCTGACCTGTAAAATAAAAGGGCGGCAGTTTCTCCAATACAGAACGAATATTGCAGCCATATCCAAGATACGTCTTACCCATCCTGCAAATTCTTTTATAATAGCACTGCTTCCTGAAAGCACTGCAACAAATTCCCATATCAAAAGGGAAGCTTTCCGGTATGGGACAACGACAAATCATTTTATTGGGATGCGAAAGAGACGCCATCCGCCTGCTTCGGCGCTGCCGGATGGCCCGGCTCCGCTTTTGTCAGCATCTGCTGGAACTTCCGGGCCGCCGTGTTCAGCGGGCGGTGGTGGTCGTAGACCAGGCAGATGGAGCGGGAGGGGATGATCTCCTGCAAGTGCAGCTGTACCAGCTCTCCGCTGGCCAGCAGGGGTGCTGCCATGGGCTCCGGCATAAAGGCCAGTCCCAACTCGCTTTTGACCAGCGTGAGCATCTGGTCGGTGGTGGCGGCCTCGGTGTCAGGTTTCAGCACTGCGTCATGTTCCAGAAAGAATTGCCGGTAAAAGCTGCGGGTCATGCTCTCCTCGTTCAGGCAGATCAGGGGATAACCGGCCAGTTCCTTCAGGCTCAGGGTCTGGCTGGCCAGCGCCGTAAAGGTCTTTCCGCCCACAAGGACTTCATAAAAGGGCATCAGCTCTACCATTTTCAGCCCGTTTTCCACCTCTGCGGGGGTGGTCACGATGGCAAAATCTACCTCGCCGTTGCGTACCGCCTGCACCGCCTGCGGAGTGGAGTGGTTGGAGATGCGCAGCCGGATGCCCGGGTACTCTGTATGGAAAGCGCGCAGCTTTTCGGACAGGTAGATGTTCAAAGCGGTCTCGGTGGTGCTGATGCTGATGGCACCGTGCTCCAGCGTGGCGGTGGCGCTCAGTTCCTCCTCGGCATCCTGTATCTGCACCGCTGCTGAGGCAATGCGGGAATACAGCAGCTCTCCCTCCGGCGTTAAGGTGACGCCCCGGTTGGAGCGGATGAACAGCACGCAGTTCAGCTGGCTTTCCAGCCGGTTCATGGCGTGGGTGATGTTGGGCTGATTATTGCCCAGCACCCGCGCCGCGCGGGTAAAGTTCTGATACTTTGCCACATAGTAAAAGATTTTGTAGTATTCCCAGTCCACATACATAGGTGCGGCCCTCTTTCCTGTCGGGCTTCCGGCGCGGCCAGCGGCAGAAGCGGCTTTATGCTCTTCTTGTATCATAGCACGGCGCGCCGGAATTGCAAGCGCTTTTTACGGCTTGGCTGTGCCGGATGCGGGCAGCAGCCTCTGCAATGTAAAAAACATATTGCTGCTATACACAGGATACTTTTTACATATTCTCTGCACGCTCGTATAATAGACACCGCGAACAGGAAACAAGAATGAAAAGAAGGTAAATGAAGTTTATGCTGACCGCTGTTACTGGAATCAACTGGGGCGATGAGGGCAAGGGCCGCGTCATCGACCTGCTGGCCGAAAATGCCGATATCGTTGCGCGCTATCAGGGCGGCAACAATGCCGGTCATACCGTTGTGACCGAGAAGGGCAAGTTCATCCTGAATCTGCTGCCCTCCGGCATCCTGCACCCGGAGGTGACCTGCGTGCTGGGCACCGGCATGGTGATCGACCTCGAGCATCTGGCCGGAGAGATGGAGGCCATCGAGGCGCGCGGGGTGAAGGTGGAGCCGGAGAACCTGAAACTCTCCGATAAGGCTACCATCTCCATGCCGTGGCACAAGGTACAGGACGGGCTGGAAGAGGACCGCCTTGCTAAAAAGGGCGGCGCGTTCGGTTCTACCCGGCGCGGCATCGCCTACGCTTACAGCGACAAGTACCGCAAAAAGACCCTGCGGCTGGGTGACCTTTTGCATCTGGACGAGGAGCGCACCCAGAACCGCCTGCACATGATCCTGGACGCCAAGAATATGGAGCTGGCAGGCTGCTATCATCAGGAGCCCATGAGCTACGATGCCCTGCTGAACTGGTGCAGGCAGCAGGCAGCGTACTTTGCGCCCTTCATCTGTGATGTGGGCGCTTTCTTGCAGCAGGCGCACGACAGCGGCAAGCGCATCGTGCTGGAAGCGCAGCTGGGCGCAATGCGGGATATCGACTACGGCATCTTCCCGTTCACTTCCAGTTCCAACACGCTGGCGGCCTACGCGCCGCTGGGTGCGGGCATCCCGAACTGCAAGCTGGACCATGTGGTGGGTGTGCTGAAGGCCTACTCCACCTGTGTAGGCGCAGGCCCCTTTGCGGCAGAGAACGCAATGGGCGAAGCGTGGAACGAAAAGCTGCGCAAGGCCGGCGGCGAGTACGGCGCAGCCACCGGACGTCCCCGCCGGGTAGGCCCCTTTGACTGCGTTGCCAGCCGCTACGGCCTGCAATGTCAGGGTGCGGATAAGATCGCGCTGACCAAGCTGGACGTGCTGAGCAGCATGAAGCAGATCCCGGTCATCACCGGTTACAAGCTGGACGGCATGGAAGTCCCCCGCTTCGACACCCTGTCCGACCTTGACCGTGTGCAGCCGGTGGTCACGCTGCTGCCCGGCTGGAACAAGGATATCTCCGGCTGCCGCAGCTGGGCAGAGCTGCCCAAGGAAGCCAAGGCCTATGTGGAGTTCCTTGAAAAGCAGCTGGGGCACGAGATCCAGTTCGTTTCCACCGGTGCCGAGCGCGAAAAGTTTGTGCTGAAGGGAGAATGGCTGTGAGACATTTTATTGAGCCCGGCAGCTTTTCTCTGGCCGAGCAGCTGGCACTGCTCGACCTTGCCGACCGGATGGAGGCTGACCCCGCGCCCTACGCCCACCTGTGCGATGGCCGCATTCTGGCCACTTTGTTCTACGAGCCCAGCACCCGCACCCGCCTTTCCTTCGAGTCGGCCATGCTGCGGCTGGGCGGCAAGACGCTGGGCTTTGCAGGGGCGCAGCTTTCCAGCGCCAGCAAGGGCGAAACGGTGGCCGATACTGCCCGCGTGGTGAGCAACTATGCAGACGTCATTGCCATGCGCCACCCCAAGGAGGGCGCACCGCTGCGGGCGTCCATGTATGCGCGGGTGCCCGTCATCAATGCAGGCGATGGCGGCCACGCCCACCCCTCCCAGACCATGATCGACCTGATGACCATTCGCCAGCGCAAGGGGCGGCTGGATCATTTGACCATCGGCTTCTGCGGCGACCTCAAGTTCGGCCGGACGGTGCACTCCCTCACCGCCGCGCTGAGCCAGTTCGAGGGCAACCGGTTCGTGTTCATCTCGCCCGAGGAACTGCGCATCCCGCAGTACGTCAAGGACGAGACCCTGACTCCGCTGCACCAGAACTATAAAGAGACCGCCGACCTTGAGGCCGAGTTGCCCGGTCTGGATGTGCTGTACATGACCCGCATCCAGCAGGAGCGCTTTTTCAACGAAGAGGACTATCTGCGGTTGAAAGGCTGCTATGCGCTGGACGAAAAGCTGCTGCAGCTGGCACCGCCCACCATGCCGGTGCTGCATCCGCTCCCCCGCATCGACGAGATCAAGCCGGACGTGGACAACGACCCCCGCGCCGCTTATTTCGATCAGGTGCATAACGGTGTGTATATCCGCATGGCCATTATACTGGCGCTGCTGGGCATCCCCGACCCGCTGACCGGGAAAAAGGTATTGGAAAGTTTATAAATTGGAAACAGGGCTGCTGCACAAAACCTCGTGCAGCAGCCCTGTTTTTGCGTCTGGTGATTCATGAAATGAAAATTTTTTCCGCTACCCCCGCAGCGGCGGGTCGGGCACAAAAATCATGGTGCCCCGGGCAGAAAAAAGCAGCTGTGGCATCATGCAGCTGTACCCCAGCCACAGCACCGCCAGAATGCACAGCACCAAAAGCACCCTGCGCAAAAGCACCGGATGCCGGGCGGGGGAATAGCGTTTTCTGCGGTCACGCTGCATAGGCTGTGCCCTCCTTTTTCAAGGCTTTGCCCAGTTTATGCCGCGGCAGAAAGAATTGTGCACAAGCGGGGTTTGTGGTAAGATAACAGGGAAGAACCACGGAGGAACTGCTTATGCTGACCATTACACTGCTGGGCACGGCTGCCACCATGCCGCTGCCGGAGCGCGCCCTGACCGCCGCGGTGGCGGAGTGCGGCGGGCACAGCCTGCTGCTGGACTGCGGCGAGGGCACCCAGACCGCTGCCCGCCGCGCCGGGGTGAACCTGATGCGCGCGGACGCCATCTGTCTGACCCACTACCACGGAGACCACATCTTTGGTCTGCCCGGGCTTTTGCAGACCCTTGGGGCGCAGGGGCGCACCCGTCCGCTGGTGCTGCTGGGGCCGGAGGGGCTTTTGGAGGTCTGGCAGGCAGTGTATGCCCTGACCGGGCCGCTGCCCTACGCAGTAAAGCCGCTGGTCTGCCGCGCCGGGCAGCCTGTGGCGCTGGATGCTCTTTCGGATGGATGGCCCGCCGGGGCAACGCTGCTGCCGGTGGCAACAAAGCACCGGGTGCGCAGTCTGGGCTACCGGCTGGACTTGCCCCGGGCGGGCAGGTTCGACCCGGAAAAGGCGCGGGCACTGGGCGTACCGGTGACCCAGTGGCGGCTTTTGCAGCGGGGACAGGCTGTCCCGCTGGCAGAGCGTATGGTGCAGCCCGCCGAGGTGCTGGGCGCGCCCCGCAAGGGGCTGCGGTTCGTCTTTTCTGGCGACAGTGCGCCCTGCCCGGCGCTGGAACAGGCGGCGCAGGGGGCAGACCTTCTGCTCTGCGATGCCACCTATGCCCTGCCGGAGCAGCAGGAGCAGGCCGCACAGTGGGGGCACAGCACCTTTGGCCAAAGCGCGGCGCTGGCAGCAAAGACTGGTGTAAAGCGGCTGTGGCTGGTGCACTATTCCCCCATGGTCACCGACCCGGAGGAGCAGCTTGCACAGGCGCAAAGCATCTTCCCGGCGGCAGAATGCGGCTTTGACGGCAAGCGCATCACCCTGCATTACGAGGAGAACGAGGAATGAAGCTGACACTTGACCCCGGGGCAGCTGCCCTGCTGGACGCCCTGCACGCGGCGGGCTACGCAGCCTATGCCGTAGGCGGCTGCGTGCGGGATAGCCTTTTGGGGCGCACCGCCCACGACTGGGACCTGTGCACCAGTGCCCTGCCGCAGCAGGTGATGGAGTTGTTCGGGGCAGAGCAGTGCATCCCTACCGGTTTGCAGCACGGCACGGTCACCATCAAATACGGCGGGCAGCTGTACGAGACCACCACCTTCCGCACCGAGGGTAGCTATACCGATGGCCGTCACCCGGACGCGGTGCAGTTCGTACCGGATGTGCGGGAGGACCTTGCCCGGCGGGATTTTACCATCAACGCCATGGCGTATAATGCAGCCGAGGGGCTGGTAGACCCCTTTGGCGGGCAGGCAGATTTGCAAAACGGTCTGCTGCGGGCGGTGGGGGAGCCACAGCAGCGGTTTACCGAGGACGCGCTGCGTATCCTGCGGCTGTACCGCTTTGCCGCAAGGTTCGGCTTTGCACTGGACGCAGCCACCGCCCGGGCGGCGCGGCAGCTGGCACCGCACTTGGACTGCATCTCTGCCGAGCGCATACAGGAGGAGCTGGCA
>ERZ1026957.976-NODE-976-length-10854-cov-9.432818_pt1 | contig 10854 bp, 8 predicted proteins | sample MGYA00519300_ERZ1026957 | MGnify/ENA primary metagenome ERZ1026957 (study PRJEB26926, sample SAMN06164520) | human gut metagenome | biome: ENVO:00009003; feature: ENVO:2100002; material: ENVO:00002003 | host: Homo sapiens | place: USA | collected 2012 ...
AATACTCCGGCAAGTTTTGCCGGCTTTAAGTTCACAAGAACCATAACCTTCTTGCCGACCATCTCTTCCGGTGTGTAATCTTTACGGATACCGGATACAATCTGCTTTACGGTGTTTCCGATTTTTACCTGAGAGCAAAGCAGCTTCTTTGACTTTGCAACTGCCTCACAGGAGAGAATCTCTCCCACCTGGAACTGCATCTTCGTAAAATCATCAAATGTGATCTCTTCCTTCGGATCCATATCAATGGCTGCTTCATCTGCGGACTCTCCGCCATTTAATGCTTTCTGCTCTTTTTCGTATTCTTCCTTCTGCTTTGCCTGAATGGCATCCACTTTTGGCTGGATCTCTTTTGCGTCAATTCTTGCAAAAAGGATCTCCGGAGCATCGGTTACTTTTGTTCCATCCGGATACAGTCCAAACTGATTGAGTTCATCAAAATCACGCAATGATGTCGATAACTGCGCCACGATTTTTTCTGCGGTTTCCGGAAGGAATGGGTGCAGAAGACTTGCGCCGATCGTGATGGACTCGGTCAGATTGTAAAGGACCTCAGCCAGACGGTCTTTCTGTGCCTCGTCTTTTGCCAGTACCCACGGGGTTGTCTCATCAATATATTTATTGCAACGGCGGAACAGTGCAAATACTTCGGAAATTGTATCTGCCACACGAAGTTTTGCCATCTTCTCTACAATACGGTCACGGGTTGCTGTCACAACAGCTTTCAGATCTGCATCCACTTCACCGGTGACTCCTGTGGATGTGACCACACCACCAAAATATTTATTGCTCATGGAAACGGTACGGTTTACCAGATTTCCAAGAATATTTGCCAGATCAGAGTTGAAACGCTCAATGACCAGATCCCAGGTAATCACGCCATCATTCTCAAACGGCATCTCATGCAATACAAAATAACGGGTAGCATCTACGCCAAACAGATCTACCATGTCATCCGCATAGATTACATTTCCCTTGGATTTGCTCATCTTATCCCCGCCCTGAAGCAGCCACGGGTGTCCAAATACCTGCTTTGGCAGTGGCAGATCCAGTGCCATCAGAAAGATTGGCCAATAAATAGTATGGAAACGGACAATATCTTTTCCGATCAGATGCAGATCAGCCGGCCACAGCTTCTTAAACTGGTCTGTGGAACCATCCGGATCATATCCAATCTTTGTGATATAGTTTGTCAGTGCATCCAGCCAGACATATACGACATGTTTCGGATCAAAATCTACCGGAATTCCCCAGCTGAAACTGGTACGTGATACGCACAGATCCTGCAGTCCCGGAAGCAGGAAGTTATTCATCATCTCATTCTTACGGGAAACCGGCTGAATGAAGTCCGGATGGGTATTGATATAATCAATGAGCCGGTCTGCATATTTACTCATCTTAAAGAAATAAGCTTCTTCTTTGGCAGGCTGCACTTCCCGTCCACAGTCCGGGCATTTGCCGTCTACAAGCTGGGACTCTGTCCAGAAAGACTCACAAGGTGTACAATACATTCCCTCATATGATCCCTTATAAATGTCACCCTGATCATAAAGCTTTTTAAAAATCTTCTTTACACATTTCTCATGATCCTCATCCGTGGTACGGACAAAGTTATCATAAGAAGAATTCACAAGATCCCAGATCCGCTTTACCTCACCGGAAACCTGATCTACAAATTCTTTCGGTGAAATACCTGCGGCCTCTGCTTTTTCCTGAATCTTCTGTCCGTGTTCATCGGTTCCGGTCTGAAAATAGACATCATAGCCTTCGGCTCTCTTATAACGCGCAATTGCATCCGCAAGAATAATCTCGTACGTATTTCCGATATGCGGCTTACCTGAAGTATAGGCAATCGCGGTTGTCATATAAAACTTCCCTTTATTTTCTGCCATGTTTTTGGCCTCCTTATCTCACATTCGCTCTCCCCATTTTACCGAATTCCACGCCATTTGTAAAGTATCCCCTATTCGTCCGTTTTTCTGTTTATTCAAGAATATTTTCTTATATGCCAAGAATTTCTTGCTGACCTGTTTTTCCGTAGACTAATATGCTTTTATCCAGTTTTTTCCAGTACAAAACTGCCAAAGATAAATTGAGAAGGAGCACCAACATGAAAAATATACAAATCGGGGCAGCCTTAAAGACGATGCGAAAAAATCGTGGCTGGACGATCCATGACGTAGTTGTACAGCTGAATGACCTGTACAATATCGCAGTCGCCGAAAAAACCGTGTACGGATGGGAAAGCGATCAGGCCTATCCCCGCACGGAAACACTGCTGCTGCTCTGTGAACTGTATCAGAGTGACACATTCACCGGAAATCTCCTGCACATCCCTGCAGACAAATCCTTCCCGATCACTGCAGATGAACGGCATGTCATCGAAATGTATCGCCGGCATCCGGAACTACAAAGTGCTGTAAAACGCGTGCTTGATGTTCCCGTCAAAAAACCTTCTGCAAATTAAAGTCCTGATATCCTGTCCCCTGTAAAAACTATTTTCCAAAATTCATCCTGTCACAGAAGTTTCTATCTCATGCAGATATAAATCACATAAACCACATATAAAACCAGCATCACAATACCTTCTTTTCTGCTGATTTTTTCTTTTGTCCATGCAAACCCCCAGATCAACAGGCTCAAAACAATCAAAATCATAATATCTATGATGTTTTCCATCAAAAACGGCATCGGACTGATAACTCCCGCCAGACCAAGTACAAACAGAATATTAAAAATATTAGAGCCTATGGCATTTCCAAGTGCCATATCCACTTCATTTTTGCGAGCTGCAACAACAGATGTCACAAGTTCCGGAAGCGAGGTTCCAATTGAAACAATGGTCAGTCCTACCAGCGTCTGGCTCATTCCAATTTTTAATGCAATATTGCTGGCACTGTCTACAACGACATCCCCGCCAATCACAATACCAGCTACACCAACCACAAGGAACAACAGGCTTTTTGGCATCGACATTACTTTCTGTGCCTCTGCCGCTTCAATCTCTTCACTTTGCGGTTGCCCGCCTTCTTTTCCTGCTTTCAATGCCATACGAATCATTGTTCCGATAAATATGGCAAAAAACACCAGAAATACAGCACTGTCAAAACGTCCCAGTTTCATTCCCACACCACCGAGTATCATAAGCAGCAACGCTGCAAACACGGAATATGGGAAATCACGTTTCAATGTAGCTTTCTGTACGGCAACCGGAGTCATTATGGCACAAAAACCGATGACCACCATCATATTAAAAATATTAGACCCGACCACATTACTGATTGCCAGCGTATTCTTATGCTGGATTGCTGCAACAACGGAAACCGCCGTCTCCGGAAGTGAAGTTCCCATGGCAACAATTGTCAGTCCAATAATGATAGCCGGAACATGAAACCGTTTTGCAATACTGGAACTTCCCTCCACAAAAACATCTGCCCCTTTGACCAGTAAGAAAAATCCTGCGATCAAAAAAACAATTGCCAGCGGCATGGAACATGTTGAAATAAATTCTGTCATATCTTTTCCCTCTTTCTGTAAAATAATGTGTTAAAAGGCAATAATGCCCAAGTGCTCCAATAGTATTTTCAAGCCAATAAGTATGAGGATTACCCCACCTGCAATCTCTGCTTTTCTTTTGTAGCGGGTGCCGAAAAAATTACCGACAACCACTCCGATGACCGATAATACAAATGTCGTGCATCCGATAATCAGACAGGCTTCCATGATGGATACATTTAAAAAGGCAAATGTAATACCGACTGCAAGTGCATCGATACTGGTTGCAACTGCAAGAAGCAGCATTTCTTTGTGATCCAGCGGCAGATCTTTTGCTCCAATTTCCTGCACGTCTTTGTCACGAACCGCTTCAATCACCATCTTGCCACCGATAAACAGCAACAGGAAAAAGGCGATCCAGTGATCGACCGAAGTAATGTATTTCTGAAAACGGATTCCCAGTGCCCAGCCGAGAAACGGCATCAGTGCCTGAAATCCTCCGAAATACAATCCAATCAGAAATGCGTGTTTTTTGTTGATTTTTTCCATGCCAAGACCCTTGCAGACGGATACCGCAAATGCATCCATCGAGAGTCCGACACCAATCAAAAATAACTCGATTACCATTCTTATGTTCTCCTTTTGTGAGGGGATTCATACCTTGCGCTTCTGTCCTTATATATCAAAAAGAGACCCAATGTACACCAGCGAAAAGCGCGACTGCAACCACGTTTTTCCGGTGCACATGAGTCTCATTCTTTAAGGCTTGCCAGGTCCAAATGACCGGTATGTTGACAAGTCACACAATGTGCGAACTACTCCCTCACATACTTTTGTCTATGAATTAGGTAAACTATAACAAACGGTCTTTGAGTTAGTCAATACGAACTTCTTATTTACTGATGACTTTTGCAAACTTCTTCTTACCACGCTTTACGACCTTTCCTTCTCCGGCAAACTCGTCGAGCATGTAACTGGTACTGATGTCTGTAACTTTCTCACCGTCCACAGAGACTCCACCCTGCTGTACGGCACGACGTGCATCGGAACGACTCTCACACAGAGAAGCCTTTACAAGAACTGCCATGATATCGAGCTTGTCATTGTACAGATCATCTGCAGTCACTTCAACCGTCGGCATATGTGCAGAAACCCCGCCGCCTGCAAACAGTGCATGGGATGCCTCTTTGGCTTTCTTTGCCTCTTCCTCACCGTGTACCAGTTTGGTCAGCTCATAAGCGAGAATCTCTTTTGCTTCATTCAGCTTGGCACCTTCCCATTTGTCCATCTCATCGATCTGCTCCAATGGCAGGAAGGTCAGCATGCGGATGCACTTTAACACATCGGAATCTGCCACATTTCTCCAGTACTGGAAGAAGTCAAACGGAGAAGTCTTGTTCGGATCAAGCCATACGGCACCGGACTGTGTTTTTCCCATCTTCTTTCCCTCAGAGTTTAAAAGCAGATTGATCGTCATGGCATAAGCATCTTTTCCAAGCTTCCGGCGGATCAGTTCCGTACCACCGAGCATGTTGCTCCACTGGTCATCTCCACCGAATTCCATGTTACATCCATATTTCTGGTACAGTGTGTAGAAATCGTAACTCTGCATGATCATGTAATTAAACTCCAGAAAGCTTAATCCTTTTTCCATACGCTGCTTGTAACATTCTGCTGTCAGCATGCGGTTTACGGAAAAATGTGCACCAACATCACGCAGTACATCAATGTAGTTTAAATCCATCAGCCAGTCGGCATTGTTTACCAGCATTGCCTTGCCTTCCCCGAAATCGATGAAACGGCTCATCTGCTTTTTAAAACAGTCTACGTTGTGCTGAATGGTCTCCGGTGTCATCATCTGACGCATATCGGTACGTCCGGATGGATCACCGATCATGGCTGTACCACCGCCGATCAGCGCGATTGGCTTGTTTCCTGCCATCTGCAGACGTTTCATCAGACACAGTGCCATAAAATGTCCCACATGCAGACTGTCAGCTGTCGGGTCAAAACCGATATAAAATACTGCTTTTCCATTGTTGATGAGTTCCTTGATTTCTTCCTCGTCGGTTACCTGTGCGATCAGACCGCGGGCAACCAGTTCGTCGTAAAGTGTCATTGGGTTTCCTCCTGTAATTTAACTTTTTTGATTTTTCTGGGGCTTTATGTCCCTTTGCTCCATATCTATAAAAATCCAAATAAAAATCCCCTCGTCCTAATTATAAGGACGAGGGGGATCTCTCGTGTTACCACCTTAATTCGCATGCTGTTCACACAGCCTGCCTCCGCGAGTGCAGCTACACTCCAGTGCGTCTAACGGGCACTACTCCGTTACAGCCTACTTGCCTGCGCGTTCGGTGTAAAGCTCAGGGATGTATTCCCTGCGGTAAGGGGGGACCCAGCTTGCTGGGGGGATTCCTTATCGCCCGGTTTATGTTTGTTCCATAAGCCGTGACAGGGGGGACCCAGCCTGCTGGGGGGATTCCTTATCGCCCGGCTTATGTTTGTTCCATAAGCCGTCTGTGTTTTCCGTGCGCCTCTCATCTTCCGGCTACTTTCTGTTCGTTCCACACACCGGTACTTGTTCCCATCTTCGCTTTTCATTATAACTGGTTTTCATTATAAAAAGCCCGGTGCCATTTGTCAAATAATTTTTATTTTGTTTCATTCCCCTCTGCCGGAATCCAGATTCCATCTTTTCCCCATGGCTGGATCATGCATATATAACGTTTCTCACCACTCTTTAAAAATGTAATCTCTAAACCAACTTTTGTTTGATCTTCCGACTCAGAATCCTTTTCCACGGAAACAAGTTTTTCGTCTGAAGACAGATTCAACAGTTGCCGTGCTGCCTCTGTCGGCTCAGTCAATACACCGGCTGCTGTCATATTTTTATTCAGCATTTTACCCATGCCATTCACACGATAATCCATCTGCGAATCATTGATTCCCTGTGCATAAGCTGTATCAAATTCATCCACCGATGAAATGCCATCCGTTTTCGCATCCAGACTATCCGCAAACTGATTAATCTCTTCCTTTGTGATCTGAAACGTTCCGTTCTTCTGTGTATAATGAATATTTTCAATCCATACACTCACATGCGGATCCGATGTCTCTACATAATAAAGAATCTCTGCCATCTGTTCCTCCGGGTTGATCTCATGCAGCCAGTAACCATTCATCTCTTTTCCGGTTCCGCCAAAGGAATCTCCAAACGATCCCCACGGCCATGGACTTGACCACCCAAATGACGGAGCATCCCCGTCCACCCACAAAAGCTGTGCTTTCTCTAAATCTGCCTGTGCCTCTTCCGATGTCATTTTCATAATTTTTGCTGCGTCCCTGTCACAAAATGCCTGTGCCCATTCCCGGATACTCTGTTCCGTTTTTGCATCCACCGTATTTTCCTGTATTGGTTTTTGTGTACTTTCCACTGTCTCTGTCGGATTCACGGCCTTGGTACCGGACGGCTTCTGGTTTGTCAGGCAGCTTACTGCCACTATGACAATCAAAAGCGTTGCAATTGCGGCCACCCAGGTATGCGGTTTCTTAAAATTCAACACGTTCTTAATCCTCCTTCCTGCATCCCCCTCTCCAAAAGCAACCGGTGCAAATGAATACGGGTGTCTTTCCATCGCAAAGGACAGAAGGGATGCACTATACCCCTGCTTAATTTCATTTCCAAACTGGGCAAGTACCGCCTCATCGCAGCTCATCTCCATGTCTCTTGTCATATAGAAAAAAGCAATCCAGGCAAACGGATTCCACCAGTATACGGCAAGAAGCACAAATGCCACCATTTTCCACAGTGGATCGTATCTGCGGATATGCCAGCTTTCATGTGCAAGTATATACTGCTGTTCCTTTTTCTCCATCCGAAACGGGATATAAATCTGCGGGCGGAAAATTCCCAGAACAAACGGAGACGGAATACGATCACATTCCCATATCTTTACTTTCCGACGAATACTTCCCGCCATCTGTTTTGCAGATGTTAAAAGAACTGCCGTCTGTACCATCTTCCGGCATTTTATATAGGAATAGATCCCATATGCCAAAAATAACAGCATCCCAGTCAGCCATACAAAAAACAACAGCGCACATATCTTCTGTGAAGTTGTAAGGGCAGCTGTCAGACCGGCTGCTGTATGTGCCGCCTGATCTGTAACGTGTGATCCGGCCGCCGCCTGTGTCACCTGCTTTGTGCCCGACTGTGCATGCATCCCCGGCAATCCGGTATGGTGCACAATTTTTGTCAGCTGTGATTTTCTTTTTACCAGCCGCACCAGATTAAACAGACTGAATCTGGAAGCAATGGGCAGATCAAATATCATGCGAACCCCGACTATGCTCCACAATCCATACGAATATTTCTTGGGGCATTTCCGTAAAAGAATACGCACTGCAAGTACTGCAAGAATTACAACTGCCACCATTCCGTTTCGCTGCAGAAACGATAAAAAAATGCCACCTGCCTTCTCCATCATGTGTTACCCCTCCTTATGCTCATCAATCATTTTTTTGAGCATTTTCGCTTCCTTTTTGGAAATTTTCTTTCCTCCAAGAAATGCGGTGATAAAGCCCGGCAATGATCCGTCAAATGTACGGTCCACAAAATAACGGGATTCCTCTGCCTGCACCTGTTCCTTTGGAATTAAAACAGAAACCGTTGCATCCTCATTGGCAATGTATCCTTTTTCACACATTTTCCGTACAACCGTATAAGTCGTGGATTTTTTCCAGCCAAGCTGTTCCTGACATAACTTTACAAGTTCCCCGGAGTTGACGGGGGCATGCTCCCATACGACACACATAAACCGGTAATCACTGTCACATAATTTTATATATTCCATCTTTTTCTCCTTCATAGGTTTATAGCTATCAACCTGTCTTCAGTTTATTCTTATAAACCTCAAATGTCAAGGTCTATTTTTATAAACTGCGAGAAATGTCAGAAAAATACGATGGAAAATGTTTGAACTCACCTTTTTAAAAAGTTATAATAAACGCAAAAGGCGATTGTGAAATCGCCCAAAATAAATAACTCAAAAGGAGGACATGTTATCGTGGAAAAAGTACGTTACATGATTTCCGATGCCGCCGCACTGGCCGGTGTGGAAACCCATGTGTTACGTTACTGGGAAGAAGAACTCGACCTGACCATCCCGCGAAACGAGATGGGACATCGATACTATACACGAGAAAACATACAGGAATTCCAAAAGATCAAAGAACTAAAAGAAAAAGGATATCAGCTAAAAGCAATCCGCATGATATTACATAATAAAAAACCGGAAGCTTCCGGTATTTCCTTGCCGGATTCTGTTGCCACTGATCCGTTGCCCACATGTAACCGGGAACATCATCCCACAGCTGCAGCCAAACCGGATCGACAGAACGCAGATAAAACCAACCTGCCTGTAAATACCCTTTCCGCAGAAGAACGCATGGCACAATTTCGGGAGTTGATGAGTGACATTGTAGGGCACGCAATCGCACAGAATAACGAAGCTCTCACACTCGATATCAGCAAAGAAATCCGTGAAACCGTCCTGAAAGAAATGAACTATCTCATCCGGGAACAAAACGATATGACGGAGGAACGCTACCGCCAGTTAAGTGCAGAAATTCGTGGAAAATTGCAGAAAAAACATACCTTATTTTCCAAAAAGGAAAAGGTTCCCAAAATGAAAACATCAAAAAAAGAAAAGAACCGGAAAAATGTATTAAATCCGGTCTGATTGATTTCAGCATTGACCTGACATTAAACGGTTCCATATATAAAATAAAACAAGCCTGCGGAAGGATTGCCATAGAAAAGTTAATACAAAGAAACGCCAAAACCGACATTTGCCGGAATTGGCGTTTCTTATATTAGGGACTTATTTTACAGCTCCTTTAATCAATCATATCATTCTGGAATTTTGATAAATGCTCATACGGCAAAATCAGCCGCCCCCGAAAAAGACCACATCCATCATTCATAAGGCTATTATTCACTGCCGTAAACATATTTACATCTACCCCTGACAGATCAAGATCCTGTAACAATCTACAACGCTCATAAGCCTCGTCAAAATAAATACAGCCGCCTTGTAAAATCGCATCTCTCCGTCCTCTGGAAGTTTCCTGTTTTTTTTCATAAAATAAATGATTCGCTACTCCAATTTCTGCAATATCATCCATCTCTTTTGTTCTAAGCTGCATTTCCATATAACACCGGGCACTGTTGTCAAAAAACGTTATATGAAGCGAACGATATGAATTTGTACTTTCCCCATCAATATAATCCCTGTAATATGGGCGCACAACATCATCCAATAGTAAAGAATTACTTCTTTTAACCCCACCTGTCGGCTCTGCCGTAAATCCACGTTCTTCCAAAAATTGTGGCAATACATTGGCAATCCGATATAAATACCTGATCTCTTCCTTCTTGCGATCCTGTTTTTGTTTCATATGACACCGTGGCATGGAAATCACAATACGGTACGCGATCAAATCACGAAAACAGTTCAAACGCTCCTTGATTTCTGACACAGACGGATATGATCCATTCTTTTCATAATAATCGTATATGTATTCCACAATATATCCATTAAACTTTCCCTCTGCGCGAATCAACGACTTAATTCGTCCCTTGAAAGTAAAAGATAAATATGGATATTCCTGTGCCATATATTTATAAAACTCACGAATCTTCTGCGATTGCGAAGTCAGGAAATCATTGTGTTCCAAAAGTTTCATAATCTGTATCAAAAAGTTACAATGTACTAAATCCACTTCATTATGTTTCTGTACCGCCGAAATACGTAAATCCGCTATGTATTTTTTTAAAATGCGAAGAACTGTATCCCCCGAATATAAGTAATCATTCAATGTAATCATATTTTCCCCATCCTAAAAAGTCGCGGTGCCGAGGCACCGCGATCCGCAAGATTATGTAATTGCAAGCTGATGTTTTACTTTACTCATATCAGATTCTAACACCGTCACGCGAATGGCAAGCAATTCTTTTTCATCATCTACTTTGCGTGCTTCCCTCAAATTACGCACTAAATCACAATGCCCTTCTGCAATCCGTCTGATATTTACATTTGTTTCATTTTCAATTACCAATTCCAAACCGGTAACCTTTTCATCCAGTACCGTAAACTTCTGATCCAATACCGTAAACTTCTGATCCAATACCGTAAACTTCTGATCCAATACCGTTACCTTTTCATCCAGTACCGTAAACTTCTGATCTAGTTCCGTTACCTTTTCATCCAGCTCCGTTACCTTCTGTTCCACTCCGGCTACTCTCTGATCCAGTTCCGTCACCTTCTGTTCCAGCTTCGTTACTTTCTGTTCCAC
>ERZ1026957.979-NODE-979-length-10847-cov-4.595441_pt1 | contig 10847 bp, 10 predicted proteins | sample MGYA00519300_ERZ1026957 | MGnify/ENA primary metagenome ERZ1026957 (study PRJEB26926, sample SAMN06164520) | human gut metagenome | biome: ENVO:00009003; feature: ENVO:2100002; material: ENVO:00002003 | host: Homo sapiens | place: USA | collected 2012 ...
GCCCGTTTCCATCCGCGCGCGCATCTCTTCACGCGCGGCGCGATCGCGCAGGCGCTTCGTCAGCATCTCTGTCCCACCCGCCTGAAACTCCGGCGGCAGCACGTGGATGAGCTGCGTTGAGCCGGCGGTGTAGGGATAGGCGTCGCACATCACGTCAAGCCCTTCCTCCCGTGCCCGGGCAATGAGCGAGAGCATCTCCGGTACAGCCTTGCGTGCGTTTCGCCCACCGATGGCCTTGAGATGGCTCACCTCCAGCGGCGTTTGCAGCGCGCGGGCGACCTCGATCATCTCGCGCAGCGCGTCCACCACGCCGTCGCCCTCCTGGCGCATGTGCACGCAGATGGGCACGCCGCTTTGATACAGCGGCGCAAGCGCGCGGATGAGTCCGTCGGTCGAATAGAAGATCTCCGGCGCGTAGCCAAGGCCGAGCGATACGCCGCACGCGCCGTCGGCGAGCGCCTTTTCCATGTGATAGTGCATCTCTCTCATTTCAAGCGGCGATAACTCGTCCGCTTCAAAGCCCGCGGCAAGTGTACGCAGTGTTCCCATGCCGACAAGCTGCGCGCAGGAGAGCGGCAGGCCGCGGCTCTGCGCCGCCTTGAAATAGGAAGCGAGTGAATCAAAGCGCAGCTCCGGCGTGATCTCCCCCGTGATGAGCGCGAGATAGCGCGCGCAGGCGGGCGCATACTTTCCCGCGAGCGGCGCGAGCGACATGCCGCAGTTGCCGTTCACGATCGTCGTCAGCCCCTGGCAAAGCTCCGCTCGCCCAAAATCCTTGCGGAACACCGCCGCGTCGGCATGGCGGTGCATATCGATAAACCCCGGTGTCAGGCAGCGGCCTGCGGCCTCAATCGTCGAAAACGCCTGCGCACCTGATAAATTTCCGACCGCTTCGATCATGCCGTCTAAAATGCCGACGTCCGCCGTGAACGCCGCCTTCCCCGTACCGTCAATGATCTTCGCACCGCGGATCAGCGTATCCAGCATGCTTATCCCTCCTTTTTTTGCAGTCTACCACACCGCGCAGCCGCTTGGCAAGGTCATTTCCCCTTGCAATCCGCCCCGGCGCAGAGTATACTGGAAAAAACGCAAAAAGGAGCCCTTCCATGAACAAAAAGAACCGCATTCACGACTGGCGCAAGCTCAAGTGGCCGTTTACCGTCACATTTCTATACTATTCCCTTCTCTCGCTTTACACCGGCACCGCCGAGCAGAGCGAGGACGGCTTTCTCACCATGTTCCTCACGGTTTTGATCGTGGACGCGGTCGCATATCTTTCCTACTGCTATTTTCTCTGCAAGAAAGAGGAGGACATGTCAAAGCTCTGGTTCGTCTTTATCCTCGCCTTTGTTCTTGTATCCACGCCGCAGCTCTCCATCCTCTGGCAGATGATGACGGCACATGTTCTCGGCACATGACCGTCTCAATTTCACATGGTTTTTTGGCGCTCTTTCCGCATGGAAGGGGCGCTTTTTTTGTGCTCTCTGACATTTTTACCCGGCTGTCAGAAAATCGGATAAGCCACTGCGTTTGCCCATAGTTTTCGACAATTTCCTTTGTTACCTTGAAGATAAGGATAGGGACTTTCCCGTCCGGGTGGCCGGCAAAAAGTTAACAGCTTATGCATTGAAACCGCCCCGCCTTTTTGCTATGCTGTTTTTATCAGGCCGCGTCTTTTTCACGCGGTCTGTAAAATGCTAAACAAAGGAGCTGAAGACATGCCGATCCGTCCGCTTGTCGATCGCACTTATCTCGAGCAGGTGCTGCTCTCGCGTCTCTCCCGCGGCGAGGTACAGCAGTGGGTTCAGAAATACTTCCAGCCGTATCGTGAGCTGATGAGCTACTATCGCTGCGCGATCATGGAAGTGGAAACGAAGTTCAATGTGCTCAATGAAGAGCTTTCCCTGCAATACGACCGCAACCCCATCGAAACGATCAAAACACGTCTCAAGTCACCGGAGAGCATCATGGAAAAACTCTCCCGCCGCGGCTATCCCATGACTGTGGAGAGCATTGAGCAGAACCTCAACGATATTGCAGGCGTGCGCGTCATTTGCTCGCACCCGTCGGACATCTACAAGCTCTCCGACGCGCTGCTGCGTCAGGACGACATCACGCTCATCGAGCGCAAGGACTACATCGCAAACCCCAAGCCCAACGGCTACCGCAGCCTCCATCTCATCGTCGAAACGCCCATCTTCCTGCACGACCAGAAGCGGCTCATGCGGGTCGAGGTGCAGTTCCGCACGATCTCGATGGACTGGTGGGCCAGCCTTGAGCATAAGATTCGTTACAAGAAAAATCTCCCCGAGATGGACTATGTGGAGCGCGAGCTCTATGAGTGCGCCGAGATCAGCGCACAGCTCGACGCTCGCATGGAAAAGCTCCAGAAGATCGCCGCACAGGCAACCGAGGAAAGGGATCGCGCCCTTTCCTCCTGATTGAGAATGTCCGCTTCGCGCAGACACGGAAAGGAAGCGTGACAACAGGAACGCAGCAGAGAAGATTGCCCACGCAGCAGAGCGCAAAGCCGACATCATCCACCTGTGCGAAAAGCACCGCGACATCGCCTTCCACGCCTTCACGAATGGCATGCTCATCGATCAGTCCTTCTGCGAGGAGATGCTGCGCGTCGGCAACTTCTTTGTCTCGGTCAGCATCGAGGGCTTTGAGCAGGCCAACGACGGCCGCCGCGGCGAGGGGCACTTTGAAAAGGCACTTGCGGCGATGGATTTCATGCACAAAAACCGCATCCCCTTCGGCGTTTCCATCTGCTACACGAGCAAGAACTACAAGGACGTCACGAGCGATGCGTTCCTTGATCTCATCATCTCCAAGGGCTGCTACTTTGCATGGTACTTCCACTACATGCCCGTCGGCATGGGTGCGGGTACCGACCTTCTCCTCACTCCCGAGCAGCGCGCCTACATGAAAGACCGCGTGCGCGAGATCCGCGGCGTCACGGGCGGCAAGGAGCTCTACTGCATCGACTTTCAGAATGACGGCGAGTTCGCCGGCGGCTGCGTTGCCGGTGGGCGCATCTACTGCCACATCAACGCTGCGGGCGATGTGGAGCCCTGCGTCTTTATCCATTACTCGGGCGCGAACATCCGTGAGAAGAGTTTCCTCGAGTGCTTGCAGCAGCCGCTCTTCCTCGAATACCGCAAGGGTCAGCCCTTCAACGGTAACCACCTGCGTCCCTGCCCGATGCTCGAAAACCCGGAGCTGCTGCCCCAGATGGTCGCGCACTCCGGCGCGCACTTGACCGACCTCGAAGCGCCCGAGAGCGTGGAGCACCTGTGCGGCAAATGCAAGGCCTACGCCGCCTGCTGGCGTCCCGAGGCCGAAAAGCTCTGGGACGAGGAGCACTGCGAGTAAATGACTTTTCTGTAACCTTCCCGATACGCAAGAAAGCCGCCGACCTGATGGTCGGTGGCTTTTGCCACATTTTCGAATTCTTTACTTGACTGCCGCGAGCAGGGCGTCCACGCGGTCGGTCTTCTCCCAGGCAACGCCGAGATCCTCGCGGCCCATGTGGCCGTAGGCGGCGAGCTGGCGATAAATCGGGCGGCGCAGATCAAGGTCGCGGATAATGGCGGTCGGGCGCAGGTCAAAAACCTTCTCCACAGCCTCTTCAAGCTTACCGTCGTCCACCTTGCCGGTGCCGAAGGTCTCGACCATGATGCTCACGGGGTGGGCAACGCCGATGGCGTAGGCAAGCTGCACCTGGCACTTTTCGGCAAGGCCGGCGGCCACGATGTTCTTGGCAACATAGCGCGCGGCGTAAGCGGCACTGCGGTCGACCTTCGTCGGGTCCTTGCCGGAGAAGGCGCCGCCGCCGTGAGGAGCGCTGCCACCGTAGGTATCGACGATGATCTTGCGGCCGGTCAGGCCGCTGTCGCCCTGCGGGCCGCCGATGACAAAGCGGCCGGTCGGGTTGACATAAATCTTAGTCTCCTCGTCCATCAGCTCCGCGGGAACGGTCGGCTTGATGACCATCTCGATCATATCCTTGCGGATCTGCTCGAGCGTCGCCTCGGGCGCGTGCTGGGTGGAGAGGACGACCGTGTCAACGCGCACGGGCTTGCCGCTCTCATCATACTCGACCGTCACCTGCGTCTTGCCGTCGGGACGGAGATAGTCGACAAGACCCTGCTTGCGCACATCGGTGAGCTTCTTCGCCATCTTGTGGGAAAGAGAGATCGCCAGCGGCATCAGCTCGGGCGTCTCGGTGCAGGCGTAGCCGAACATCATACCCTGATCGCCCGCGCCGTTGTCGAGCTCGCTCGCGCCGCTCTCCTTATTTTCAAAGGAGTTGTCCACGCCCATCGCAATGTCGCTCGACTGCTCGTCGATGTTCGTGACGACGCCGCAGGTGTCGCAGTCGAAACCGTACTTCGCGCGGTCATAGCCGATGTCGCGGATCACGCCGCGCGCGATCTTGGGAATGTCAACGTAACAGTTCGTGGTGATCTCGCCCATGATGTGGACAAGGCCGGTGGAGACCGCCGTCTCGCAGGCTACGCGGCCGCTGGGGTCTTTTTCAAGGATCGCGTCGAGCACCGCGTCGGAGATCTGGTCGCAGATCTTGTCGGGATGCCCCTCGGTGACGGATTCAGAGGTAAATAAACGTTTTGCCATGATTCTTTCTTCCTTTCTTTCGGGAAAAACAAAAAATACTCTGTCGAACCGACAGAGTATCGCACTTTCTGCTCTTCCTCATCTTTCGATTCGTTCGTCGGATTTGGCACCTTGCCTCTTCGGGCAGGTTGTCGTGGTGTCATAGGGCCGATCCCTCAACCACTCTTGATGAAGTATTCACTTGTGGCTTTCGCCGAATCGTATTGTAGCACATTTGTGCGTTTTGTCAATCAATATTTTGTAATTTTGCGCAAAACCTTGACTTTGACTGGATTTATGCTACAATATTGCCCACGAATTGAATGTCATCGGAGGACTTGCGGCCGCAGCCGCAGCAGTCGAAAAGATGTCGGATGCGTCCGGTCAGGCAAATGACCGGGCTTTTTTTATGTACGCTTAACGAACCGGAGGCTTTGGAGGCTTTTTATGAAGATTTCCCTTTCCGATCATTTCACCTATCAAAAGCTGCTGCGCTTTGTCGCGCCCAGCATTTTCATGATGATCATCACCTCGATCTACAGCATCGTCGACGGTTTTTTCGTTTCGAACTTCGTCGGCAAGAATCCCTTCGCCGCGCTGAACCTCATCTTCCCCGTCATCATGGCGCTCGCCGCCTTCGGCTTCATGATCGGCACGGGCGGCAGCGCGCTCATCGCCAAAACGCTCGGCGAGGGCAAGCAAAAAGAGGCAAACGAGATCTTCTCCATGCTCGTCGTGGCGCTCGCGGTGGGCGGCGCTGTGCTGAGCGGCGTGTGCCTTCTTTTTCTTCGACCCATCTCCTACGCCGTCGGCGCGACCGACCTCACGATCGATGACTGCGTGCTCTACGGGCGCGTGCTGCTCGCGTCTCTCCCCTTCTTCATGCTGCAAAACAGCTTTCAGAGCTTTCTTGCCACGGCGGAAAAGCCGCACTTTGGCCTGCGCGTGACGGTTTGCGCGGGTCTTACGAACATGGTGCTTGATTTTCTGCTCGTCTATGTCTTTCCGCTGGGGCTTCTCGGTGCGGCACTCGCAACGGCCTTTTCCCAGCTTGTCGGCGCGCTGATCCCGCTCGTCTACTTTCTGCGCCCGAACGACTCCCCCCTCCGTCTGACGCGCCCGTGCTTTGATCTCCGCGCGCTCGCGTGCGCCTGCGGCAACGGCTCGAGCGAAATGGTCAGCAACCTTTCCACCTCACTCGTCGGCGTACTCTACAACATCCGTCTCATGGCCATCGCGCAGGAAAACGGCGTCAGCGCCTATGGCGTTCTCATGTATGTCAGCTTCATCTTCATGGCCTTTTTCTTCGGCTACTCCATCGCGGTCACGCCTGTCGTCGGCTATCACTACGGCGCGCAGAACCACTTCGAGCTCAAGAGCCTGCTCAAAAAAAGCCTGACCGTTACGCTCCTCTCGAGCCTTGCCATGACAGCCTCCGCCATTCTGCTTGCCCGGCCCATCGCCCACGTTTTCGTCGGCTACGACGCAGAGCTCTGCGACATGACGGTCAATGCGCTGCGCATCTATGCCCTCTCGTTCCTCGTCTGCGGCTTCAACATCTTCGGTTCGGCGTTTTTCACAGGGCTCAACAACGGCACGGCCAGCGCGCTCATTTCGTTCCTGCGCACGCTCGTCATTCAGGTCGCCGCCATTTTGATCCTGCCGAAACTTCTCGGCATCGACGGCATTTGGCTCGCCATCACCGTGGCCGAAGCGCTCACACTGCTCGTTACGGGAGCGCTGTTCCTTGCGGGCCGTGAAAAATATCACTACGCCTGAATTTCCATCAACAGCCAATGAACGGCCGCAGCGGTCCCCCGCCGCGGCTGTTCTTGCGCTTTCTGACGGGCTGTGGCATAATAATTCTGTCAAATTCTACTTTTGGAGGTGAATGTTATGTGCTTTTGGTGGTTTATGTTACTATGCGATTTGATCATTCCCATTGTTATGGTCATTGTAGGAAGAATGATGTGGAAGCATTGCCCAAAACATATAAACAGCATGTTAGGATACAGAACAACCCGTTCAATGAAAAATATGGATACATGGAAATTTGCTCATGACTATTGTGGAAAACTTTGGTGGAAAATAGGATGGATAATGGTTATACCATCTGCCTTGATACATATTCCGTTATACCATAGTGATAAGAATACGATTGGATTTGCAGGGATAATTCTTGTAACAATCCAATGTTTTATTATAATTCTATCAATTTATCCGACAGAAAAAGCTTTGAAAAAACATTTTAATGATGATGGAATACCCAGATAGATTCCAGTTTGTCATTGCCACATAATTGATTTCTTCACCGACCGGTACAATCACCGGTCGTTTTTTTGCATTTTCCTCTTGACTTCTCATATTGTTGTGATATTATTTTGATATCAAGTTTGGAGGTGCTTTTTATGGAAGAAAAGATCATCACCGGTCACAAAAACGGTATGCTCGTGCTGCTGCTCGAGCTTGTTCTCTACATCGCCGCGGTCGTTTTTCTGATCGTCGGCATCAATGCGGGCTTTCTGCCCCTTGTCGTCCTTTGCGTCATCGCGCTGTCGCTCGGCTGGATCCCGCTGTGCGGCCTGCGCGTCCTAAAGCCGCAGGAGGCGCTCGTGCTCACGCTCTTCGGCAAGTATACCGGCACGCTCAGGGGTGAGGGCTTCTACTGCGTCAATCCCTTCTCCACGTCCTTCAACCCCGCCGCCAAGACGAAGCTCAACCAGTCCGGCGACGTGGACGACGGCCGCAAGAGCGCCAATCTTCTTGCCGCCATGCAGGCCTCGTCCACCACGGTCGAGGTGGGCGGCAATAAGAAAATTTCCCTCAAGATCATGACGCTCAACAACGCCCGCCAGAAAATCAACGACTGTCTCGGTAACCCCGTGGAGATCGGCATCGCCGTGATGTGGCGCGTGACCGACACCGCCAAGGCTGTTTTCAACGTGGACAACTACAAGGAGTATCTCTCCCTCCAGTGCGACGCGGCGCTGCGCAACATCGTGCGCATCTACCCCTATGACGTTGCCCCCGGCATCGACACCACCGGCGACGGTCACGCCGACGAGGGGAGCCTGCGTGGGTCGAGCGAGGTCGTTGCCGCGCGCATCCGCGACGAGATCCAGTCCAAGGTCGCCGACGCGGGCCTTGAGATCATCGAAGCGCGCATCACCTATCTCGCCTATGCGCCCGAGATTGCGGCGGTCATGCTCCAGCGCCAGCAGGCCAGCGCCATCATCGACGCACGCAAGATGATCGTCGACGGCGCGGTCGGCATGGTCGAAATGGCGCTTGAGCGTCTTGCGAAAAATGGCACGGTGGAGCTTGACGAGGAGCGCAAGGCGGCGATGGTCTCGAATCTGCTCGTCGTGCTCTGCGGCAACCGCGACGCGCAGCCCGTCGTCAACTCTGGAAGCCTCTATTAACCCGACATGAACGACAACGCGAAAAAGCAGGTTCCTCTGCGCCTTTCGCCCAAGCTCTACGCCGCCATCGCCGCCTGGGCGGAGGACGATTTCCGTTCCGTCAATGGCCAGATCGAATACCTGCTGACCGAATGCGTGCGCCAGAGGAAAAAGAACGGTAAGTACGTCGGCGAAGAGATCGACGTGCCGCCCGAGCTCGATCTCAAGTGAACAAGCGTTAAGAATGCGGAAAGAATTCGTTTCTTTCCGCATTTCTGCTCTTCATTCCATTTTAGAATGTGCATTTGTTCAAAGTTTATTGATGACTTTTTCCCGGCGCTGTGTCATAATAGATGCAAATGTTATTTACGACAAGTGAGGTATCCCGCATTGAAAAAGCTCAACCAGGCGATCGACCGCTTCTGTATCCTGCACCCGAATTTCGGCATTCCGAACCTGATGCTTTATGTGGTCATCGGCAACGTGGTGCTCGGGCTGCTGTCCGGTTTTTCCACCGGCAATTTTCTGAGTTTCTTCTCCTTTACGCTTGATGGACTCCTCCATGGGCAGATCTGGCGTCTTATCACCTTCGTTCTGATCCCCGAGAGCACAAGTCCCTTCTATCTTCTCATCACCTGCTACTTCTACTACTGGATCGGCTCGGCGCTTGAGCGGCAGTGGGGTACGGCCAAGTTCACCACCTATTACCTCAGCGGCATGCTGCTTACCGTCATCGGCGCAAGCATCGTCAGCCTCATCACGGGGTACAGCATTCCTGTCTACGGTGCAAATTATGTCAACTTTGCCATGTTCATGGCCTTTGCCCTGCTCTATCCCGATACGCAGGTGCTTTTCATGTTCATCATTCCTATTCGCATGAAGTGGCTCGCCTATCTCGATATATTCTACTTCTTCTTCGACATTTTCCGCTACATTTCCGCAGGCGTCGGCTATTATGCCATTCTGCCGGTCGTGGCGCTTCTCAACTTCGTCATCTTCTTCTGGCCTGAGCTTACGCGCTTTTTCCAGCTTGAGCGCCACCAGAGCAAGCAGGCCTCGCACTTCCACAACACCGTGCGCAATCAGCAGCGTCAGGAGCAGTATCAGCAGCAGACGCAGGGCTTTCGCCATAAATGTGCCGTATGCGGCCGCACCGATGTGACGAATCCCGAACTTCAGTTCCGCTATTGCAGCAAGTGCGCAGGCTACCATTGCTTCTGCTCCGACCACATTTTCAATCACGTTCACTTTACGGACGAGCAGCCATAAGCAAAGGGAGGCATTTTTATGGCGTATACCAGGCAGCAGGCGTGGGATTTGCTCACGCAGTACAACAAGGGCGAATTTCACTTAAAGCACGCGTGCATCGTTGCCGATGTCATGCGTTGGTACGCAGAACAGCTCGGCTACGGCGAGGAAGCGGATTTCTGGGAGATCGTCGGGCTTTTGCACGATCTCGACTTTGAACTTTACCCCGACGAGCACTGCATCAAGTCGCAGCAGATCATGCGCGAGCACGGTCTTGACGAGCGCTTGATCCGCGCCACCGCGAGCCACGGCTACGGCCTGCACTTCGACGGGCTGCCCGAGCCGCAGCACGAGATGGAAAAAGTGCTCTTCGCCACCGACGAGCTCACAGGGCTCATCGGCGCGGCTGCGCTCATGCGTCCGAGCAAAAGCGTCAGCGATCTTGAGGTCAAATCCGTCAAGAAAAAATACAAAGACAAGAAGTTTGCCGCCGGCTGCTCGCGCGAGGTCATCGAGCGCGGCGCTGCAATGCTCGGCTGGGATCTCGATACGCTCATCGAGCGAACGATTCTCGCCATGCGCGCAAGCAGTCATGTCGACTGATCCCTCCACATCATTTTTTACCGGTCATCGGTTACCTGCGGAAAGGAAGGTGCTTCTATGAGCGATTTTACCCCCACGCCCACGCCAAGTTACAGCGGTAAGCTCCGCAACCACATGCTGATGGTGCCCGAATGCATCGAGGAGTGCAGCGGCATCCGCATCTTCGGCCGAACGATCAAGTCCTTTGTCTTTTCCACCGACGTTGCCACCATCGCAAGCTGCAATGCCGACGCGGTGATCGCCGTCTACCCCTTTACGCCCCAGCCGCGTATTGCGCGCGCCATCATCAGCGTGGCGGATATGCCGGTGTTCTGCGGCGTTGGCGGCGGCTTCACCTCCGGTGCGCGTTCCGTCGCGCAGGCGATGGAGGCTGAGCACTGCGGTGCTTACGGCGTTGTGCTCAACGCTCCCGTTTCGGCCGACATCATGCGTGATATCCGCGCGCATATCGACATTCCCGTTGTTGCGACCATCGTTTCCGCCACGCAGGATACCGAGGCACGTATCGCCGCAGGCGCCGACATTCTGAACGTCTCCGCCGCCGCGGAAACGCCGCAGCTTGTCGCTGCGCTCCGCGCGCGTCACCCCGAGATCCCCATCATCGCCACCGGCGGCCCGAGAGATGAGACCATTCGCAAGACCATTGCCGCAGGCGCAAACGCCATCACCTACACCCCGCCCGACAACGGCGTGCTGCTCGCCGACATCATGACCGCGCATCGCGAGCGCTACCGCTAAACTACATATCCGCATAAAAAAGGCTGACCCGTACAGGTCAGCCTTTTTCTGTTTCTTTTTCAGTACGGACACGGGAATGCAGAGAATACCGCGTGTCCGTCCGTGAGGGTGAAGGGATATTCGTAAATGTCCTGCTCGCCGGTGAGCACAAATGTGTTCTTTTCATCGTTCCAGTCCTGGCGGTCGATCGTCTGAATAACCTTGCCTGCCGTATCGCCGCTCCACTCGACCCGGAGG
>ERZ1026957.990-NODE-990-length-10773-cov-7.573148_pt1 | contig 10773 bp, 10 predicted proteins | sample MGYA00519300_ERZ1026957 | MGnify/ENA primary metagenome ERZ1026957 (study PRJEB26926, sample SAMN06164520) | human gut metagenome | biome: ENVO:00009003; feature: ENVO:2100002; material: ENVO:00002003 | host: Homo sapiens | place: USA | collected 2012 ...
CGAAAATAGGTTCCGTTACAAGTTTTTCGATATTGTTCAATTTTCAAGGTCCTGTAGCGCCTCAGCCATGCGGCTGACGACTTGATTATTTTATCACAGAAGTGATTTTTTGTCAAGCTCTTTTTTCGAAGTTTTTCGTTTCTTATCGAACTTGGAGCGTTCTCAGTTTCTCGGCGCTGACCGGAACTTTCGGACGTCTATTGGTTCTTTTCGCTTTACTTCCAGCTGGGACTCAGAAGTCATTCTTTTGTCTCAGCGCTTGGCGCTCAAGTATAATACCATACGCCGGGCCGGATGTCAACACTTTTTTGCAAGTTTTTTCAGGTTTTTTCTTCTTTCTCCAAAATTCATCTTCCGGCAGACCCCAACCCCTCCGCTGCGGCCATGGCCGCAGCGTCTCCCCTTGCCAAGGGGAGACGAAGGTGTTATATATTATATATACATTATAAGCAAGCAGGGAGGCACCAACCATGATACTTACCGTCAATCTCGGCAACACCCACATCACCATTGGCGGCTACGAGCACGACGACCTGAAATTCTGCGGACGGCTCCACACCGACCCCGCCGCCACCGTCGATGAATACGGCCTGCGGCTGCTGAATCTGCTTTCGCTCCACGGCGCTTCGCCAGAACAAATTGAGGGCGGCATTCTGGGCAGTGTGGTGCCTGCGCTGACGGGACGGGTACTGGCCGCTTTGCAGATGCTCTGCCCGGTGCGCATCCTGACCGTCGGGCCGGGACTCAAGAGCGGCATCCGCCTCCGGCTGGACAATCCCGCTCAGCTGGGTGCCGAACTGCTCTGCGGCGCGGTGGCCGCACTGGCTGAGGGTTCTGGGCCTCTGGTGGTCATTTCTGCTGACACAGCTATCTCCCTGATGGCCGTCAACGGGAAACAGGAACTTGTAGGCGGCGTCATCCTGCCGGGGCCGCAGCTTTCGCTGGCTGCATTGGTGAAGAACACCGCCCAGCTGCCTCAAATCGACCTTTCCGCGCCTGCGCCCGCCTCCGTACTGGGCAAGAACACCGCCGCCTGCTTGCAGAACGGCTTTGTCCTCGGCACTGCCGGGATGCTGGACGGGCTGGCTGACCATTTCTGCGCCGAGCTTGGCCCCGAGACGAAGTTCTACGCCACCGGCAATCTGCCCATGGCCATCCGGGACGCCTGCCGCACGCCCATCCTCTACCGTGAGACGCTCATCACGGACGGCCTGTACTGCATCTGGCTGCGGAATCGCCGCTGAAGTTTTATTTGCATTTTGCAAGAGGCTGTGCTATACTATATTGTGCTGATTCATCAGTACAAATCGTGCGATCGTAGCTCAGCTGGATAGAGCGTTCGGCTCCGACCCGGAAGGCCAGAGGTTCGAATCCTCCCGGTCGCACCAAACAATGAAAATCCGAACCTTTTCTCAATGGGAGAAGGGTTCGGATTTTTTGTTTTCTACTGAATTATCTCATCTACAATGACCCGCTGGCGTATGCAGACCTGATTCTGAACGGCGAGCCGGAAGAATATTTGAAAAATACGGCTGGGAGCCATGGATTAGAAGATTAAGAGAAATGCCGTTCCCAAAGTAACTGGAACGGCATTTCTTATCTTTCGATATTCGGCATCTTCTGTCCCCGAAGCTCCTGCCGGATGGCACGGAACTGCTCCGGCACATCCGCATCGGTCATTGCACCGGGGACATCTACCGTCCCAGCGGCTTTGGCGGCTTCATAGAACCAGCATTTATACTCCACGGTCTCCAGCGTGTGCTGTAACTGCTGGATCTGCTGGGTGAGTACCTCCCGCTGATGCCGGAACATTTCCAGCCGGGTGTCAATGGTGTCGTCTCCCTGCATGGAAAGCTCAATATACTGCCGGATATCCTTGATGGACATTCCGGCTTTTTTCATGCAGCGGATGACCTGCAGCCACTCGAAGTCGTTTTCCCGGAACATCCGAATGCCGCCGGAGGAACGCTCCACAAAGGGAAGTAACCCTTCTTTGTCGTAGTAGCGCAGGGTGGAGGCAGGTACGCCCAGCTTTTGTGCCATTTCGCCTACGGTATAGATCATCTGAAACCTCCGTTTTTTCAAAAAGCCCTTGACTTAAAGTGCGCTTTAAGTTGTATGATAAAATCAAACTTTATCAACATCATAATGCGGATGCACCCCGCTGTCAAGGAGGTTCCTATGAGCAAGAAGGTATTGATTTTGTCTGGCAGTCCCCGGAAGGGCGGCAACTCTGATATTCTATGCGATGAATTTCTGCGTGGAGCACAGGATGCCGGGCACAAAGCAGAAAAGATCCGGGCCGCTGAGAAAAAGGTGGCTCCCTGTTCCGGCTGCTACTACTGCAGCACCCACGGCGGAGCCTGCGTCCACAAGGTGGAAAAAGGCGTCCTTGTAGCAGGCGGTGTCTATGAGCCGGGTGCGGTGCGAAACACCTCTGCAATGGCACAGGCTTACGAGATGGGGAGGAACGTATAATGGCAGTGAAACAGACGGCAGGGCGTGATGCTCTGGGCGAATTTGCGCCGAAGTTTGCAGAGCTTAACGATGAGGTGCTGTTCGGGCAGGTGTGGAGCCGGGAGGATAAACTCTCCCTCCGGGACCGCAGCCTTGTGACGGTGGTAGCACTGATGGCGCAGGGACTGACGGACTCCTCGTTTCGGTATCACCTGACGGCAGCGAAAAACAACGGTATTACCCGGACTGAGATTGCAGAGATCCTGACCCATGCGGCGTTTTATGCAGGCTGGCCCAAGGCGTGGGCTGCTTTCCGCATGGCAAAGGAAGTCTGGGCAGAGGACGCTGTGGAGGATGCCAAGGCAAAGCACCAGAGTGAAATGGTGTTCCCCATCGGCGCATCCAACGACGGTTTTGCACCATATTTCAGCGGAAAAAGCTATCTGGCCCCCCTGTCCACCGCACAGGTTGGCATTTACAACGTCACCTTTGAGCCGGGCTGCCGGAACAACTGGCACATCCATCATGCCGCAAAGGGTGGCGGGCAGATCCTTGTCTGCGTGGCAGGCCGGGGCTACTATCAGGAATGGGGCAAGGCACCGCAGGAGCTGCATCCGGGCGATGTGGTGAATATTCCCCCGGAGGTCAAGCACTGGCACGGTGCTGCACCCGATTGCTGGTTCTCTCATCTGGCAGTGGAAGTACCCGGCGAAGGCACCTCTAACGAGTGGTGCGAGCCGGTGCCGGAAGAAACCTATAAGGAGTTGCGGTGATGCGGTTTGATGTACACCCAACCATGATGAAACAAAAATAGGGTGCGCCCATCCAGACGCACCCTGCCAAAGACCACAGATAACAACGATATGCATAACAGGGAGTTCTCCGATGGGAGCTTCCTGTTTTTCTTTTCCTGGAAGATGCGCCTGCTCCGCCTGCCACGCGGCAAATTCTCTTTGGACTTCCTTGCTGTTCCAGCAGGCAAGGATGGCCGGGTAGTTGGAGAAGTCTATCTCATTTTTGTTGGAGCTATTTTGCAACAGCCCCTTTTCTATTGTCAGAGGGCCATCTTTTTATATTGCAAAAAGCAAAAACATCTTTATAATAGAGCTTGTGCCCCGGTGTGCGCGGGTACTGTTTTGGGATAAGAAAAGGAAAAAAGAAACTATGAGTTCATCCGCAAAGTCTCTGACCGAAGGGCCTCTGGCCAAACAGATCCTCCTGGTCAGCCTGCCGCTGGTCCTGTCCAATCTGCTGCAGGTGCTTTTTAATATGTCGGACGTGGCTGTGGTGGGCCGGTTCGCAGGCTCCACGGCCCTCGGCTCGGTAGGCTCCACCAGCATCTTCGTCACTCTGTTCACCGGTTTCCTCATCGGTCTGAGCAACGGCATCAACGTGCTGGTAGCCCGGTTCTACGGTGCGCGCCATGCCGACGATGTGGAGAAGACCGTCCACTCGGCTCTGCTGGTCAGCATCGCCGCCGGCGTACTGCTCCTGCTCATCGGCCTGCTGGGTTCTCCGGCCCTGCTCCATCTGCTCAACACCAAAGAAGACCTCTACCCCGGCGCCGTGCTCTACCTGCGGGTGTACTTCCTCGGTATGCCGGCGCTGGCTCTTTATAACTACGGCAACGCCATCTTCAGCGCCATTGGCGAGACGAAAAAGCCGCTGTACTACCTGTGCATCGCGGGCGCGCTGAACATCCTGCTCAACCTCTTCTTCGTCATCGTCTGCCATCTGGACGTGGTGGGCGTCGCGCTGGCAAGTGCCATCTCTCAGTGCGTCTCGGCCTTCCTTGTTCTGCGGGCGCTGACCCGCGTGCAGGACTGCTACGCCCTGGACTTCCACAAGGTCGCCCTCGACCCTGCCACCACCCAGCGCATCCTCGCGCTGGGCCTGCCCGCCGGATTCCAGAACGCCGTCTTCGCCATTGCAAACCTCTTCATTCAGGCCGGTGTCAACTCCTTTGACTCCCTCATGGTCAAGGGCAACTCCGCCGCCGCCAACGCCGACAACATGATATACGACGCAATGGCCGCGTTCTATATGGCCTGCGCCAGCTTCATGAGTCAGAACTACGGCGCGGGCAAGCCTGACCGCGTGAAGAAGAGCTACTTCATCGCCCTCGCCTACTCCTTCGGCGTCGGCCTCGTGCTGGGCGGTTCGCTGTTCATCTTCGGGCGGCAGTTCCTCGCCCTCTTCACCACCGAGGGCGCCGTCATCGACGCCGGCATGAAGCGTGTGGGCGTCATGGGCTTTGCCTACTGCATCTCGGCCTTCATGGACTGCACCATCGCGGCCTCCCGCGGCCTGGGCAAGACAATAGTGCCGACTGTCATCGTCGTCCTCGGCTCCTGCGTGTTCCGGGTCATCTGGGTCTACACCATCTTCGCCCATTTCCATACCATCCCCTCGCTCTACCTGCTCTACCCCTGCTCCTGGACGCTGACCGCCATCGCAGAGATCGTCTACTTCATCCACGCCTACAAGGACAGCATGAAGATATTCACTCAGCCCCAGCCCGCAGAAGTCTGATAAGACACAAAAATGCCATCGCCTCGCGGCGATGGCATTTCTTTCTTTCGTTACTGATAATCGTGGTTGAGGAACATGGCCTTGATCTGGACGATCTCGTCGTACTCTTCCTGCTCTACCTGAACGTCGGCGTTGACCTCTTTGAGGCGGTTCTTCACAGCCTCGAGAGCTTCGGGCAGGGTGACGGCCCGGCCCTCCTGAAGAGCATCGGTCATCTGCTTGAGCACCACAGGGTGAGCGTAGATGTCCGGCACCGGGAAGTTCCCGCCGGGATAGGCTTTGATGTACTCGGCCATGGCCGCTTCGGCCCTGTCGGCACGCTTCATGATAGCATTATGGTTGTTGTGGGCCGTAGGCATCATGTTGTAGCTGGAGAAGAGGAAGATGGCCGCAAAGCCGAACAGCGCAAAGTAGATACCGTAGTTTCCGGTGTGGTTGATGATGCTCTGGATGCCATAGGCCGCAGACACCACGCCGAACAGACTGATGATGAGCGCCACATATTTATACACCGGCTTGCTCTGCAGCTGGGCGCGCTTGCGGCGCTCGGCGGCGCTGAGCTCTTTGGCAAGCTCCGGTTTCTTGGCGAGGTAGTCCGATGCGCGCTTGAGCTGGCCCACGCTCTGCTCTGCCTCTTTCGAGAGCTGGGGCAGCCTCCGGGCAGCTTTCTCGGCCTTCTGGCGGGCAATTTCCGCCTCGCCTGCGGCGCTCAGACGCGGGATGTTGGGCTGTTCTTTCGCCAGAACTTCCAGCAGGGCGTCCACGTCCCGCTCGTCCTTGAAGTTGCACTGCTTCTGCTTGCCGCCGTCGTACTCCACCACGAGGTAAGCCATCGAGGCAAACATCCCCTTGCCGGAGAAGCCTCCCTGACTCATGGCCACCCGCTTAAACACACGGCTGATGCTGCCATAGGGCAGATAATACCGGCGGTCGATGTAAAAGCTGTTGAGGTAGAGGGCCTTTTTGCCCACGCCGCAGGGGCCGATCTTTTTGCAGGCTTTCTTATCGGCTTCCAGCGTTGCTTTGTCCAGATGGGCGAGGCCCAGTTGTGCAGGATGAAACAGCATAGAGAATCCCCTTCTTCCATTTCTTTTTCTCATTCTGCCACTCTGAGCCGAAAAAAGCAAGAGGAAGTTTCAGATGACCTTCTGCTCGAGCCATTTTTCCCGGACAAAACGCACCATAAAGCAGATGGAGCGGAACGCCCAGTCGAGATACATACCCATCCAGATGCTGAGCAGTCCGCCGCCCATCTTCAGGACCCACAGGTAGCAGAAGCCCACGCGGAACACCCACATGGACACGATGCTGACGGTCATGGTGAAGCTGGCATCTCCGGCGGCACGGAGGATGTTGGGCAGGGTGAAGCTGGAGGGCCAGAAGAAGAGGGAGACGATGTTGAACCACATCATGACTTCCAGCGCCATGGCCGAAGCCTCCGGCGAGAGGCTGAACCAAGACAGCGCCCAGCGGTCGGCGAAGAAGAAGGCCGACAGGTTCATGACCCAGGCACCGCAGTAGGCCACCAGCAGCAGACGGCGGGCATACCAGACAGCCTGCTCTTTCTCGCCTGCACCGAGGCACTGGCCCACCACCGTGAGCACCGCCATGCCGACGGCGCTGGCCGGGATGTTCAGGAAGGTGCTGGTGGTGTTGGCCACGGCATTGGCCGCGATGGCGGCGGTGCCGAGGGTGCTGGTGAGGCTGGCCACCGACAGTTTGCCGATTTGGAACATCCCGTTCTCGATGCCCGCCGGGATGCCCACCCGCAGGATGCGCTGGATGAGCTTTCCGTCCGGCTTCAGGGCCGACAGGCCGGTGACGCGGAGCATACAATCCGGCTTCTGGAGCAGGAAGAGGACGGCACAGCAGGCCACCGCGCGGGAGACGAGGCTGGCCAGCGCCGCACCCATGACGCCCATCTTGAAGCCAAAGATGAGGATGGCATTGCCGCCGATGTTGACGACATTCATCACAAGGCTGGACATCATGCTGATCTTACTGTTGCCCTGCGCCCGGAAGAGGGCCGCGCCTGCGTTATACAGGCCGATGAAAGGGTAGCTCAGGGCCGACAGAAGGAAATATGTCTCAGCGTACTTCATCACATCGGCGTCGATGGAGCCGAAGATGCCCCGCAGGATGGCGTGGCGTCCCACCACGACCACCGCTGCCACAAGAATGCTGAAGCTGGACATGATGAACATGATCTGTGCGGCAGCAGCCCGGGCGCTCTTCTCCTCCCGATGGCCGATGTACTGGCTGGCGACCACCGCGCCGCCGGTGGCCAGCGCCGTCATGATCTGTATCATCAGGGTGTTGAAGGTGTCCACAAGGCTCACGCCCGACACCGCCGCCTCGCCCACCGACGACACCATGAGGGTATCGGCCAGGCCGATGGTCACGCTCAGGGCCTGCTCCGCAATGAGCGGCAGCAGCAGGGCCGTCAGCTGCTGGCGGGTAAACAAAGGCTTCGTTTCAAATTTTGTGCTCGTCATTCGCTCCTCCGCGCCGCCCCCGAAGGGGCTTTTTCAAAGTATACAGACTTATCCCTATGATACAGCGCCTTTTCCCAAAAGGCAAGAAGATGTATACAAGAATCTCTCAAAATTTTAAGAATCCTGCTCCTCTGCGCCACTTTACCCCCATTCCATCTTGTGTTACAATGAAAGCTGCCAGAGGGCTGCTCTTTTCCGCGCCGTGCAGGGACGCGGATAAAACGGCGCTCCGGTATCATGATAAGAAGGACAACCCAAGACCCACAAGGGGGAAGGAATCTATGCCAAAGACAGCTCATAAAGTCGTGGTCATCGGACATCGCAACCCGGACACCGACTCTATCTGCTCTGCCATTGCGTACGCAGAGTTGAAAAATAAGACAAGCTCCCTCGTCTGCGAGGCCCGCCGGGCCGGACGGATGAACCAGGAGACGGAATTCGTGCTCAAGCGGTTCGGCGTCGCGCCGCCCCGGATGTGTACCGACGTCAACCCGAAGATCCGTGATGTGGACTACCGCGAGATGCCCGGCATCCCCGGCTCCACCAGTCTGCGCAAGGCATGGGAGATCATGCGCGACCAGCAGATCGACACCCTGCCCATCACGAGCGCCGACAACGAGCTGGAAGGCATCATCACCGTGAAGGACATCGCCACGGCCAACATGGACGTGTTCGACACCGGTGTACTTGCCACCAGCCGCACCACCTATAAGAATATCCTCGAGACCCTCGGCGGCACCATGGTCGTCGGCAACGAGAACGCCGTCTGCACCACCGGTCATATCAAAATCGGCACTGCCACCCCTGAGATGCTGGAAAACAACGTCGAAAAGGGCGACATCGTCATCCTGACCAACCGCTATGAGAGCCAGCTGTGCGCCATCGAGAAGGAAGCATCCCTCCTCATCATCTGCAACGGCGCCAAGGTGGGCCGCACCATCCAGCGCATCGCCGAGGAGACCGGCGTCGCCATCATGACCGCCCCCTGCGACACCTACGCCGCCGGCAAGCTCATGAGTCAGTGCGCCCCCATCTCCTACTATATGACCCGCGACGACATCATGAAATTCACCCTCGTCACCCCGGTGGCCGACGTCACCCGCGTGATGGCCAAGGTGCGCCACCGCTACTTCCCCATCCTCGACGAGGACGGCAAGTACTGCGGCATGGTCAGCCGCCGCAACATCATCGCCCTGCGCAAGCGCCGCATCATCCTGGTGGACCACAACGAGGCCACCCAGGCCGTGGAGGGTTTCGACCAGGCTGAGATTCTGGAGATCATCGACCACCACCGCATCGGCAGCCTCGAGACCAGCGGCCCGGTCTATTTCCGCAACCAGCCTGTAGGCTGCACCGCCACCATCATCACCCAGATGTACGATGAGAACGGCGTCGAGATACGGCCTCAGATCGCCGGTCTGCTGCTGGCGGCCATCCTCTCGGATACGCTGGTCTTCCGCAGCCCCACCTGCACTCCCGTCGATGTCTCCACCGCCCATCGCCTCGCCAAAATCGCGGGCGTCGAGATCGACGCCTTTGCCTCCGAGATGTTCGAGGCCGGCGAGAAGCTGGACGGCAAGACCCCGGAGGAAGTCTTCCTGCAGGATTTCAAGGTGTTCATGTGCGGCGACGTCCGCTTCGGCGTGGCGCAGGGCAGCTATATGACCCGCAAGAACCTGAAAGCGGCCCAGAAGCTGCTCACCCCCTATCTGCCCGAAGCCTGCGGCAAGCAGAACGTGGAAGACCTCTATATGCTGCTGACCGACGTGCCCAAGGAGGAGAGCGTCGTCATCTGCACCGGCCGTCATGCCGACGAGATGCTGCGCAGCGGCTTCGAGAAGGAGCCGGAAGAGGACGGCAGCTGGACGCTGCCCGGCGTCGTCAGCCGCAAAAAGCAGTTCATCCCCGCCCTGATGAGCGCCTATCAGGAGCTGTAAGCCGCTTATGTTTGATTTTCTGAATGAAAAGGACCGCCAGCCCCCCGCCCTGCCCGAGGGCACCGTCCGGCGGCGGTACTCCATCGAAGGGCAGGTGCAGGGCGTGGGCTTCCGCTACCGCGCCCGGTACGCCGCCCAGAGCCTTGGCCTCACCGGCTGGGTGGAGAACGAGGACGACGGCTCGGTCACGCTGGAGGTGCAGGGCGACCCGGCCCTCTTCCTCAAGCTGTTCGCCCTCATCCAGCGCAGCGACTATATCCAGATCACCTCGCTCCGCCAGCGCGACCTCGCCCCCGACCCATGGGAGCGGGATTTCCGGGTGCGCGGCTGCTGGTAAACGCCTCTTATAAACACGAAGCCCCCCGGAGTCCTGCATTCCGGGGGGCTGTTGTGTATCTATCAGGAGTAGTTCCGCCTTGTATTTCGAACGAGTACATTGTCGGGGAGTTCTTCTGTATTTAAGGCTATCACAAATTCGTGGAAAATGTGTGTAATTTCAGGAAAAGATTGGAGAAATTCTTCCGCACATCTTACTTTTTTTCATGTTCCGGTTGACAGAGCACCAAGGTTGTGCTATCATCGAGTCAATCATTGTCAAGCCTTTCCGCGGCTCTGCCGCTCGGCTTGGGAATAAGGGAGCGCCGCACGGGCCGGCAAAGGGGTTTTATACCGCTTTGCCGGCCTGTGTTTTTATTTGCCCCACCGGAGGATGGTATACTTTTCCCAAAAAGCGGGAGTGAATTTTGTCATTTTGCTGATTGACAAATTCATACGGGGGGGGGGTAAAATTGCATTGTATAGTGTTTCCAGTAAAACAAAGGAGACTTGACGATGAAAAAGTTCAAAAAGCTCACAGCCCTTCTGTTGGCGGGTGCAATGACGATGCTGCTGCTCGCTTCTTGCAACGGCGGCGGTGGCGGCGGCAATCCTGCAAGCTTCGAGCAGCAGGTGGAGGACGCTTTCTTTTCCGTTTATAGCAAAGAAGTCGGCATGACGACCAATGACCCTGAAGCCAAGGCTCTGGCCGAAACTTCCTTTGATTGTATCAAACCGGCTGATGGCAATTTCTATCTTAATATGGAAGACGAAAACCACAATGTTCTCACAAACAAGTGGTCAAAGGTCGATAAAGCGCAGGGCATCATGATGTATGCGCTCCCCCTGCCTGAGGACTCCAACGTGGATTTGATGAGTGGCTTTCATTACAAGGTGCGGGAAATCACCTCGGAAATGCTGAGAAACATGGACATTTCCTCGGTCACATCCGCATACAAGAGTGCTCTCAAAGGCTTCACGGATAAAGGCCTGTCTCTTATACACATCTCCGAGCCCACGAGACACTGAGCGATCTC
>ERZ1026957.995-NODE-995-length-10767-cov-5.637696_pt1 | contig 10767 bp, 16 predicted proteins | sample MGYA00519300_ERZ1026957 | MGnify/ENA primary metagenome ERZ1026957 (study PRJEB26926, sample SAMN06164520) | human gut metagenome | biome: ENVO:00009003; feature: ENVO:2100002; material: ENVO:00002003 | host: Homo sapiens | place: USA | collected 2012 ...
CACCATCATGGAGCGAGGGAAGAAGCGGTATATCCGATCAGTCCATATCACGGAACGAGCGGTTCAAAAATGTCTGTGTGACTACTGCTTAGTTCCCATCTATTCGGCCTGTTTCATCTATGACAACTCAGCCAGCTTGAAACACCGAGGTATGGACTTCGCCCTGCGCCGCATGACCTGTTACCTCCAACGGCATTACAGGCGATACGGTCTGGAAGGAGGGGTTCTGCTTTACGATTTTCACAGTTTCTTTGACTCAGCTCCGCATGAGCCGCTGTTCCGTGAAGCCGACCGTAGACTTCATGACCCGAAAATCAGGGAGCTTGCGAACAGCTTTGTTACGGACTTCGGTTCTGTGGGCTTGGGTCTTGGCAGTCAGGTGTCTCAGACGAACGCCCTCATGCTTCCCAATATGATCGACCACTATTTTAAAGAGGTCTGCCGTATCAAAGCCTATGAGCGATACATGGACGATGGTGTGGCAATCAGCCCTGACATTGATGACCTGTATCTCTGCATGGACGGGTTAAAGATCATCTGCGAGAAGTGCGGTCTGGAACTGAACTTGAAGAAGACAAGGGTAGTTCCCCTCAGAGATTATTACCGCTGGTTGAAAACGAGGTTCATCATCACACCGACCGGCAAGGTTGTTCGGAAGATGAACAAAGACTCAACAAAAATCGTTCGACACAAGCTCAGGGCTTTCCGAGGAAAGCTCGACCGGGGCGAAATGACCTTGGCTGATATTCGGTGTTCCGTGAACTCCTACAACGGTCACATGAAGCGAGGTCACAGTTTCAAGGTGCGGCAGCGCACCAATCAGTATTTCAAATCATTGTACGGGTTCTACCCGGACGAGAAAGGTTGGAAAAGCCATGTATAAAATCATCAAGAAGGACGCAGTTCTCGGCATTGTGAGCAATCTAACTTGGGTATGTATGCAGGAAAACGGCTGCTACGGCCTGACGGTCGAGGACAATGCACAGGGTATTGCCTTGAACGGCACCGTGTACCATGTCAACGGACACCCCGAACTGGACGGTGCTGAAACGGTTTCGGTCGAAGAAGTGGACGATGGCGTTTACGCTTCCAGTCTGACCGCTCTGCTGACTGACCCGAACGACATTCGTAATTCTGAGCAGTTCCGCAAGGCTGTTCAGATGTTCGCCAAAAGCCTTGACGAAGACTCTGCGATGGTGGTTGCAACCATCTATGACCCCTATCAGGTCGGTCATGCCTATGCTGTTGGTGATTATTTCACCTACGGTGTGAACGGTGTAGGCGACCCGCAGCTCTACAAGGTAGTACAGGCGCACACTTCTCAAGCAGATTGGGAGCCTGACGCACTTCCCGCTCTCTACACTCCGATTGGCCTGACCCCCTCCGGCTACCCTGTGTGGACTCAGCCCACAGGCGCTCATGACGCTTACAACAAGGGTGACATCGTGAGCTACAACGACAAGCTGTACCGCAGTCTGATTGACGGAAATGTGTATTCCCCGGACGCTTATCCTGCTGGCTGGGAAGAATACACCGGCAAGTAAAAAGGGGGCAGGACATGAGTGACGCAATTCTGGTCGCTATTATCACGGGTGGTCTGAGCCTGCTTGGTATCATCTACTCGTCCCGCAAGTCTGCCAGCAAGGTTGACGCAAAACTGGACAAGCAGCAAGCGGTCATCGAAACCAAGTTGAACGAACTGACCCGTGAAGTGCGGGAACACAACAATTTTGCAAGGCGTGTACCTGTGGTTGAAGAACAGATCAAGGTCATCAACCGCCGTATCGAGGATTTGGAGGGCTTTCACAAGCCTGCATGACCCGAAAGCAAGGTGATAAAGGTGAGTAATCGGGTGCATTTCCCTATAACTATTTCTATATACGCGCGTATAAGAGAGAGTTATAGGCATTTATGCCTGATTACTCACCTAACTCACCTAAAATACGAAAAACAATTTTTCAAAACACGCCAATTTGAAAAAGTCTTTGCAAAAACACTCACCTTTATCACCTTTATCACCTAACTACCAGTCGGCGTTGATGACCACCTTGTTTCCGTGGGCGAGTGCTTCCGTCACAACTCTCTCCACGCCGTCCCAGTTGTAGACCTCTTTCTTCACGGCATAGTCGGCGAGCTGCTTTGCCTGCTCGTTGTCAAGAACCATGTCCTTGCCGTACCAGTCGTTCTCCTTGGTACGCTTCTCGTAGGGAACATAGTAACCGAGCCTTTCCAGAAAGTCGTACCAGAGCCGACCATCGCTGTCGGTGCTGGCAACATCTACCGTGGTGATGACCTCGCCGCAATGAGGGCAGCGGACATCTTTGCGTTCCATGACCACAATATCAAGACCCATTTTCCAACACCTCCTGAGCCATCTTCACCAGCTCGACCAAATCATAGAACCGCCGAGGGTCTAACCCGGTCTGCCGCTTCACCTTGTCCAGATGATAGGTCACGGTGTTCCTGTGCATGAAAATAGCACGGGCAACATTAGTGACATTCATGTTGTGGTTTGCCATCGCCACAACGATGTGAGCGTCTTCCTTATTCATGGTCGATCTCCTTTCGCAGCTCGTCATAGAGTTCCGAAAAGCGGCGGTTCCAGTGGCGCAGTCGCCAGAGGAATAGACAGCCTACAACAATCCATTCAACGGCGGCGATAGTTGTCAGAATGTCACTCATGTCCTATGCTCCTTTCTTGCAAAGCGGTTGAGCAACACGCTCACGGTAAGCTGACCAATCCTGTTCACATAGGGACAGTTGAAGCGGTCAGGGTGGGGAACGCTGTTGCCGAGGTCGATGACCAGATCACGGGTGTTGTAGGAAATGTCCTTCGTGATAGTCGGTGTGGCGTAAATCACCACATCACGGTTCATTGTGGCTTGCAAGAGACTCTTGGTTTTGGAGTGCGCCACCGTCACCGTTGCGTTACCGAGGGTGAGGTATTTTGCCAAGTTCTGAACAGCGTGACCCCGGCCTACAATGGTAATGTCCTTAGCATGAACCAAGTCCAATGCCAGCAGGAGCGCCAAAGTCGCCTGAGACACCGATGACATTCCCTGTGAGTAGGAGTGGTCAATGTCAACCTCGGCGGTGAGCTTAATGTCAGACGGGACGGTTTCTCTGTCTACCACCACGGCCTTGTACGGAGAGCATGGGTACTGAGTGAGGTCACAGTCAATGCCTAACAGGTCAGCCTTGCGCTTGACCGCTTTCAGAAATACGCTCTCGTAGGAACCCAGCAACAGCAGTCTGCCGGTAGGGTGAAAGCGGGTGGTTTCCTCGTCCAAGGTGGCAGAAAGCGTTTTGATTTGCTCCATTACATCATTCATGGTGCTTCTCCTTTCTTTCAAAGTCATGGAGGGAGATCATCTTCTCACGGGTGAGCTTGTCAACCACTCGACCGATCTCCGAGTAGCCGCAGACCGCCGCCAGTCGTTCAAGGTTGCCTTTGGTCTGCGCTGTGACTACGATAGAAATGCGGCGAAGGTTCTTTTTCTCAGTCTTCATCGCTTTCCTCCGTGAACACGGTTCCCTCGAACCCTTCCGCTCTGCCGAGAAGTCTCCACAGCCCTTCTTCCTGTTCACCACAGCAGGGACAGGACTTGGCGGCGATTTTTCCGAGCTTCTGAGGAAAGTCCTCGTCTTCCTCAACATACAGAAGGTGTTCACATTTACGGCACATGAAGACGGTGAACATTGAGGGTAGTGGGATAGGCCGCTTTCGTCCACAACGATGACAGACCCACTCGTGCTTCCAGTCTTCACGAGTCATTTCATTGCCACATACACACTTTTTACTCATGTTTATTGAGAACAATATTTATTGACAACCGGTGGGCGTAATGGTACAATTTACTTGCCAGACAATTAAACCATTGACCACAGTAACCGCCGAAAAAAGAAAACCTTTCGGGGGTCGGGTTTTTGTTGTCAAAATCTCTTGTTCACAATCCAAAGTATATCCTACCTTTGTAGGATTGTCAATAGCAAATCCTAAAAAAGTAGGATATTTTTGAAGGAGGTATTTATGAACACAAGCCGTATTAGAGATTTAGCCAAACAACAAGGGAAAAGTGTCACCTACATTTGCAAACTTATCGACCGTCCCAAGTATTATTTGAATGATGTAGATAAAAAGCCTGACCGCATGATTTCAGATGAAGACTTGAAAACGCTTGCTATCAATCTTGGAACAACGGCTGACTATTTGAAAGGCGAAACTGACGATCCTCGCTTTCACCTGTCCTCTGTTGGTTTGACCACCGAACCTTATGAAAAGAATTGTAAGCGACCTATTTTCGGTCATGCGTCCGCAGGAAAAGGTGTCATCGCTCAGCAAGAAGCATTGGGGTATGAACAAGTTGACCCCGAATATGACTGTGACGATTGTTTCTGGTTGCAAGTGGACGGAGATAGTATGTCGCCAGTCTTAGACGATCACGATTTAGTGCTGGTTAAAAAGGACACACCTCCTGAAACAGATACTCTTATGGTTGTCATTGTTGATGACGAAGAAGGATTTGTTAAGAAAATCAGTATTGATGAAGATACTGTGACCCTTCGCTCTTTTAATCCACACTATCCTCCCCGTGTTTTTGGCGGTGTTGAAATTGGACGATTGCGCTTTGTCGGTAGAGTCATGGAGTTAAAAAGGAGATTTGCATGAAAAAATTTCCAATCGACCTCTCCTGTCTGACAGAGGAAGAAATCTCTCAATTTCAGGAAGACCCATATACACTCTACAATGGAGATCAAAATGTTGCTATCTACCTTCGGTATAGCTCCACAGGCCAAAGTGACCAATCCATTGAAGGGCAGCTTCGTGACTGCCGTACCTTCTGCAAAGCAAATCACTACCGCATTGTGGCAATCTATGTTGATCGAGCAACGACCGCTCGTAAAGATATGGAAAAGCGAGTTCACCTCATGGAAATGATTTCGGATAGTGCAAAGCAGAATTGGGAATATGTCATCGTCTGGAAGCTCGACCGTTTTGCTCGTAACCGAAATGACAGTGCGATTATGAAAATGCGTCTGCGGAAGAACGGCGTGAAAGTTCTCTCCGCCACAGAACACCTCACCGACAGCCCTGAGAGTATCATCTTGGAATCTGTGTTAGAGGGTATGGCTGAATTTTTCTCTGCCGAGCTGTCACAGAAGGTCACGAGAGGTATGCGTGAGTCCGCCTTGAAGTGCCACAGCGTAGGCGGTCATATTCCCCTCGGATACAAGGTGGAAAATCATAAGCTGGTTGTTGACCCTGACACCGCCCACATCGTTCAAGAAGCGTTCTCTCTTTACGCCAATGGTGAAAGCGTTGCCGCCATTTGCCGAAAGTTTAACTCCGCCGGATATAAGACTGCCAAAAATACGGAGTTCAACCGCAGCAGTTTTAAGGCCATGTTCCGTAATACTCGCTACATCGGCACTTACACCTACAAGGATATTGTCATTGAAAATGGTATTCCCGCCATCATCGACAAGGAGCTGTTTGAAACGGTACAGCGGCGACTTTCTAAGACCGCCACAGCCCCAGCAAGGGGTAAGGCTAAGGTAGATTACCTCTTGTCTGGAAAGCTGTTCTGCGGTCATTGTGGGGCTTCTATGAATGGCGAAAGCGGAGCCGGTAGACATGGCAAGGTCTACCACTACTATTCCTGCTATACGAAAAAGAGAAAACTTGGGTGTGATAAGCGGCCTTTGAAAAAAGATTACATCGAAGGAATAGTAGCCCGTGACGCTCTCAACCTTTTGACCGATCAGCTCATTGATGAAATTGCAGACATGGCAATCCGACAGAGCGAACAGGATTTGATAAACGACACGCACATTCCGCAGTTGACCGCTCAACTGTCAGAGGTCGAAAAGTCAATCACGAATATCACCGCCGCCATCGAAAAGGGTATTGCTTCTGAAACATTGATGAACCGCCTTGTCCAACTCGAACATGAGAAGAAGACCCTCAACAAAGAGATCAAAGCTGAGGAAAAATTCGTCTACCGAATTGACCGTGACCAAATCGTATTCTGGCTGAGTCAGTTCAAATATGGAAATATCGAAGATGAAGATTTCCGCAGGCGGCTCATTGATTTGCTCGTTAATTCCGTTACAGTGTGGGACGAACCTGACGGGTATAAAATCACCACTGCATATAACCTAACCTCTTGCAAAACCAAGACTTTCCGGGTAGAAAAGAACCCCGCCGCCGAAAAAGCGACAGGGTTCGATTTTGGGAAGTCTGAGTGTGCCAAGCGAATCTTAGTTACCTCTTTCTCAGCGTCACCCTGCTTGTTGGCATCGTTGCCACAGGCCGCCATGGAAAGCACCATAACCAAGGCAAGTACAAATGCTAAAACCTTTTTCATGTTTACCTCCTACATCAATTTCATTTTTTGCTCTTTTTCCGAGGACTTTTGTCCTTGTTTGTAATTATACATAAAATGAATCTCGATGTGAAACGACTCTTTGTTGTATTGTTAGTATAAAAATGTTATAATAACAAAAAGTCACCCACCGTAATGCGTATTTTAACTAACCAAATGCTCAGAATCCGTTAATATTCACCATGCTTTTCTTCAATCTGTTCAAAAACAGGAGGTCATTTTTGTGAACATTCACAGCCTTCAGTACTTCTGCAGCGTGGCAAAGCACCTCAATTTTTCCAAAGCGGCCGAAGAATGCCATATTGCCCAAACCGCCATGAGCCGCAGCATCGCCGCCATGGAAGATGAACTGGGATTTCGTCTCTTTGATCGTACCCGTCACCATGTAGAGCTGACCCCTGCCGGTGCCTACTTTCTTAAGGAAGCCGCCCAAATCGTGGAACAGTATAATTTCTCTCTCCAGTCCGGCCGGGAGATCTCCCGTTCCTCCTCCACCCGGCTAGATATTGGCTTTGGCGGCTATGATATGAATTTTGCCAGGTTTTATGTCAGCCGCTTTATGCGGCTCCACCCGGAGTGTTCCATCGTTCTGCGGGAATACCACTACGATAAGATTTTCGGCAGTCTGCTTTCCCGCACCTGCGATGTCATCTTTACCGCGCAAACCCGCATTGAAGATGAGGCCGCTGTACGGCAGGTGCTGGTCTCGCACTCTAACTATATTGTCGGTGTCGGCCTCTGTCACCCTCTCAGTCAGTACGATACCATCACGCCTGATCAGCTCAATGGTATACGCTTCATCTGTCCCGTTGATATTAACGGCAGCTGGGAACAAGCCCGGACCCTCAACCACCTGTTTACCCATTACGGCATCAAACCCGGTCCCATCACTCGTACCAATTCCGCCATTGCCGTTACTACCATGCTGGATTTGGGCATGGGCGTTACCTTTCTCACCGAGGACATCGTGCTAGCCAACCAAAATGTCAAAAAAATCCCCCTCCTGTTCGAACAGCCCGCCACCAAATGTCATGTTGCCGCCAACCTCATTCCATCTAAGCGTCCCCTCATCGATCAGTTCATGGACTTCGTGGCACAAACGCCATTCCATGCGGATTAAGCTGCCGTCGCCCATAAACAATTGGCTGGTTAATTCGGGCCTTCATTTACACAAGTACAAGGAGCATTCCCATGATTGATTGGAAATCCATTCCCAAAATAGATGCCCATATCCACCGGCCCCCTCCCGATGTGATCGAAAACAACTGGGGAAACGGCGACCGTTTCGTTGAGTACGGCAGCGTGGATGACTACCTGCGGCTCATGGATCAGTACCATATCGAAGCCGCCTGCGTCATGCCGTTCAATGATCCCTACATGCTCTCCATGGATTTTCAGGCCAGCTCCGTCCATAATAACCTGCTCGCCATGTGCCTGCAGGCGGAAAACTGCCTCTTCTGTTTCGCGGATATCGATATCCGCAACCCGGTCGAAACGACCTTGGAACTCCTGGAAAAGGCCCTGGAACAAAAAAAATTCTGGGCGTAAAAATTCACCCCACCAATACCGGCTACCCCGTGGACGGTGCCTATTACGACCGTGTTTTCGCGTGGGCCGATCAAAGCCGTGTGCCGGTGGAGATCCACTCCTATCCCAGGACCCATCTCCCGGATGATGTCTGTTCCCCCTCACGCATCAGGAATGTTATCCGGAACTACCCCGCACTGCGCGTTTCCGTGGCGCATGCCGGCGGGTTCCAATGCGAGGAGCTCATCGGTCTCGGCCTGTACTTCAATATCTCCGCTGTGTTGACCGATTGGGCCGGCCAATACGGCATCGAAAAAACCAACCATATTCTAAGGCAGCTGGATGTCAACCGGCTGGTATTCGTCACCGATTACCCCGATAACCGCAAGCTCACTCCGTGCGAAATCTATGACCGGTATTTCGTAATCCTCGGCAGCATGGGGCTTGCCTTTGGGGGAGCGGAAATCCCACGGATTCATCGCGTAAAGCACGCTCACGCTCTAACTGCCAGTCTGAACTATCCCCTAAATATAAAAAGCAAAGGAGAACCACCATGGATTCTGTCAAGCTCGCCGTCAATGGCACCCTCATGCGGGGCCTCCCGCTGGAAAAGAACCTCCTCGATGCCGGCGCCTTCTTCCTGCGGGAAGCCGCCACTGCCCCTTGCTACCGCCTGTGGAGCATCAATGACAACAACCCCGCCATGCTGCGGGTGGATCCCGCCGACCCCCAGGCCGTCAGCGTCGCCGTGGAGGTATGGCAGGTTCCCGCCGCCCGGCTCGCCTCCGTCCTTATGAAGGAGCCCGAAGGTCTCTCGGTCGGCAAGGTCACCCTCTCTGATGGTGAGGTCGTTCTCGGCGTCATCGGTGAGCCGGAGCTCGTCCGCGGCCAAAAGGAGATCTCCTCCTACGGCGGCTGGCGCAGCTATATCGCCTCACTCTGATCCATCCGGCGCCGCCGCTCCGCTCTCATCGCGTCGCCATCCCCCTTTCCTTTTGTGGAATGACAACGCTCCCCCGCTTCGCGGCGGCGCCTGTCCCGCGGCTCCGGCCGCACCACATCTTGCCCTATATGCAAAAATCGGAGATGCCGCAGCGTCCCCGATTTTTTATTTGCCCTTGTTCAGTTGTTCTTTTCTTCCTCCGGCAGCAGACTCGTCATGCTGTGCAGGCTGATGCCCAGCGTCGAAGCATTGTGCAGCAGCGCCGAAGTCGTCGGCGGGATCAGTCCCGCCACCCCCAGGATGATCAGCATCAGGTTAAAGCCAACGATCGTCCGGTAGTTCTGGTGGATCCGCGCCATCAGCGTCTCACTCAGCCGCCGCAGCGTCACCAGCGCAAAGAGATCCTCCGAGCCAATGGTGATATCCGCGATCTCCCTGGCAATGGCCGCGTCCGCCTCCGAAAGGGCCGGGGAATCGTTCACCCCGTCGCCGATCATGATAACGGTATGGCCCTTCACCTTCTCCTCCCGGATAAAGTTTGCCTTATCCCCGGGCAGCATCTCGGCATAGCAGGCATCCACGCCCACCAGCACCACCGCGTCCTGCGTCCGGCCGTATACCTTTACCTCGGTCACACCCTCTACCGCGCGCAGGCTGTATTCCAGCAGATCCGCCTCCCGCAGCGTCATACGGGCGCAGCACAGGTGCACCCGCAACCGCCCGCGGCTCTCATGGCGAATAATACATTTCATACTTTCGGTTCCCCTCCATAGGGAAAAAGAAGAGCCGCCAAAACAGGCGGCTCTTCGCCGATCACTCGGCAGGAGTCTCCGCAGCTTTCTCGGGGGTCTCGGCGGTGTCGAACAGAACACCGGCCGCAAACAATCCGATCTTCTTCATAGTTGTATACCTCCTGTCAGTCGGCACCTCGGCAGCTTCCGCCATGCTTTTCTGTGATTACCTTCGTTTGACAAGAGCACATACAGTTTTTGCGGGCATAAATACCGCCCGACATTGCGCGTCGCGTTGACAGGCGCCAGCCTGCCTACCGCTCCGCGCTTCCTCTGGCGCCATTTCTCCCGCGCAAAAACTCCGCAGGACTTTTCGGCGAGAGAAAACCGGATGATGACAAGGAAGAGGACGCCGGCATACTGGCGTATGCTGCTGCGGGGTCCCCGCAAGGTCGTAAGACCTCGTGGGGAGAGGCGGAGCGACGAAGCGTTGGAGGGGTGCCTATTCCGTAGGAATAGCGCCCCGACATGAAGCGCAGTCCGCGACGACGAGATGACGCAGTCAGCGCCGATTTTCGCTGCCGAAAAGCGTGTGTGTCCTTGTTAAACGAAGGTACCTAACACTCTACAAGAGCATATGCGGTTTTTGCGGACATAAATGCCGCACTTCCTCGGACAACATTTCTGCCACGCAAAACTTCCAAAGGACTTTTCACCGTCGAAAAGCGTGTACGCTCTTGTTAAACGAAGGGATATATTCAGCCGCACCCGCGGCAGCTGCCGCAGCCGGTCTGCTCCGCCAGCCGGCAGGCAGTCGGGGTGGCGGCAATGCCGCCCAGGGCCGTCTCCCGCAGACTTTCCGGTAGGGCATGGCCCACCTGACGGGCCGCCTCCACCACCTCATCAAAGGGAATGACCTCCGGCACCCCGGCCAGCACCAGCTCGGCGGAAACCAGGGCATTGGAAGCCCCGGCCGCGTTTCGGGCCTGGCAGGGGGCCTCCACCAGCCCGGCAATGGGGTCGCATACCAGCCCCAGCATATTTTGGATGGCCAGTCCCGCCGCCGCGAAGCACTGTTCCGGGCTGCCCCCCATCAGATAAACGGAGGAAGCCGCAGCCATGGCGCTGGCGGTTCCCACCTCGGCCTGGCAGCCACCCGCCGCCCCGCTGATGCCGGAAT
>ERZ1026957.997-NODE-997-length-10747-cov-5.029929_pt1 | contig 10747 bp, 8 predicted proteins | sample MGYA00519300_ERZ1026957 | MGnify/ENA primary metagenome ERZ1026957 (study PRJEB26926, sample SAMN06164520) | human gut metagenome | biome: ENVO:00009003; feature: ENVO:2100002; material: ENVO:00002003 | host: Homo sapiens | place: USA | collected 2012 ...
TTCAGACGGCTTATGAAGGATTCAAGGTTCGGTATGAAGAAAGCCGGGCGCAGTGCGGACACTACGTCCTGCTTCTTTCAAGCACAAGAATAACACTTTGAGGTTGTTCAGGCAACAACTGTAAATAAAATTCGGAGATTTGTACAACCACATAAGGTTCTATTTGTAAAAAAATACCGCCCATGCAGCGCAGCGATGATTTTGTCGGGTGAAACAGCGGCAAAATGAATCGGGTGTGTTGCGGGGCGGTATCGGAACTCCACACAGCGTCTTAAACAAAAGAAAATGCGAGCGACGTCAGTGACGGCACTCGCACAAAAGATTACTCTTTTTAATATCAATGATATTATATGTGAACTAATTCAACTTGTCAACAACTTTTTTCAGAAATTCAAAAGAAGTTGCTATCAATTTGTTTCCTTCTGGACCTTCAAAATAATCTATATGCCTTTGCATTCGACCGTTTACGAATTCAGTGAGTTGCTTTATCCGACGTTTTTTGACGGAAGGGCTAACAATTTTGTTATAAGCATATAGCAAGCAGACAATTTCAAACATCGGACGGCTTGTCAATTTGCTGCGGCGTTCACCAGCTGAGATATTGTCGAGTGATGCAATAAAGGCCGAGATCTCAGGTGATGGCCTTGTTGTGCTCGTGCGAGACAGCGTATTGAGCAAACAGTTATTATGCGCGCAAGCATTGCGCAAACTTTTGACCGGATTCAAAACTCTTTGGGGTAACAGTGGTGTAAACTGTGGATTTCGTTCTGCATAAAAACGGTACATACGCAAAAATTCGCCAAATCCAATCAGTTCTTCCAGAACCCACATTGGACAATCAACGTCATAAATACGTGTTGATAGATACGCCTGCGGACTCTGTGCCGGGAAAACAGAACATACTGCAAAATACTTTTCAATTAGTTCGCCTGTAAAGGAGGCGTCTGTTTTTCGTTCGATAGCTGCCAAAATCTCCGGGTATTGTGCAAGAAAATCACGGACGATTGCATAGCCGTCTTCACTCGGATTCTCTTCTAATTCACGCAGAAGCGAAACTTTCAAATCATGCTCTACATCAATGCACATTTGCAGAAGAAGCTCCCTTAGGTAAAAATCCAGTGTAGACAGCTCAGTCAAATATGCAAACTCAAGATGGATGTATTTTCCTGCATTTGGGCCAGCAATATGTTTGGGGTAATTTTTTCGATAAGATGCTGTGCGCAGATAATTGTTTCTCTGTGAAAAACATTCTACGGCCTGTTCTTCTGAAATGAGATGAAATTGGATACCTTTTTCATCATGGAGCATCTGAACAAGTTCTTCCGCAGTCTTTTTTGGTTTCATTTTAGAATTTTCGATTATGCTCACATCCTGTTCAATCGTTCTTTTTCAGTTGCCCCATCAATTCCTGAAAACTTTCCAGAGCACTCTGCAAATTTTCAATAATATCCGCGGCAAGTTCGTCCGGCGCAGGGAGATTGTCCAAATCGGCAAGCGACTTGTCCTTCAGCCAGAAAATATCCAGACTGGTTTTATCACGTTCCAGAATTTCATCTACCGTGAATCTGCGCCAGCGGCCTTCTGGATTTTCCTGTGACCATGTTTCTGTGCGTTCGTGGCGGTTTTCCGGATGATAGCATTGAATGAAATCCTGCAAGTCAGCATCCGTCATGGGATGCTGACGAAGCGTAAAGTGAACATTTGTGCGAAAATCGTAGATCCAGACTTCCTTTGTCTGACGCTCTGGGCTGGCGAGACGCTTATCGAAGAAAATCACATTTGCCTTTACACCCGGCTTGTAAAAAATGCCGGTTGGCAGACGGAGAATGGTGTGCAGATCCGTGGTGTCCAACAGCTTTTTACGGATGATCTCGCCTGCACCACCCTCAAACAGAACGTTATCCGGTACAACAACGGCCGCCTTTCCGGTCGGCTTCAGAATCGTATTGATATGCTGGATAAAGTTGAGCTGTTTATTTGAGCTGGTCGTCCAGAAATCCTGCCGGTTGTAGACCAGATCCTCTTCTTCCTGCTCCTCTTCTTCATTGGTGAAGGTGATGGAGGATTTTTTACCGAACGGCGGGTTCGTCAGTACATAGTCTACACGATAACCCGGGTCAGACAGCAGCGCATCCCCGCGCATGACAGGGACTTTGCCGTACAGGTCACCGATGTTGTGCAGATACAGATTCATCAGACAGAGTTTGAAGGTTGCGACCACAAGTTCAGTTCCATAGAACGTTTCGTTTTTCAGGAATTCTTTCTCTGTACGGTCGAGTGCATAGTTCTTTGGGTCAGCCAAGAACGCCTGTGCAGCAAGGAAAAAGCCGCCGCTTCCACAGCAGGGGTCAGCGATCGTTTTTTGGGGTTCCGGGCGAAGACAAGCCACCATTGCTTTGATGAGCGGGCGGGGTGTAAAATACTGCCCTGCACCACTTTTTACGTCCTCGGCGTTCTTTTGCAGCAAACCTTCGTAGATCTCGCCCTTCACATCGGAGGACATGGACACCCAGTTTTCCTTGTCGATCATCTGCACCACGCGGTACAGGATGGAAACATTGCTGATTTTGTTGACGGCCCCTTTGAAGATCTGCCCTAAAATGCCGCCTTCATCGCTCAGCCGCTCCAGTATAGCGCGGTACTGATTTTCCAGCTCTGCGCCCTTAAGCGTGTTCATATCCGACCAAGTGTAACCTTTAGGGATACCGGTTTCCCGCTTATACGGCGGGCGGGAGTATTCATCGGACATTTTCAGGAAGATCAGGTAGGTAAGCTGCTCGAGATAATCGCCGTAAGATACACCATCATCTCGCAGCGGATTGCAAAGTCCCCATACTTTGGAGACGATATTAGAAGATTGTTCGCTCATTCGGATTCCTCAGTTGTATTAAATTGTTTTGTATTTTGGGCAATTGCCCGAATACTTTCTTTCATTCGTTTTAGTTCAGCAGTTTGATTTTTCATTTCTTTTAGAAACTTTTCTTCGTCGCTTTCCAAAGAGAAAATCGTTGCATAGTGTTCTGTGTCAATGTCAAACTCACTTTGATATTTTACGCCATTATCCTCGTAATGAATGGTTCCAGTTGCTGGCACTTTATTTGGAAGCTGGATATAGGTATCATTTGCAAAGAAGAGGTCATAGTGTTGGTCAACGCCGATGACACATTTTTTTCCCTTTTGCTTTTTCAATAACTCCGCAAAGTTTGTGCTTCCCAAACTATCAATAAAAGCGTCACTTAATTGAATTTCAACATTTTGCGCAGTCGATTTTCCGTGATTTATAAAGCGCAATCCGTAGAATGACCGTCGTTCAAATAAAAATTCAACCTCAATATGTGGCCTGTTTTCCGCTGCATATTGTTTTTGCATTTCTTCCAGCTGTTTCTTGGAAGCATTCGCTGATTGAATGTTTGCTTTACAAATAGCGATGGTAGCAATAACATAAACAACTGTAATAAGAAATGTCAAACCACCACTGTTAGAGTTTAGCAATTCAAAAAATTTGGCAAGACCAGTTAAAAAACTCATTTCAAAGACTTCTTTCTAATCGGATTTTGAATGTGCTATTATATGATAAAACTCACGCCTTTTTACAATGCCCCTTCAAACGCCTGTTTCAAAATACTCTGCCGCATTGCATCCGCCTGTACAAGAACAGTGTCAACTGATTTTTCAATTTCGTGATAAACAGATAGTTTCATCTCAATCTCTGCAACTGTTTTTTCCTGCTTTTCAATAGAAGATAGTGGAACGCAAAGTTTTGATATCTCTTGAGAATTGATATTATTGACCCCACTTGTTGATTTAGCTACACTTTCAATATAGCGTCTAGCATCAGGAGATGACAAGTAATACAATAAATATTGGGGCAGGAGTTTTTCTTTATTGAGAATACGAAGTCTCATCAAATATCCGGCATATGTTTTATCTGTATCACATTTACGAATAATGGCAGATGAACCCACAAGGGAAATGCTTCCGTTAGAGCGAATAATTAAAATATCTCCGTTTTTCAAACTAAGTTGTTCAAGTTCTTTCTCATTGAATTCTGCGTATTTCAGATCAGAAGAATCAACCCTTCCATTCTTCGTATCAATATTAGGTATTCGAAGGACTGCAGTAGAGTTTGCTGTACATGGATAATCGCATTTTTTAGATGTTCCGTAGCGTGGCTTTTCAATAGCATCTCCAAGACGTATAATGCTTTCTTTTTCTTGAAAAGCATCTTTCATAACGGCCTGTCGATATACCTCTAACTGCTCCTTTGTGGTTTTGAGCGTATCAACAGCCTTGTCAAGCTCCGAGAAAAGCTTCTCAATATTAGATACAATACGTTGCTGTTCCCTTATTGAATCTGGATACAAAACCTCTGTTTTTTTTAGAATTGCTTGACTAATATTAGGTTGCGCACCGCCGACGCCTTGCTTAATCAAATTGGGACGCTGAAAAAGAAGGTAATAATATAAATACTTTAATGATACGTTTTCATTTTGAAAAATACCACATACCGCTTGATTTGTAGCTGCATCAATCCCTAAAAAAGCTATTTTTCCAATAGTAGCCCCATAAAGTGCGATTAAAAGTGTTCCTGCTGGAAAAATTTTTGCACTTGAATTCAATAGCCCCTCTTCTGTGATAAATTCCTCCGATGTTGTAATGATATTATTTTCGAGTTCTCCTGATTTCACCCATGGAATAGTTCCATTCTGATAATATGATTGATTCTTACGACTAGGTGTACCACCACTTGTGGTTTTGCAAATTTTTCCAAGAGGCTCTTTTTTCCAATTCATTTGTTTTTACCATTAGATATTACCAAGTTACTGGTTCCATTGATTTTAACATTGCCTGTTGATACTGGTTATATTTATTTTCATCATAAATTCCGGATATATGACAGTGCGGGCAGTAAAATTCACCATCACTATCACATCGGAGTTGTATGATGTTCTTTTCACTGTCCCAACAATGTGTACAGTACATGAATTCTTCCGGTTGGTCTTTCAATTGCAAAAACAGTGCACCGTGCCGAATAATTTTATCTTCCAAATCTTGTTTCTTTTTCAGTTCATGAAGTTCTTCCTTCAATTGACCGTTTTCAGCTTGCAAATCTAGCGCTTGAGCACTTAAATCCAATAGTTGCCGATACAGTTCTATGTTATCTGCTTGCTGTACAACCTTGGCAACATCTTTGATGCCCTCATACAAACCCATTTTTGTCTCTCCTTACGCTACCAATTCCTCATTCATTTCGTCCAAAATCTCCTGATACTTTTCTCCGAACACCCGATAGAACCCACCTAAGCCGCCTTTGCTGTCAAACGGCGTATATTCCAAGTCCTCCGGCAGAATGCTCAGCGATGTGATGATATGCTCCTTAATCAGCCGCAGCCATTCCATCTGCTCAGCGGTAAAGTGGACCGCACCGGTGTTGCGGCGGAAAGTCCACTGTTTGAAGTTATAGTTTACCCGGTCGGCAAAAGGCGAAAGGGTATCCGTATAGCCCATCTGAAAACGGATAATAGAAATCAGATCGGTCAGCTGAGCGAGAGTGCCTTTCTTTACTTTGTCAGGCTGCTTGATGGCATAACAATCCCACAGACGCTCGACTGTGATGCCCTTTGCTTTGAGTTTTTGATACAGTTCCGTCAGTTTTTTCAGTACCATCGGACGTTTTTTATACGTTTCATTGTAGATGATGCGCAGGGCAATGATCTCATCTTTATTTTCCTCGATGAAATCCTTGAATGTAGAAATCACCCGGTCTGCCGTTTCCTCCTGATTGGTATCATAACCAGCAAAGAGTACTTTGTCCAAATTGACGCTGTCGATGATCTGATCATGGCTGCGGCGGACATTTTCAATAAAATCGCGCACTTCCGGCTTCTGGAAAGGTGCAACGGCCTGTTTGATGAGCTCTTTCTGAGCCTGTGCAAGCTGTTCCGGTGCGGGCGTAAGCACGCCGCTTTCTGCTTGTGCTTTGGCCTGAATGACATCTTCATCAAAGGCATTCAGCAGATTCTCCGCAACCTGCTCTGCGGTCTGCCCTACGGTTTCTTTGAACTGCTTGTGTTCGCTGCGTTCCATCCTGCGGCTGAGACGAATCACACGGTTTGCAAGAGAAGTCAAAGTGTCCTCATCTCGTGCACCGAGTGCAATGTTCATCATCAGTTCCTTCATGGAAACCGCTGGCTTGCGTTCCAGCGTGCGGGTCTCGGTCTTTTTAGATTTGGTTACACCCACTGCATCCACGATCACAAAATGATCTTTGTTTTCCGTAGCAGAAGGTGTTACCTTTTGTAAATCATCCTTGCTCAGCGTGCGGGTGCCGCGGCCTTTCATCTGCTCGAAGTAATTGCTGCTGCGCACATCCCGCATGAAGAGCAGGCACTCAATGGGCTTTACATCCGTACCGGTCGCGATCATATCCACAGTAACAGCTATACGCGGGTTATAGTCGTTTCGGAACGAGCTGAGAACGGCTTCCGGATTCTGCGCACTGTAAGTAATCTTTCTGCAAAAATCGTTTCCTTCGCCGAATTCTTCCCGGACGATCTGAACAATATCGTCTGCATGGCTGTCTGTTTTGGCAAAAATCAGCGTTTTGGGGACTTCTTTCCGGTAGGGGAACAACGTAGTATGGAGTGCTTCTTTGAAGGTGCGAATCACAGCACGGATCTGGCTTGGATTTACGACATCCTTATCCAACTTGGACTGTGTGTAGAACACATCCTCGTCCATCTGCTCCCAGCGTTTTGCGCGCGTCAGGCGGTTACGCCGCTCGATCAACTGCTTCAGGATGGTTGCACCATTTTTCGTCACATCGGTTTCAATCAGGTAAATGTCCTCGCCAACGTTAACGCCGTCCAGAACGGCCTGCTCTCGCGTATATTCGCTGACAAAATTTTCATTGAAGTAGCCGATGGTTCGCTTATCCGGCGTAGCGGTCAGGCCGATGATAAACGCATCAAAATAGGAAAGCACTTGACTCCATACATTGTAAATAGAACGATGGCATTCATCTACAATGATACAGTCAAAGAACTCCGGCGGAATTTTGGCATTGTAGACGACCTCTTTTGGTGCTTTGCTTTCGGCGGTGACATATTCCGCAAAGGGAATCTCTTCTGCCTGTTCGTCCAGTTCTTCCCCTTTTAGAATGGAATACATCCGCTGGATCGTACTGATGCAGACCTGTACATCCCCGGAAATATAAGAGTTTTTTAACCGGCGTACACCATACAATTCCGAAAAGCTGCGAGGATCGTCATTGGGCTTGTAGGCCATGAACTCGCGCTCGGCCTGTTCACCAAGGCTGCGGGTATCTACCAGAAAAAGGATGCGATTCATTCTGCCGTATTTCAACAGCCGATAGGCGGCAGTAATGGCTGTAAAGGTCTTGCCTGCGCCGGTTGCCATCTGCACAAGAGCACGCGGCCGATTTTCTGAAAACGAAGTGTCCAGACCATGAATTGCACTGATTTGACATTTGCGGAAGCCCGATTCCTCCAGCTGCAGGATACGCTTCAGATTGTTGCGCACAGTATCCGGTTCAGCAAGCCAGCGTTTCAACGTCTCCGGGCGGTGGAACGAGAATACCTTGCGCGAACGATATTTAAGATCTGCGTAATCGGTAAAACGCACCAATTCGCCAGTGGCTTCGTAGGCAAACCGAACCTTGTACTCCCGCTTTACCCATTTGAACTGGCTATTTGCATAGCGGCTGGACTGCGTTTCCACGTCTGTCAGCGCTTGACCTTCTTCGTCCTTCTTTGCCTCTACAACACCAACTGGCGCTCCCTCAATGAAAAGTGCATAATCCACCGGACCGGTATTAGTAGGGAACTCGCGCACTGCAACACCGGAAGCAACCGTCAGATTTAGTTGTTTCAGATCCTGAATTGTCCAGCCACTTTGCCGCAATCTGTTATCGATTTGTTCCCGCGCTCTTGCTTCCGGAGTCATAACGATGCACCTGCCTTTGCTATCTTAGAGCAAACTGTTGATACCTCTATTTTATAAGATGCAACACAATATTACAAGTGTTTCCTTTTTATAAATTTCAAGGCGATATACTTCATGAGAATTTTTCAAAGTACTTGAAAATACGTAAAATTCATGGTATAAATTATACGAAACAATTGCTGCTTAGTATCTGCTGCTCAACAATATCTAAATGGGAGGTGCCTGCCATGACCGCCGTAATCTACGCCCGCTATTCCAGCGATAACCAGCGTGAGGAATCCATCGAAGGCCAGATTCGTGAATGTACGGCTTATGCCGAGAAAAACGGTATCACCGTGGTCAAGCACTACATTGACCGCGCCCTTTCCGCCAAAACCGATAACCGCCCGGATTTCCAGCAGATGATCAAGGACAGCGAAAAGCGGTTGTTTGACATCGTGCTGGTCTGGAAACTTGACCGCTTTGCCCGAAACCGCTATGATTCGGCCCACTATGAGTACCAGTTGGAGCGGAATCATGTCAAGCTGGTATCTGCCACGGAGCCTATCTCTGACAGCCCTGCGGGTATCATGGTCAAGAGTATGCTCACCGGCATGGCTGAATATTACTCGGCAGAACTTTCTGAAAAAGTTGTGCGCGGCATGACCGAGAATGTTCTGAAGGGTAAGTACAACGGCGGCACGATTCCCATTGGCTATACGGTAGACGAGGAAAAGTTCTTCCAGATTGACCCTTTGAAAGCTCCCTTTGTGGTAGAAGTCTTTCAGCGTTACAACGATGGTGCAACCATGAAAGAGCTGATGAACTGGCTGAACGACAGTGGCGTGACCACCAACCGCAATCAGAAGTTCACCTATAACAGTATTCAGACCTTGCTGACAAACCGCCGTTATATCGGCGAGAACCGTTTTAAGGACATTGTGATGCCGGACAGCATCCCGGTTATCATTGAGAAAGAACTGTTCGACAGTGTACAGGATAAAATCGCCAAGAACCGCCGCGCTCCGGCTCGGCACAAAGCGGAGGACGATTATTTGCTGACGACCAAGCTGTTCTGTGGAATGTGTGGAGCGATGATGTTCGGCGAGTGCGGAACGAGTCGAAATAAGAACGTCCACCATTATTATAAATGTGCTAATGCCAAGCGCACCAAGACCTGCAAGAAAAAGACCGTCCGCAAAGAGTGGCTGGAAGATTTAGTGGTCAACGAAACCATGAAGATGATCCATGACGATGACAGTATCCAGTCTATCGTGGATGCGGTGATGATTCTTCAGGAACAGGAGAACACAGTGCTGCCCCTGCTGGAAAAGCAGATGAAGGATATAGAGAACGGCATCGAGAATCTGTTAAATGCGATTCAGGCAGGTGTGTTGACCAGCTCGACCAAAGGACGCTTGGAAAAGTTGGAGGCTCAGCAGAAAGAGTTGGAAATCCGCATCGCGGAAGAAAAGCTGGCAAAACTTTATGAACGATGGGATGCCATCGCAGAAGATATGTAAAGGAGGATTACATGAAAGACACGGCACTGGCGGCAGCCAAGGAAATGATTAAGACGATGGAAGGCTTAGCGGATAGTTTGCAGGAACGGCTGCGCAGAACGGAAGCGGAAAATGAAGCGCTTCGGAAAGAATTGGAAAAGTACCGTGAAGAAGAACGGAAAATGACGGAAGAGGTTTTTCGGGGAGGCTCCGGTGAATTCAGCGGCTGTGATGACAGAGAGATATTAGAAGATTTAAGCGGGAAACTTAGCTGTTACTATCGGGATTTAGATCTTTATGACGAAAAGCGGATTACCGCTGAAGACGGGGAGACGCTCTATCACACGATGAAGTACATCTTCAAACAATTAAAAAAAGCAGGTGTCCGCTTTAAATGATACCTGCTGTAAATGACGGACAGAAATGTTCGTCTTTTTTTCTATTTTAATTTCTTTGCCTGCGCATAGAAGGACATATACTGCTGAAAAATGCCTGCTGCATGGCCATAAGATGGGAACGGGCTGACTCCGCCATAATGTTTCTGAATGACCCGCCCGATCCACACGTCTACAGGTGCGGCTGCCGTGCGGTGGTAAGCGAATAGGGAAATACAATTTACCACTTTGATGCCTGCTCCGGGAAACAGAAGAAGTTTTTCCGTAAGTTCCTTATCAGACAATGTTTCCATTTTGGTGAAGCTGATCTTTTCTCTCGCAATCATGCGGGCTGTGGCATGAATATAGGCGGCCCGGTACCCGAGAGAACAGTTTTTCAATTCATTGACAGATAATTTCCCGAGCGCTGACGGGGAGGGAAATGTGTAAAAAGTCCGCCCATTTTTTGTAATTTCCTTTCCTGCGGCAAGACAAAGTTTTTCCACGGAACTCCGTATAGCGGGAATGGATTTCCTTTGGGAGATGATAAAGGTGATGAGCATTTCAAAAGGATCCTGCCGCAAGATGCGGATACCTTTTCCATATTCGGCCGCAGCCCTGAGAAAATGATCTTTTGCGGGAATGGAGCGTCTGAGCGACTTGTAAGAAACAGATAAATCAAAATAAGGAGCCCACACCCGCTTCCATGCGTAAGGGGTGCAGTCCGCTTCCCAGGTATCCGTTCCAAGCGGGGACAGAGACAACATGTTTTTCCCTGTGATGAAATGGAAGGAGCCGTCGGGCTGTGCGGAGGCACGAAAACATTGTCCGCTCCGTATGATTTTTTCCGGATCAAAGTCGTCAGGAATTTGTATTTTCATAAAATAACCTCTTTTCCTCTCTTTATTATACAGGGGATTTCTATTC
>ERZ1026957.1003-NODE-1003-length-10732-cov-5.391964_pt1 | contig 10732 bp, 7 predicted proteins | sample MGYA00519300_ERZ1026957 | MGnify/ENA primary metagenome ERZ1026957 (study PRJEB26926, sample SAMN06164520) | human gut metagenome | biome: ENVO:00009003; feature: ENVO:2100002; material: ENVO:00002003 | host: Homo sapiens | place: USA | collected 2012 ...
ACGAGATCGCTCAGTGTCTCGTGGGCTCGGAGATGTGTATAAGAGACAGACGAAATACGTTAGCGCCGCCCATGTATACACAGAATAGTATATGCCGTGCTCGTCCACTCCATCCTCAAGTATCTTCTTCGCCTGTGCCTTAGTCAGAAGGTCGAATCCGTCAAAGAGCTCGCCTCCCACTGCGCCCTCCTGCGACATTCCATTAAGGCTATCGCGGTTAAGTACAATCTTTACAAGGGCGTTGCTTTCATCTGTCATGCCCGGTGTGCTGAAAAGACATGGATTGATTACAGAAACCGTGTCTTTTTCTGTCACTTTAAGGCCTGTCTCCTCATGAAGCTCACGCATGGCGGTTTTTATAAGTGGCGCTGTATTATCATTATCCCCGGTGCAATCCTCCGTGTCAATAAGCCCTGCCGGTACGCTGAGCAGGTACTGACCTGTCGGATATCGGAACTCGCGGTTCATTAACAGACATGGCTCATGACCTGATTTCTCGTCATCACCTGACGGATTCCATATCACCACGCAGCTCACCGCATCCGGAAGCATCTGTTTAAATTCTTCGTCATTTTTTACTGCCGCCAGATTCTCAATGCTTCTTCTGGTGGCATCGAAATAATGTTTTCCCGGCTCATATTGCAGATCAAATACCTTGATGAATCTGCTGTCATAGACGGTCTCTACCTGTTCTTTTTTTATGATCGGTCTGTTCTCCATTTTCATTTCCTCTTTCCAGTCTGCAGAGGACCTGTTCATAACGTCTCTCCGCCTTTTTCCAGTGGATCAGCTTATGCCACCCTTGCACATAATCCGGTCTGCGGTTCCGGTACTGTAAATAATAGGCATGTTCCCACACATCTATCAGCAATATCGGTGTATATAATCTCAGATCCGGCACATCCTGGTTCGCTGTGGTCAGGATCATAAGGGTACCGTCCTGATCACTCACAAGCCACGCCCATCCGGAACCGAATACTCCTATGGCACTCTGCGACATCTGCTCTTTCCATTGTCTCACCGATCCGAAATCACGGATCAGTGCCTCTTCCAATGTTCCGCAGGGTTCCTGCCCCACAGGGCTTCGCATGCTGTCAAAATACAGCTGATGGTTGTATACGCCGCCTCCGTTATTGTGAATGCTTTCCCGGGCTTCCTCCTGCAAGGATGCAAGTTTATTATCCTCCGAAGTGAGCAGTTCCGTCAAGGTCATTTGCTGTAACTGAGGATAATCCGCAAGAATTGCATTCAGCTTGTCCACATAGGTCTGATAATGCTTATCATGGTGAAAATGCAGTGTCTCCTCATCCAGTACCGGAAGCAGGGCATCATATTCGTAGGGCAGGGGCTGTGCGACAAAAGGATAATGTTCTTCTAACATGAGACTCCAATCCGCCTGCGGGATACAGGCTTACGATCATACAATATTTACCATACGCCTAGTATATGCTGTCCCCACGGATTTTATTTTCAAATTTGTGCTTTTACAGCCTACCGCTCCTATGCTCTCTTTCTCTGCACGGCCGGATAGATCTCTCTGGCAACTTCCAGACTTTGTCCGGATCTAACTTTCTGCACATCCGCTGTCTCCTGGGCTAACAGCCATCCACAGACTTCCTCTGCCAGTGGCTCTCCCTGTTCTCTCAGCCAGAAGCTGACATTCGCCAGCATCTGTAAATGATTCAGGATCGTATTACGGCAAAGTCTTCGGTCCGTAATGCGGGTCTTCCAGGGCTCCCCCTCTACGTACAGTTGTGCCGCCTCCCGCAGATAGGCCCGGATCAATGCGGTCTGTTCATGATTGCTCTTCTGCAGTTCCTCACTGATCTTCTTGGTCTCCCAATACAGTTCTTCGCTGCATCGGCCAGCGGGAACGATCCCTTCCATGTATTTTTGTATAAAATGCAGGCTTTCATTTACCTGCCTGCAATATTCTCTGATCAGTTCTTCTCTTTTTGACATAATAAAAAACCGCCCTTAAATTAAAATTTAAGGGCGGAACATTCTTCCGCGGTACCACCTTAATTCGCCCATCTCTCACGGGATCAGGCCTCTGCAACTACGGACAAACAAACGCTCATCGATAGTCAGGTACGATAACGGGTACTCCCGTTGCAGCCTGTCCGCATCTGCCGGATATCCTGTCCGAATACGAAGTCGGTGCAAAGCTCCGAGACCATGTTCAAAGAAGCCTTCCATATCCCTTCCCACCTGCCGGGACTCTCTGCGACGTATCTCTTCTCCTACTCTTCTCTTCACAGCCTTTATGTCTTTAACTGTTTGTATTTTATTCCTTTCGCGGACATTTGTCAACACTTTGTTTTTGTCACAAACACAAACAGTGGAGCAACTTTCGCGACTCCACTGTTCTTATCCATTTTATATCTTACAGTTGTGCAATATCCACCAGCGTCAGTTCCTTACAATCGTTCATATGCTCCATGCTGGTCACGAGAGCATTGGCGGTGTCCATTGCAGTGATGCAGTAGATACCGGTCTCGATAGCGGTACGACGGATCAGGAAGCCGTCTCTGGTCTTGTCGCGGCCCTGAGTAGGGGTATCGATGACAAGGTCGATCTTGTGTCCCAGGATCAGGTCCATAACGGTCGGGGATTCCTGAGAGATCTTGTTGACCTTTCTCGCCTTCACACCTGCTTCATTCAGAGCAGCTGCGGTACTTCTGGTAGCATAAATGGTGTATCCCAGCTTTTCGAAGCGTCTTCCGACTTCAATGGCTTCACCCTTATCCGCATCCTTCACGGTGATGATCATGTTCTTGTACTTGGGCAGTTCTACGCCTGCCCCCAGGAATGCCTTGTACAGAGCCTCATTGAAGGTCTTGGCGATACCCAGACACTCACCGGTAGACTTCATCTCCGGTCCTAAGCTGATCTCGGCACCACGGATCTTCTCGAAGGAGAACACAGGCATCTTGATGGCAAAATACTCTGCCTCAGGCTGTAAGCCGGGCTCGTAGCCAAGCTCACGGATGGTCTTGCCAATGATCACTTCGGTAGCCAGATCCACGATAGGAATGCCGGTTACCTTACTGATATAAGGTACGGTACGGGAAGAGCGGGGGTTAACCTCAATGACATATACTTCGTCACCGATGGCAATGAACTGGATATTGATCAGTCCCTTGACATGCAGTGCCTTTGCCAGTCTTCTGGTGTACTCTGCGATCTTCTCTTTTACTACTTTATCAATGGTCGGAGCCGGGTATACGGAGATACTGTCTCCGGAGTGGATACCGGTTCTCTCGATATGCTCCATGATACCGGGGATCAGGATATCGGTACCGTCGCATACAGCATCGACCTCGATCTCCTTACCCTGTAAATACTTATCTACCAGGATGGGATGATCCTGTGCGATACGGTTGATGATCTCCATGAATTCTTCGATCTCTTCATCGGAGATAGCAATCTGCATGCCCTGCCCGCCCAATACATAGGAAGGACGTACCAGTACGGGATAGCCCAGTCTGTTGGCCACCGCCTTAGCTTCCTCTGCGGTGTATACGGTACCGCCGGCTGCACGGGGGATCTCGGTCTCTTCCAGAATCTTGTCGAACAGCTCTCTGTCCTCAGCGGCATCTACATCCTCCGCCTTAGTGCCCAGGATGGGCACGCCCATCTTCATCAGGCTCTCAGTCAGCTTGATAGCGGTCTGTCCGCCGAACTGTACCACAGCACCATCGGGATGCTCAATATTTACGATAGATTCCACATCTTCCGGAGTCAAAGGCTCGAAATACAGCTTGTCCGCAATATCGAAGTCGGTACTTACAGTCTCCGGGTTGTTGTTGATGATAATGGTCTCATAGCCTGCCTTGGAAAATGCCCAGGTAGCATGTACGGAACAATAGTCGAACTCAATACCCTGTCCGATACGGATAGGACCAGAACCCAGTACCAGGACTTTCTTGCGTCCGGTGGTCTCCTTGGCTTCGCACTCGCCGCCGAATACGGAGTAATAATAAGGAGTGGAAGCTGCGAACTCTGCGGCACAGGTGTCTACCATCTTGTAAACAGCATTAATGCCGTTGTCATAACGCATCTTCTTGATCTCTTCCTCGGTCTTGCCGGTCAGTCTTGCGATCACGTTATCCGGGAACTCGATTCTCTTGGCTTCCTTCAGCAGATCCACTGTCAGGGGCTGTGTCTCCAGTGCATGCTCCATCTCGGTCAGAATGGCGATCTTGTCAATGAACCACAGGTCGATCTTTGTAATGTCGTGGATCTGTTCATAACTGATACCCTTACGGATTGCTTCAGCGATCACATAGATTCTCTGGTCATCCACGATCTTCAGACGCTCTAACAGTTCCTCCACAGACAAAGTGCTGAAATCATAGCTGCGCAGGCAGTCTACATGCTGCTCCAGGGAACGGATGGCCTTCATCAGTGCTCCCTCGAAGTTATTGCAGATACTCATAACCTCACCGGTTGCCTTCATCTGTGTGGTCAGAGTACGTTTTGCAGTGATAAATTTATCGAAAGGCAGTCTGGGGATCTTTACTACACAGTAATCCAGTGTCGGCTCGAAGCTGGCATAGGTCTTGTGGGTAATGGCATTTTTAATCTCATCCAGAGTAAAGCCCAGTGCGATCTTCGCTGCTACCTTTGCGATAGGATAACCGGTCGCCTTACTTGCCAGTGCGGAAGAACGGCTGACACGGGGGTTAACCTCGATAACACAATATTCAAAGCTGGTGGGATGCAGTGCAAACTGTACGTTACATCCACCGGTGATCTGCAGTTCGTTGATGATCTTCAGAGCGGAAGTACGTAACATCTGGTACTCCTTGTCGCTCAGGGTCTGGGAAGGCGCTACTACGATACTGTCTCCGGTATGCACGCCGACGGGATCGATGTTCTCCATGTTACATACGGTGATGCAGTTGCCTGCGCTGTCACGCATTACTTCGTACTCGATCTCTTTCCAGCCCGCGATACAACGCTCTACCAGTACCTGTCCTACACGGGACAGACGTAAACCGTTCTCCAGGATCTCTTCCAGTTCTACCTGATTGTGTGCAATACCGCCGCCGGAACCGCCCAGGGTATAAGCAGGACGCAGTACAACAGGATAGCCGATGGTGTTGGTGAATTCCACACCGTCTTCCACGTTCTCAACGACCTTGGATGCTGCACAGGGTTCGCCGATACGCTCCATCAGATCCTTGAACTCCTGACGACCTTCCGCATTACGGATGGTAGCTGCGGTAGTACCTAACAGCTTTACATTGTGAGCTGCCAGGAAACCGGATTCCTCCAGCTCCATGCCGAGGTTCAGACCAGCCTGTCCTCCCAGGGTGGGGAGAATGCTGTCGGGCTTTTCCTTTTCAATGATCTGCTCCAGAACCTTTACGTTCAGGGGCTCAATATATACCTTGTCTGCGATATCTTTATCGGTCATGATGGTCGCAGGGTTGGAGTTCACCAGGATTACCTCTACTCCCTCTTCCTTCAGGGAACGGCAGGCCTGGGTACCTGCATAGTCGAATTCCGCTGCCTGTCCGATGACAATAGGACCGGAGCCGATTACCATTACTCGTTTTACATTAGGATTCTTGGGCATCTTAGTTCTCTCCTCTCATCATATGAATGAACCGGTCAAAAAGGTAACCGGAGTCCTGGGGTCCCGGACAGGCTTCCGGATGGAACTGTACGGTGAAAATATTTTTGCCGGTGTAGGACAGGCCCTCGTTGGTACCGTCGTTGACATTGATGAATGCGGGAACCGCTACGGACGGATCCAGTTTATCGGTATCTACCACATAACCGTGGTTCTGAGAGGAAATATATACTCTTCCGGTCATCAGATCCTTTACCGGATGGTTGCCTCCTCTGTGTCCGTATTTCATTTTATGGGTATCTGCGCCGGTAGCCAGAGCCATCAGCTGATGTCCCAGACAGATTGCGAAAATAGGGATCTCGGTATCGTATAACTTTTTGATCTCGGCGATCACACCGGTACACTCCTTGGGGTCTCCCGGTCCGTTACTTAACATGATACCGTCAGGATTATCATCAATGATCTCCTGTGCGGGAGTTCCTGAGGGGTATACGGTCACCTCACAGCCTCTCTCTGCCAGGGATCTGGCGATATTTCTCTTGGCTCCCAGGTCTAACAGAGCTACCTTCAGTCCCTGTCCGGACAGCTCTGTTACCAGTGCCGGCTTAGGCTCTCTGACACCTTTTTCATAAGCTTCTTTATCAAAACGCGCTGCACCGGACAGAGGGCCGTTCTGTGCCAGATCCGTGGTGGGATTCACTACATACTTCTCCTTGCAGGTCACCTTTTCCACGACCTTACCTGTGGTATATGCTTTCAGCTTCGGAAGCACTTCGTTCAGGTCATAGGCTTCGTTGGTGGTGATCATGCCATTCATGGTACCCTTCTCACGCAGGATCTTGGTCAGCGCACGAGTATCGATACCGGCGATACCGGGCACGCCGTTCTCCTCTAAGTATTCCTGTATTGTGCAGTCACAGCGGAAGTTGCTGGGAATACGTGAAAGCTCTCTGACGATGAATCCATCCGGCCAGGGTCTCTCCGACTCGCAGTCATCCCTGCATATGCCATAGTTACCGATCAGGGGGTAAGTCATGCATACAGCCTGTCCTGCATAGGACGGATCCGTCAGGACCTCCAGATATCCGGCCATGGATGTGTTAAATACGATTTCACTGATGATCTCTTTGTCTGCACCGATGTGCGTTCCTTCGAACACCGTTCCATCTTCCAAAATCAAAAATGCCTTCATTCTTTCCTCACATTCTGCCGCTTTTTGCGACGTTTGTATTTCTCTCAGTCTCCTACAATACCTGCGAATTGCTCCGCTGGGTATCTGCATTGTCTACGATACCCACGAATTGCTCCGCTGCTTCGCAGCTCCCGCACTTCTGAAAACATTCGGATTCCACTGCATCCTCATGTTTTGGCGATTTAAATCGGCACCTGCCTCCCCGTGCAAGCACGATCGGCCTCTGCCGTTTAAATCTGGTATCTGCATAATCGATTTATTATATCATAAAAAAAAATGCGTCGCAATAGACCCTGTCTGCATAAAAACCTACAAAAAACCTCTCCGCAATCCTGATACTCCTTGGAGAATCTGACAAAGCTGTGTAAAAGCTTACAATTTCCATTGCTTTTTCCACCGGGTCTGATATAAAATAGATATGTATTTTCTATTTTTCAATTATCACAAAACGCTGTTTTCCTACAGCAGATTGGACAGGCATCTATGGATCGTATCGAAAATGCTCAAATGAACTCCCTGGGAACCCGCAAACTCTATTATGAAAATGTGCACCAGACGGATTTTACCGCTGTGGTGATGGAATGTGTTCCCGACAAGGAAGAGGGATATTACAGGATCGTTCTGGACGCTTCCGCTTTTTTCCCGGAAGAAGGTGGTCAGTCCGCCGACAAAGGCACCTTAAACGGTCAGGAAGTACTGGATGTCAGCATCAAGCAGGGCATCCTGTATCATAAAGTGGCCTGTGAGTTTCCCGTCAGCACCCGGGTCACCGGTCATGTGGACTGGAACCGCCGGTTTGATTTCATGCAGCAGCACTCCGGTGAGCATATGATCTCCGGCTTACTGCACTCCCATTTCGGACTGGAAAACGTAGGCTTCCATTTAAGCGACAGAGAAGTGACACTGGATATGAACGGAGAAGTCTCTCTGGAGCAGCTGCGTCTCATCGAACAAGAAGCCAACGCTTATGTCTGGAAAAATCTTCCGGTCAACATCAGCTGGCCCACCGACGAAGAACTGGCGAGCTTAAATTACCGCAGCAAGCTGGCTCTCACGGAAAATGTACGTATCGTCGAGATCCCCGGCGTGGATCTGTGTGCCTGCTGTGCTCCGCATGTAGATACCACCGGACAGATCGGTCTCATCAAAGTTGTAAATGTGCAGAGCCACAGAGGCGGTGTCCGCATCAATATTCTCTGCGGAAACCGTGCTCTGGCAGATTATACTGAAAAACAGGATTCTGTCTGGGCAATTTCTTCTCTGCTCTCAGCGAAACAACCGGAAGTAGCAGGTGCTGTTGCTCGCGCAAAAGAGGATGCACGGCTGCAAAAAGAACGCGCCAATGCTTTACAGGCAGAACTTCTGAAGGTACAGATGAACGCACTTCCCTCCCCGGAAAAAGTACGCCACGTGCTTCTCTTCGTCGGTGAACTGGATGCCATTGCCCTACGTAACGCTGTGAATACCCTGACCGGAAAATATTCCGGTTACTGTGGTATCTTTGCCGGAGACGATACAAACGGTTATCGATTTATTGTAGGCAGTGCTTCCTGTAACTGTCAGGAACTGGCAGACCGCATGCGCCGGGAGCTTTCCGCAAAAGGTGGCGGATCCGCTCCCATGATCCAGGGGAATGTTGCTGTCACGGCAGATACCCTACAGACAATGTGGGTGTCGCTGTAATGACCATCCTTTCTGCCTATATATGCATTTCGGCACATGAATTCCGTATTCAAAATTTCCACATGGAAAACCCCCGGCATGACCATCTGTCATACTCCGGGGGTCTGTTTGTATATTTTATATATTCTTCGTTTCGGAAAATCTGATTATTTCTCTTCTGTTGCTGCATTCTTCTTCAGTGCTACGCTGACTGCCTTCGCAACGCCACCACCTACTACACAGCTCATAGGCATCTCCAGTGCTCCGTTGATACCACAGAATGCTACGGCGAACATAAACAGATTCGCTCCGGTTGCATTCATGCTCTGCAGATACTCGGTATGACCGAAGCAGATCATCAGAGTAGACATGAAGAACAGGGTGTTCATAAATGCTCCCAGCAGACCGGTCACGAAGTAAGTTACGGTCTTCGTCTTGTCGATCTTCCACAGTGCCTTGAAGATCACACCGGACAGCCATCCCATTAACGTTCTGGTAGGGATGCATACCAGGAAAGTGAAAAACGGATTCATTGCTACCAAAGCTGCTCCAAAAGGATCTCCTGCAAAGCACTGGTAAAAGCTGGTCAGTCCGAATACCAGTCCCAAAACGGCTCCGCCTGCGGGTCCCAGGATCATTGCACCGATGACTACGGGAATGGTCATCAGGGAGATTGCTAACGGTCCGATGCGCAGATACCCAAGCGGGGTAAATGCCAGAATCAGCATGATCGCGATGAGTACGGCCAATTGTACCATCTCAAGTGTCTTGTTTTTTTTCATATGAAATTTCCTTTCCGCGCTTTTTGCGCCTTTGCTACTATTCCTCCATCTGGCGTCCTTTGGACTGCCGGAGGATATAATTACAAGTCATTCAAGAAAATAACATAAATGTATACAAAACACAAGTACATTTTTTAATACAATCAACGTACGGTACGATACCACTTCAACGCCGATGTATAGGCTTCATATACTGTATTCATATCAATATTCTTTAATAGCATCAGGCGGGATACCTCCGCCCAGTTGGCTGTCTCATACTGCAGCATAAAATCGTACACCGGTGCCAGTACGCCGATGCGGTAGATCAGTGCATTGCTGATCTCGCCAGCCACATGGACCACCTTCAAAGCCTCTGCCATGGGTTTCTCGAGGATCACATCCAGCACGGAGAACAATCCCATCAGGAACAATTCATCCTTCTGCGCCTTCAGGCCAAACGCTTCCGCCAGATTCTCGGCAAATTTCGCACGAAGCAGAGAAAGTCTGGTAACCTCATTCGGCTTATCCGCATACAAAGCATTGGCTACTGCCGTGTTGATCCACTTTTTCAGTTCCCGCTGTCCCAGCATGGCAGCCGCATGACGGATAGACGTAATCTCCGAATTTACAGCCAGTGGCTGAACCATTTTCAGCAGATCGATCGTGAGTGCGGTATCACGGCTGATGATATCCGCCGCTGTTGTGAGTTCAAAATCCGGGCTGTTCACAATATTCAGCAGGTCAATATAGTTACCCTTCAAGGGTGCCACATCTGTCTGTCCCTTCGTAATGGGAACACGATAGAACTTACCCTCATAGAAACGATATCCGCCGGTCTCCTTCAGTCTCTCGAAGTCCTCCATGGTATCAATATTACCGGCACACAGACTGATATTCGGGAATAATTTTCCGAAATAAATCTTGGCTTTGTCAATGGCTATTTTACGGTTATTCAGAAGGACATAATCCATCAGCTTCAGGACTTCTCTGTAATTTTCAAAATCACTGACCGCAAGCTTGCGAATGGCAAGTTTATAGCCTTGCTGTTTCAATTCCTTCAGACGATTGACATACATTTCAATCGGCGGAATGGTATTATCGATCAAAAGTACGATTTTTTCATGAGGTGCATCGCACTGCTCCGTAATATCCGCAAAAATAGAAATATTGGTGATCGGTACAAAAATCTCTTTTCCCTGTGACAATGTATCGATTCCCATCTTTTGGATCAATTCCAATCCGGTGATCTGTGATGCTCCATCAAATTGTGCTGTCCCAAGCAGCAACGGATTCAACAGGTAATTTTCTCTCTGGGTAAAAAAGGAATAGGCACATACGGCCATATTTTCATCAAAAAGCGGTACTAATGTAAGCAGCATATTTTTACCTCCCAATTACCTATATTATACCGATTCCGACAGCACTTTACAAGTGGTACTATCAGCACAGAGATGTTGTAAATTGAAAGTTAGTTGAATACATTGGCAAAATCCACGAACTCCCGGAGCATGCGATACACATGTCTCGATG
>ERZ1026957.1016-NODE-1016-length-10608-cov-4.918980_pt1 | contig 10608 bp, 8 predicted proteins | sample MGYA00519300_ERZ1026957 | MGnify/ENA primary metagenome ERZ1026957 (study PRJEB26926, sample SAMN06164520) | human gut metagenome | biome: ENVO:00009003; feature: ENVO:2100002; material: ENVO:00002003 | host: Homo sapiens | place: USA | collected 2012 ...
AGATCTACACAAGGCTATTCGTCGGCAGCGTCAGATGTGTATAAGAGACAGGCGGCAGATACTCCGCACGGGAATTCAGCTGATAGATCATACCACCTTTTTCATAGGCAATGTGCTCTGACCACAGGGCAAATTCCAGCACCTTAAGCCTCATATTCATCAGATCGGAACCACTATCCACCATCCAGTCAAAAAATGCCGATGCCGATGCGGAAGCATTGTCAATGTCGCCATCCTCGACTTCCGCAAAAAGTTTTTTCTCCAGCTTCACCGGATAATTTCCACCATATTCGCATTTGATCGGCAGGTCATCCACATGTGCCACACTGCCGGTGGTCGCCACCAGTGCATTCAGCGCCTCCGTATAAGATTCCGAAGCCATCAGAAAATCTTTCGGTTCTCCGATGCCGATGCGGAAGCTGATATCCGTTCTCTTGCGCAGATATCTGGTGAGTTCTCTGGCTTTTTCAATGAGTTCGATACGCTCATTATAGTCCATCACATCTTTCTCATAAGGTACCAGCACTGCCAGTTTGTTTGCCATGACGGTACCCACAATACAGTCAAAATTTTCTTTCAGACAGTCCCTGACCTCCTGATAATGCCTCTGCATTCTGACACTGCTTCCCACCGCATTCGTCATGTGGTTTCCCTGCTGCTCATCCCCGCATACCACAGCGATCATGTAGGCATATTGCAGCGTGATCCCTAAAATTGACCGGTAATTCTCAATATCCTCGCGAAAATGCTCCTGTAATAAGATATTGTGGATCAGACCGCTTTCAATAATCGGTACGACCGTCTCCAGTTTTTCCTTGATCAACAACTCATTTTTGCGTTTCAGGCGCTCTGCATCGATTCGCTCCATTGCCTTCTGCAATGCTGCAATGATCCGGGTCTTCTCCATCGGCTTGGTAATGTACTCCATGACTCCCAGTTTGATAGCTTCTTTCGCATAATCAAATTTGTCATAAGCTGACATTACGATAAACACTGTATGATTATTGCTTCTCCGGATCTCTTTCATAGCATCGATGCCGTTGATTCCCGGCATCTGGATATCCATGACCGCAACGTCCGGACGGAAGCTCTCTGCCAGTTCAATCACACTTCTGCCGGTCTTGGCATACTGCACCTCACAGGTATCCTTGAATTCTTTTTCGATGATGAATTTCAGGGAATCGATCACGATTCCTTCGTCATCCGCCAGCATGATCTTATACATCCGTCTTTTCCCTCTCTTTTATCGGAAGATACAGGATTACTTCCGTTCCTTGATCTTTCCCGTCACTTAAAATCGTCATTACATCTTCGTTTTGCGTGAAAAGTTTTAATCTTGCGATAACGTTCCCCATCGCAATACCATTGGAACCGCCGCCTGACTGCTCTTCGTGATAATTGCCGCCAAGTACTTTTTCTATCGTATCCGGATCCATTCCGATGCCGTTATCCCGGATACTGATCCCCAGCGTATCTCCATCCACATGGTATACCTTCAGCCGGATCTTTCCCTCTCCGTTCATCTCTCTGATGCCGTGATTTACGGAATTTTCCACGATCGGCTGTAAGATCATGCTTGGCATGCAGCTGTCCAGCAGATCCTCCTCAATTTCTTTTCCATAATGGATATCCCCGGAAAAGCGGACATTCAGAATATAAATGTAATGATCCACCAGTTCCAGCTCTTCTCTGACCGTCACGATATCATTACTCTTTTTTACATTATAGCGGAAAAATTCCGCCACATTCTGTACATATTCATAGGTCCGGTCGGCGCCTTCCATCATGGCCAGCTGTGCTCCCGCATTTAACGTATTGAATAAGAAGTGGGGATTGATCTGCGCCTGCAGATACTTTAGCTGTGCATCCTTTAAGTGTGCCTCCATCAAAAGCTCTTTTTCCATTAATGAACGCCGGATTTCCATGCTCTCGCGCAGGCTTTCCAGATACTGTCTGATACTGATAAGCATCTGGTTAAATGCTCCCGTTACCACGCCGATCTCATCCTCCGACTGTACTTGTAACAGTTCGGTATCAAAGTTTCCGCCCGCTACTTCGTCAGCGGTTACCGCCAGATCCTTTAACGGACTGATGATCTCCCCGGTAAGCTTTACTACTATAAATACGCTGACCACAATGACGATGGATAATGCAATCACACTGACCATTTCGAAATTACGGAAAGCAGCCGACAGACGGCTGTAGTTCTCGGAGTTGCTGCGGAACTGTTCGTTGTTCAGACTGTAAATATAGGTATTGATATATTCATACATCTGTGTCGCGTTCTCGTACCGGACGCGGTATTTCTCTACATTTCTCCCACGCTTTGCCTCAATCGTCTGACTTACGAGATCCAGGTATTCTTCCGACATATGCCGGATACTGCGTTCCATTCTCTGAAAGGTGGCTCCCGTCACCCCATCGCTCATATCCTGCACCAGTTGGGAATATGTCTGTTCATCCCGGTAAAATTCCTCCAGGGAATCACTGGTCTTGGAATTCAGATAATCCGTCATACTGTCCTGCACCGCCATCAGTGCATCAGATACTTCGTTCAGCCGCAGATTCCCCTGATAGACCTTATCGATCTCCGAAGACATGCTGTTGATTCCCAGAAGCAATATCACCGTCACTGCAAATACTACCAGATTCGCCAATACAAAAATGCTGCTCATCTTCGCCTGAAGAGACAGCTGTCGAAATTTTTTCCTCATGCGTACCTCACTCTGTCGCTTCCTGCGCTTGTAAATATTCACCCACGTTATTCTGATCAATAATTGTGACATCCGCCGTAAAATACTGACTGGTATAGCCAAAACGATAGTACTCCTGCAAAGCATCCACGCAGAAAGCTCCCATCTGCTCCGTGTCTATCGAGATTGTTGCATTGACTACATTTCGCTCGATTGCTTTGAGTATCGTATCGGTATCATAATACCCTAAAATTGCGACCTCGCCCACGCAGTTGTAATCTACCACTGCCTGGTAGACACAGGTGGTGCTCAATTCGTTCAGGCAGATAATGATATCCGGCAGCTTTTCATTCATAAAAATATCCCGGATGGATTCCTCCACGGAAAAAGTATTCGTATCGTCCACGGTAATTAAGGAAAGTTCTATTTCCGGTCCCCGGATTTTCTCCTGTTCCAGTGCGTCCTGAATCCCGGAGCAGACAATATTTTGTGCCGAGTTCAGTGCATGGGCATTCACCAGTACCGCTACCGTCATGGGCGCGGTACTCTCACTGACAGAAGCCAGCTTCAATACCTGTCGTCCGTATTCCCTGCCCAGATTATAGCTTCCTACACCGACAAAGCTGCAGCGTGCACTGTGCGTATTGTCACCATACAGTGTCACCACAGGGATGCCCCGTTCTACTGCTTCGTCGATCATCTGTGACATCTCGTCGCTTTCATCCGATTCTACAAAAATACCGTCTACACCGGAGGACATGGCGATCCGCATAAGCTCTGCCCTCGTATACTCCTGGGACAGATGCTCGCCCAGCAGATCCACATATACATTCTCTTCCTGTCCGCGTTCAAAAGCTCCGCGGTATACGGACTGCCAGAAATCCGATTTGCGGTCTTCTGTGATCATCACATAATACCGGTCATATATTTCTCTGTCTGTTACTTTATGAAATCCCCGCACATAGGAACGAAAGATTACTGTGCATATCGAAATGACTATGATAGCAAAAGCCATAAACCCAATGACGATCCATTGTCCCTTATTACGGCCTGCCCTGTCAGTAGTACGGCTCATGTTTCTCCTCTCTCTCGCAGAAATCCGATTGCAGACTCCGCCCAATATAGATAACCATACCATAATAACGTGGCTTTTTCCATAAGACCACAAAAAAGTCCTCTTGTTTTGACAAAAATGCACTAAAAAATGCTACCTGCCATAGTTATCCCCATTTCCACGCATGCAAATATTGATGATTTGTCCACAAAAAATACGGAAAGGAAACTATCCCTTCCGTATTCTTACAATGTGCCTTACGCTGCGTGGCACACTTTACAGTCTTCCGTATAATTTTGCCATCTTATAAATCTTTTTCGCAAGCTTAGGATCCAAAGCTTCTTTATCCATGCGCCATTTCCAGTTGCAGCCCAGTGTGGACGGTATATTGATCCTGGCACTGCTGTCCAGTTCCAGATAATCCTGCATGGGGATAACCGCTGTATCCGCGCAGCTGGACAATGCCGCCCGGACGATCTCAAAGCAGAGCTTTTTATCATTCTTATGTCCCAGATACTTCTTCGCGAACTTCTTATCCTTCTCCGGCATGTTCTGTATAAATCCTACCGTAGTATCGTTGTCATGGGTTCCTGTATAGACCACACAGTTTTTATCATAGTTGTGAGGCAGATATTCACTGTCATTTCCCGCATCAAAAGCAAACTGCAGGATCTTCATTCCCGGGTAACCTGTCTTCTTCACCAGACGGATCACGCTGGGGGTCAGGAATCCGAGATCTTCCGCGATGACCTTCTTTTTGCCCAGTTTCTTCTTCATCACAGCAAACAATTCATAGCCCGGTCCCTTCTCCCAGTGACCGTTCTGTGCCGTAGGATCTCCGTAAGGCACGAACCAGTACTCGTCGAATCCCCGGAAATGGTCGATACGGAGCACATCGTATAACTGATAGCAATATGCAATACGCTGCATCCACCATTCATAACCGGTCTTCTTATGATATTTCCAATCATAGAGCGGATTGCCCCACAACTGTCCGGTCTCTGAGAAATAATCAGGTGGTACACCGGCAACCTCTGTTGGGTATCCCTTTGAATCCAGCATGAAAAGCTCCTGATGGCTCCATACATCGGCACTGTCCCATGCAAGGAAGATCGGAGCATCACCTACGATGCTGATGTTCTTTTCATTTGCGTATTCCTTGATCGCCATCCACTGTGTATGGAATAAGAATTGGATGAAATCATAGTAACCGATCTCATTTGCAAGCTTCTTTTCCCATGTGGTACGCTGTCTTTTGGTAGGTGCTTTCAGGGAATCTTCCCACATATACCAAGGCATTCCTTCATGGAAATCCTTACCTGCCATAAACAGGGAGTAGTCAGCGAGCCAGGAGGAATCCTTTTTAAAAGAAGCAAATGCTGTCATCTGTTCCTCGTCTGTTGACAATCCGTCCTCGTAGTCAGGATCAGTAAAACGTTCGTAAGCGAGCTTTAACAGCTTTGTCTTAAATGTGATCAAGGTTCCGTAATCGATGTGAACGGGATCCCATTCCGGCATATCAGTAAAATCATCTTCTGACAGAAGCTTGTATTCTTTTAATGCATCAAGGTCAATAATTAACGGCTGACCGGCAAATGCGGAGAATGGCTGATATGGTGAATCACCAAATCCGGTATGTCCAAGTGGAAGCACCTGCCACAGATTCAAGCCCGAATTTGCCAGAAAGTCTATAAACCGGTATGCACCTTTGCCGAGATCACCAATTCCGTAAGGACTTGGAAATGAAGTCGGATGTGCCAGAATACCAGCGTATTTCTTTGGCTTTTTTTCATGGTTGTTTTCTAACATGTTTATCCTCTTTTCCTATTATTATATAGACGTTTTTGGTCTGGTCAGATATATCTGTCTGCCCGAACATCATAAAACCTCATTTTTCCTTGAAAAATCAAGGCGGTGTGGAAAAAACACCGTACGTTTTATTATACATAAAACGAATTATTCTTACAAGCCTGAAATTGGGAGAAGTCGCAGTCCGCCTGTCCGCCTCTGTCGGTCTCCTTGGCTGGTATGGGTGGCTGGCATGGGCAGTTGGCCTCCCTACTATAATATGGCATCAGCGAGAATTTCGTCGTGAGATGCACATTGCCAGTAAATATGGGTGCTTGTTTGAGCCGAAGGCGAGTTAGCACAGGAGTATTTACGAATCAGGCATGTGCAACGAACAGAAATCGCAGCAAGCCATTTATAGTGGGGAGACCAACTGCCCATGCCAGCCACCCATACCAGCCAAGGAGACCGACAGAGACGAACAGACAGGTTGTGTTAGTTTTATAAAGTTTTGTTTATGATCTTCATAAATACATCAGAAAATAAACACAGTTTAGACACACTTCCCTTATATACTGTGTATTGTAAGAGTTTTTCATTTATTTGAATCCTCTCTCCCCTCATTTTTTGCAAGTGGTAATAAGTCTTTTCCCCGATTTATTACCACTTGTTTTTTTGCCTTTTCGGCGGTATACTTCCATTATTAAATTCACAACAGACGGAGGATAACAGGTATGATTTCGGAAAAATATGCAGATATGACAACCAAAGGTTCTATAATAAGAGAATTTGCGCAGTATGCGTCAAAACGTGCGGCAGAGATCGGAAAAGAGAATGTATACAATTTTACGATCGGTAATCCTTCTGTTCCGGTATGTCCGGAGTTTACAGAGACATTGGAACGGATGTTAAAAGAAGAAAATCCATTGACACTTCATGGATACAGCCCGACACTTGGTATTATGTCCGTCAGAGAAGCGGTTGCAGATTCTTTAAATAGAAGATTTGGAATGGAATATACAGCAGATGATATTTTCATGACCTCCGGTGCAGCAGGTGCGATCGCACATGCGATTCGTTGTGTAACAAAGCCGGGAGATGAGGTGATTACATTTGCTCCATATTTCCCTGAGTATGTTCCATATGTTGACGGAACAGGTGCGGTGCTTAAGATCGTGCCGGCGGATATTACATCCTTCCAGATTAATTTTGATGCATTTCTGGAGCTTTTAAATCCAAATGTACAGGCAGTTCTTATTAACTCTCCGAATAACCCATCCGGTATCGTATATTCAACAGAGACGATCAAGAAGCTGGCTGCAATTCTGGAAGAAAAGCAGAAGGAATATGGACATGATATCTATATTATCTCCGATGAACCTTATCGTGAGATCGTATTTGAAGGAACGGATTCGCCATTTATTTCATCCTTCTATGACAACAGTATCTGCTGTTATTCATTCAGTAAGTCACTTTCCCTTCCGGGTGAGCGTATCGGATATGTAGCGGTAAATCCGAAATGTAAGGATGCGAAGCTGATCGTTCTGATGTGTGGTCAGATCTCCAGATTTACAGGACATAACTGTCCGCCATCCATGATCCAGCTTGGTGTGGCAGAAGTGATCGATAAGACAGCTGACCTGTCAATCTATGAGAAGAATAAGAATATTTTATATAAAGAGCTTACAAATATGGGATATGAGTGTGTAGAACCGGGCGGAACCTTCTATATGTTCCCAAAGACTCCGATTGCGGATGCAAATGCATTCTGTCGTATGACAGCCAGCAAGCTGGATCTGATCCTGGTACCGGGAGACAGCTTTATGTGTCCGGGACATATGAGACTTGCTTACTGTACCACAACGGAGATGGTAGAACGCGCACTTCCGTTATTTGAAAAAGCAATGAAACTTGCAAAAGAGATGGAGTAATCAAAGGAGAACATCATGGTTACACAGATTCCGATCATACTTGCATCGAATTCACCGAGAAGAAAAGAGCTGCTTGAAAGAGCCGGTTATACATTTACTGTTATGCCAAGTGACTGCGATGAAGCTACCGATATCCGTTTTCCAAAGGATATGGTAATGGAGCTTGCCGGGAGAAAGGCAGAAAATGTATATAAAAAGGTATGTACAGATCGTGCCGGTACGGAAGCAGAGACACAGCCGTTTATCGTGATCGGTTCCGATACGGTCGTCGCATTAAATGGCAGGATCCTTGGAAAACCGGTTGATTATGACGATGCATATAATACGTTGAATAGTTTGTCAGGACAGACACATAATGTATATACAGGTGTTTCTATTATGTATTATGACGGAGAGAAATGCCGGACAAAGACATTTTACGAGAATACAGAGGTTACATTTTATCCGATGACGCATGAGGAGATCACCGGATATCTTGCGACGGGAGATCCGTTTGACAAAGCAGGAAGCTATGGGATACAGACACAGGGTGGCCTGTTTGTGAAAGGGATCAAGGGCAGTTATGACAATGTTGTCGGACTTCCGCTTTCCCGGTTGTACCATGAGTTAAATGAGATGTTATGTGGGCAGTAATGTGTGAGAAAACGATGCGCCGATCATGTATGATAGAATAGTAGAGATTATAAACTGCTGAAAAAAGAAAGGCAGGAGGACAGAGATATGGACGAAAAGAGAAATTTTACCTTATTAACAGACTTCTATGAATTGACGATGATGCAGGGATATTTCCGTGAGAAAGCAGATGATATCGTTGTATTTGATGCATTCTACAGAAAAAATCCATCCGGAAGCGGCTATGCGATCGCCTGTGGTCTGGAACAGGTGATCGACTATATCAAGAATCTGTCCTTTTCCTATGAAGACGTTGATTACTTAAGAAGTCTGAACATGTTTGATGAAGAATTTCTGAATTACCTTGCAGGATTTCATTTCACAGGTGATATCTATGCGATCCCGGAAGGTTCTGTAGTATTTCCGTATGAGCCACTTGTGAAGGTGGTTGCACCGATCATGGAAGCGCAGTTGGTTGAGACCGCATTATTAAATATCGTGAACCATCAGAGCCTGATCGCTACAAAGGCATCCAGGGTCTGCTATGCAGCAAAAGGGGATGGTATCATGGAATTCGGACTTCGCCGTGCGCAGGGACCGGATGCCGGAACCTTCGGTGCGAGGGCGGCAGTTATCGGTGGCTGTGTCGGAACCTCAAATGTAATCTGCGGTAAGCAGTTCGGCGTGCCTGTGCTTGGGACACATGCACATAGCTGGATCATGAGCTTCCCGGATGAATATACAGCATTTAAGAGATATGCAGAATTATATCCGGATGCATGTACATTGTTGGTTGACACATATGACACATTGAAATCCGGTGTGCCAAATGCAATTCGGGTATTTGATGAGATGAAGGCAGAGGGAAAGATGCCGACCAGATATGGAATCCGTCTGGATTCCGGTGACCTTGCATATCTGTCGAAGAAAGCCAGAAAAATGTTGGATGCAGCGGGATATCCGGATGCAGTCATTGCAGCATCCTCTGATCTGGACGAATATCTGATCAACAGTTTGAAGAATCAGGGTGCAGCGATCACGTCATGGGGCGTTGGAACCAACCTGATCACGTCAGCAGATAATCCATCTTTTGGCGGTGTTTATAAGCTTGCGGCGATCAAGAAGTCGGAGGATGAAGAATTCACAGCGAAGATCAAGATATCAGAGAATCCGGCGAAGATCACAAATCCCGGAAATAAGACGGTATTCCGTCTGTATAATAAAGAGACCGGAAAGATCAAGGCGGATCTGATCGCACTTTCCGATGAGACATATAATGAAGCGGAAGATCTGGAGATATTTGACCAGATGGCTACATGGAAGCGTTCGACACTTCCGGGTGGTTCTTATGAGATCCGTGAGATGCTTGTCCCGGTATTCTTAAAGGGACAGTGCGTATATCAGAATCCATCCACGATGGAGATTCGCGAGTATTGCCAGAAAGAACTGAATACACTCTGGGATGAGACCAGACGACTGGTAAATCCACAGGAGGTATTTGTCGATCTGTCAAAACCGTTATATGATCTGAAACAGAAGCTGTTAAACAGCCGACATTGATGCAGAAATGGTCAGATCAGAAAATATATATTATTTTATCGTCTGACCGGCGTTATAATGGAAATCTTTAATATCAAAATTCATAGCAGAGATCTCGCTCATAGCAGCGTTGATCTCTGTTGTTGTTTTCGGAGCTGCTTTTTTGATATGAGCCAGTGTTGTTTCATATGCTAACATCTGTCGGAGAACATTTCTGCAATAGGCTTCTTCCTCCACCATGGTATGGATATTATACTTTTGCAGGTAATCTGTCATAAAATCGGGAAGCATATTGATCTGGTAAAGAATATAGGCACGAATGGTGTGACCGATCATGTATATAGTAGCAAGAATTAAAACACCCAAAGCAATCAAACCTGTGATCGTCCTCAGAATCATTCCGCCACCCATAACAATGACTGTAAGATGAAAATAATCATATCCAAGCAGAAGAATTAAGAAAATCACATTATAGATAAAATGTGTTTTCAGACTGTGCCTCCTCTTAGGAAGTCCGTCGATCTCGGCGGTATATACCATTTTATAATATTCAATCTGTTTATCGGTATTGTCGATCATATCCATCAGATCAAAATATTCCTGTGAATATGGAGGATCAGATTTCTCTGCTGCTTCAGAGAGATCTGTTTCGATTGTCGGTTTATTCTTAGGTGGTTTCTGATCATTTGCCTTTAAATTCAACATATGCAATCCCCTTATGTAACCTGTCTGCATGTGCGAATCACATGCAATGCTGCTTTTCAAGTTTGTTTATGGATTTTATTGTAACACAATTTACTGCCGGATAGGGAGTCTTCCCCAAAAAGTAAAAATAAAATATCTAGTCTTTCAAACCATGTTACAAAGCCCCGAAAACCATGGCTTTTCTATATAGAAACTACGATTGACATTTGCTGTTTGAATCCTGTCTCTTAAACACATCTGACGCTGCCGACGAATAGCCTTGTGTAGATCTCGGTGGTCGCCGTAT
>ERZ1026957.1018-NODE-1018-length-10575-cov-4.547053_pt1 | contig 10575 bp, 10 predicted proteins | sample MGYA00519300_ERZ1026957 | MGnify/ENA primary metagenome ERZ1026957 (study PRJEB26926, sample SAMN06164520) | human gut metagenome | biome: ENVO:00009003; feature: ENVO:2100002; material: ENVO:00002003 | host: Homo sapiens | place: USA | collected 2012 ...
ATCGCTCAGTGTCTCGTGGGCTCGGAGATGTGTATAAGAGACAGGTAACAAGAAGACCTGTGCCGCACCCTGCGGCACTTTGCCCTAAAGGAGGCAGCTATGGCGGACAAGAACCCCAGAAGAAACCCCACCACCGACGCACTGTTCGACGCGATCCTGAGTCTTGAGACGAGGGAGGAGTGCTACAACTTCTTCGAAGACCTCTGCACGGTCAAGGAGATCTCCGATATGGCCCAGCGTCTGGAAGCGGCCAAGCTCCTGCTCGGCGGCAGCACCTACGACCAGATCGTAAAGGCGGTAGAGATCAGCACCGCCACCATCAGCCGCATCAACCGCTGCATCCAGTACGGCTCCGGCGGCTACCGTGACACCATCGAGAAGGTACAGAAGAGCGCAAAGCCGGAGTGACATCCGGGCGGCGAGGCACATAGGATGGACTGCGCCCTATTCCTATTATAGAAAGGAAGGTCCTTCTTATGGCTGATACCACCAACTGCACCCCCTGCGTTTCCTGCGGCTGCCCCGCGCTGCCGAGAGTTTCCTTCGACCAGGCCGTCGTTGACCTGATGGAGAGCATCGCTTTGCAGGAGTCGGCCCTGAGCCACATCCTCTGCGCCGAGACCCAGAAGATGAAAGCCGCCCTCAGCATGGAGGAGCTGGACCTGTGCAAGCTGCTGGAAGTCAACGACTCCGCCACCAACATGGTTCACGCCGTGGCAAACCTTGAGCTGGTTCTGAAAGAGAAACTGGAATTCATCGCCAACAACCTCTATTACCCCTCGACGGGGAACTGCACCACCACCGAGAGCTGATGTCAAAATGCGACTGCCCGCCCGCAATGGGTGGGCGGTTTTTGCTTTCCGGGGCGGGGCTGCCTAAAAATATGTATAAAAGTCGGAAAAGTGTTTTGTTGGAATTGCTGAATATCGAAATCTGTGCTATACTATATAATGTTTATCCAAAGAGAAAGGGGAACCTGACCTTGCTGCACTACGATGCGATCCTGTTTGACGTGGACGGTACGCTCATCGATTCCGCCCCCGGCATTCTCAATACACTGGAAGAAGTTTTCAGCTCCATGGGCGTTGACGTCGCCCGGAGCGACCTTGGCCGCTACATCGGCCCGCCCCTCCGCAAGAGCTTCGGCGAGCATTTCTCCGACCCTGCAAAAATCGAGGAGGCCACGAAGCGCTACCGCGTGAGCTACGCCGCCAAGGGCTGCCACGAGGGCGGTGTCTACCCCGGCGTGGTGGAGATGCTGGGCCGTCTCAAGGCTGCGGGCCTGACCCTCTGCACGGCCACCTGCAAGCCCACCGACGTTGTGAGGCCCATCCTCGAAGAGCAGGGCCTTGCGCCTTACTTCTCCTTCGTGGGCGGTGCGTCCATGGATGAGAGCCGCGACAACAAGACCGACGTCATCCGCCACGTCCTCGCCCAGCCCGTCATGCAGGGCAAGCGGGTGCTGATGGTGGGCGACCGCCGGGACGATATGCAGGGCGCTGTGAACTGCGGTCTGGACGCCGCCGCTGTGCTCTACGGCTACGGCGGCAGGGAAGAGGTCGCCCCCTTTGCGCCGGTCTTCATGGCCGCTGACTGCAAAGAGCTGACGGACTGGGCTCTCCGCCCGGTGGACGAGCTTTCCCATTCCTGAAACGAGAGGGACTGAATCTATGAGTCGAAAAAAACAACAACAAAACGAAACCATGACTCCCATGCAGCATCGGGCCGTTCTGGTCTGCATCCTCTGCGTGCTGGCGGTGCTGCTGACCTTCGGCATCACCACCACCCTCCTCAAAAAGGGCGGCGGGGAGCCTGCCCCCTCCGTCTCGGAGTCTGTGGCAGACCCCACCTCCGGCGGAGACCTGTCGGGCCACTACCAGATCGACAACGCCTCCACTGCTCTGCTGACGGAGACCGCCGACGCCGGCACGGACTATCTGAACGACACCCTCTTTCTGGGCGATTCCAACACCGTCCGCCTCTATAACAACGGCCTCATCTCCCTGCAGCAGTTCTGCGCCAAAGAGGGCATCGGCACCCAGGTCGCGCTCAACGAGGGCATCGTTACCTTTAAGAAGGATTCCAACCATTATACCATCCCTCAGGCGGTGGCCATGATGAAGCCCCGCCGTGTGGTCATGACCTTCGGCACCAACGACACCGGGATGGAAGTCCCGGACTTCATCGCCCACTACACGGCCCTCATCCAGGCCATCCAGCAGAGCTATCCCTATACCGACATCATCGTCAACACGGTGCCGCCGGTCCCGGCTGACCACTCCAACTACCCCCACATGGACCAGGCCAAGATCGACGACTTCAACATGGCCCTTCTGGATCTGTGTGAGCAGCTGGGCGTCCGCTTCCTCAACTCCGCCGAGACCCTCAAGGGCAGCGACGGCTACGGCATCGCGGACTACTACACCAGCGGCGACATCCACCTCAAGAGCGCCGGCCTCAAGGCAGTGCTGAACTATATCCGCACCCACGCCCTGCAGACCGAGGACCGCCGCCCCGACACCAACAACATCCCCACCCGCACCATGGAGTATGTCTCCAACCCCAGCTCCGCCGTGGCCGCTCCCAGCTCGGAGGCTGTCAGCTCCAGCGAGAGTCAGGCCGAGAGCGCCAGCAGCTCGGAGAGCTCTTCCAGCGAGAGCACCAGCGAGGGCAAAAAGTTCGAGGCCCGCTACCGTGTGGACAAGAACGGCGGCGGCACTCTGAGCGTCGGCAATGACACCGGCAACAGCTCTGTGACCTACACCGTCACCGACCCTGATAAATCCATCACCGTGACCGCTGTCCCGGCGGAGGGCCATGTCTTCGTCAAGTGGAGCGACGGCCTCACCAGCAAGACCCGCACCGACACCGACTTCAAGCAGAATCTGGACGTCACGGCAGTCTTCGGCACGGCCTCCGTCCACATCACCAGCGAGGGCAAGGGCGCTGTGGGCAGCTCCTATACCTTCAAGGCTGCCTTGAGCGGCAAGTACGCCAAGACCGAGAACCTGCGCTGGTACGCCAACGGTCAGGAGGTCACGCAGGCCGCCGGCAAGTCCAGCATCACTGTGGTGGTGGACAACTCCATGGTCAACGCTTCTTATAAGATCCACGCCGTCGTCACCTACAACGACTGCAAGGTGAGCAGCAACACCCTGACCATCACCATCGGCAGCGGTGTGACCAGCGAGTCCGGCTCCACCAGCAGTTCGTCCTCGTCCCATGCCGGTTCTTCCGGCAGTACATCCTCTTCGTCTTCCTCTGCAAGTTCGGGCAGCTCTTCCCACAGCACCAGCAGTTCGTCGTCTGGCAGCTCCAAGGCAGAGCCGGAGTCCGAAAGCAAGGCCGAGTCTAAGGCAGAATCCAAGACTGAGAGCAAAGCGGAGTCTAAGGTAGAGTCCAAGGCCGAGAGCAAAGCAGAATCCAAATCCGAGAGCAAAGCAGAGTCCAAGGCCGAAAGCAAGTCGGAAGCCTCTGCCAGCAAGGAAGCCGAAAGCAAGGCAGAATGACGCCCCGCACCTTCCTCTGCGAAGCCGCATAGGCTGAGCCGAGAGGAGGCGAGCGGATGCTCCGTGAAGAAATGCGAGTCCTCGGCCTGCCCGGCGCAGAAGATGTGACCGACGGCAGCGTGGACTACTACGACATGGATTGGGAAAACGTCGAGAACGGCGTGACGGAGGAGCAGATGGCAAAGTGCATCGCAAAAGAGTGCGCCTGCACGTCGCGCTGTAAGTGCAGCGGGAACCTGCCGGACCAGTCCGACGACGAAGCCTATGAAATGACGTTGGAATGATAAAAATACGAGAAGCCAGCTCTGCCGGGCGGGGCTGGCTTCTCGCTGTTCTCAAACCGCATCGCAGCCGCGCCCGCTCAAGGCGGCAGGCGGCTCGAAAAATGATAGAGAAGGGAAAGAAACATGGCAAAATATTATTGCATCCTCTTCGATGCAGACAATACGCTTCTGGACTTTGACGCCGCCGAGAACAAGGCGCTGGCTGAGACGCTGGTGGAATACGGCATCGAGCCGGACGCCGGGACGGTGCAGACCTACCGGGACATCAACTCGGAGCTGTGGCGTCAGCTGGAAAAAGGCCAGATACGCCGCGACAAGCTGATGGGGGAGCGCTTCACCCGCTTCCTCAAGGCCATCAACGCAGCCGGTGACGGCGTGGAAATGAACCGCTGCTACCTCGACCACCTGTCCTCCCACCCCGACCTGATGACCCCCAATGTGCTGGACGTCCTCGGGGAGCTTTCCGAGGTGGCGACGCTGGCCATCGTGACCAACGGCTTCGAAAAGGTGCAGAGCCGCCGGGTGGCAGAATCCGGCATCGGGGCCTACCTTGAGGACGTCTTCGTCTCCGAGAAGCTGGACAGCGAGAAGCCCAGCCGCCGCATCTTCGACTCCGCCCTCCGCGCTCTGGGCGTGGAGAACCGGGAGCACGTCCTGGTGGTGGGCGACAGCCTCACCAGCGATATTCAGGGCGGCGTGAACGCGGGCCTCGACACCTGCTGGTTCAACCCCGGCCACGCCGAGAACCCGGGCAAGGTGAGCCCCACCTACGAGATCGCCTCGCTGGAAGAGCTCTACCCGCTGGTGATGGAGCCGGAAGAGCTGGCGAACCTCGGCCTCAAGCACCGCCGCCATCAGCCGTAACGGCGGCGGGACGTCCGTATCCACCCCTTACTGGAAAAGAACACGGAAGAACGATATGCTGATTCATTTGGAAAAACTCGGAAAGAGCTTTGGCGAGAAAGTCGTCCTGCACGACGTGAGCGCCAGCGTGGAAAAAGAAGACCGCATCGGCATCGTGGGCCAGAACGGCGCAGGCAAGACGACCCTGCTCAAAATTCTGACCGGCGTCTACACCGACTATGACGGCGAGTTCAGCGTGACCCACGGCGTGACGCTGGGCTATCTGGAGCAGAACGCAAAGCTCGATGTCACGCTGGATATTTACGGGGAGATGCGCTCTTCCTTCGCCCCTGTGCTGGACGCCATGGCCCAGATGCAGATCTTGGAAAAGAAGATGGCGGCCTCTCCCGACGACGCCGCCCTTCTCGAAAAGCACGACGAACTGCAGAACATCATCGACGCCGCCGACGGCTACAACATGGACGTCAACATCAAGAAGGTGCTGTCCGGCATGGGCTTTGCGCAGGATACCTGGAGCAAGAATGTGGGCGTCCTCTCCGGCGGTGAGCTGACCCGTCTCCGTCTGGCCAAGCTCCTCCTCGAGAAGCCGGACGTCCTCATTCTGGACGAGCCCACGAACCATCTGGACTTCGCCACCATGGAGTGGCTGGAAAACTACCTCAAGGGCTACTCCGGTGCCGTTCTGGTGGTCAGCCATGACCGCTATTTCCTCGACAACGTCTGTACCAAGATCTGGGAAGTCTCGTTCCAGACCATGACCACCTATAAGGGCAACTTCTCGGCCTATCTGCCCCAGAAGGAAGCCGCCGACGCCCTGCGCCAGAAGCAGCACGACGCCGACGTGGCGCTGGCCGAAAAATTACAGGACTACATCGACCGCAACCTCGTCCGCGCCTCCACCACCAAGATGGCCCAGAGCCGCCGCAGGCAGCTGGAAAAGCTGGAGATCACCGAGGCCCCTCAGGACGAGACCAACCAGCTCAAGTTCCGCTTCGAATACGACGTGGAGCCGTGGAATGAGCTGGTGCTGCTCAAGAACCTGACCATTAAGATCGGCGACCGCACCCTGCTGGAGCCCTTCACCTATACGGTCTGCCGCGGCCAGCGGCTCATCATCGCCGGCCCCAACGGCGCAGGCAAATCCACCCTGATGCAGGTGCTGGACGGCAAGCGCCGCCCCTCCGGCGGCATGGTGCGCCTTGGCACCGGCGCACGGCCCAGCATCTTCGCCCAGCAGCAGAACCGCATCGGCGCGGGCCGCGTCATCGACGTCATCTGGAACAAGTACCCCCGGATGACCGAGCTGGAAGTCCGCAGCCATCTGGCAAAGCTGGGCTTCCGGGGCGAGACGGTCTTCAAGCCCTGCGAGGCCCTGTCCGGCGGCGAGCTGGCCCGACTGCGCTTTGCAGAGATCGTGCTGGAACGCCCGAATCTGCTGTTCCTGGACGAGCCTACCAACCATCTGGACATCTACACCCGCGAGAACCTGACCGAGGCGCTGATGGCCTACACTGGCACGCTGCTCCTCGTCACCCATGACCGCCACCTGATGAACAGTCTGGCCTGCCCCATCCTCTACCTCGAGGACGGCAAGGCGGTCATCTACCCCAGCTATGACGCCCTGATGGGCCGCGCCGCTCCCGCCCCCGTGGCCGAGAAAAGCAGCGAACCCGCCAAGGCGGGCTACGGCAAAGAGCAGCGCCGCCGCCGGGCCGAGCTGCGCGCCAAGATCAAAGCCTGTGAGGACGAGATGGAAGCCTGCGGCGCCCGCGAGGTGGAGCTGGAAAACGAGATAAACTCGCCGGAAGTCTACAACGACCCCCAGCTTTTGCGGGAAAAGAGCGACGAGCTCAGCGACCTGCGCTTCCATCAGGACGAGCTTTTCGCCGCATGGGAAGCCGCTGTCGAAGAGCAGGAGCAGTACGAGCAGACCGCCGGCGGCGAAGAATGACCGATGCAGCAAAGGGGGAGAGCCGATGGCAAACCGAAACCATGACCCAAAGAAAACACACGAGATCGCACTTTCCGGCCTGCTGTTCGCGCTGGCGATGGCTCTTTCCTTCATCGAAGGCACACTGGTCATCCCGGGCCTTGCGCCGGGCATGAAGCTGGGCCTTGCGAATATCGTAGTGATGTATGCACTGTTCTTCATGGGGGCGCGGCAGGCGCTCTATCTCGACCTGCTCAAGGCGCTGTTCGTCTTTCTCGTCTCCGGCTGGACGGCAGGCTTCCTCTCGCTCTGCGGTGGACTGCTGTCCCTGCTGGTGATGTGGGTGCTCTACTATAAGCTCCCGTTCCGGCCCACATGGTTCATCCTGTCGGTCTGCGGCGCACTGTCCCACAACATCGGCCAGCTGCTTGGCGCGGGGCTCATCCTGTCCTCGGCCATGTCGCTGTACTATGCGCCGGTGATGCTGGTGCTGGGCCTTGTCATGGGCGCCCTCACGTCGCTGACCCTCCGGGCCATCCTGCCCGCACTGGGCAGACTGGGCTACAACACCCGGGAAAAGCGCTGAACAGTTGCATCTGCAAACATTTTTCGCTATAATAAAATGATAGATTTGATATGACCCTACAAAAAAGCCGCCCTTATGGATGACTCGCATCCGAGGGACGGCTGGGAGGTTTTGTACTATGTCTGAAAAAGTTACGGTCAAGGTGGAGCGGAGCGTCCTCCACCTTCCGGCCATCGCCCTGCGCGGGCTGGTGGTCTTCCCCAACAATCTGCTCCACTTCGAGGTGGGCCGCGAGAAGAGCATCGCCGCCGTGGAGTGGGCCGTCAGCAACAACTCTGACGTCTTCCTCGTGGCACAGAAAGAGATGAAGGTCGAAGACCCCAAGGCCGCCGACCTCTATACTTACGGCGTCGTGGCCGAGGTCAAGCAGGTGATGCGGGTGTCGGACGATCTCGTCCGCATCCTGGTCGAAGGCAAATACCGCGCCAAACTCTCCGAGATGGAGGACGACGGCAGCTTCCTGCTGGCTACCGTCCGCCCGGCCCCGGTCAAGATGGCGAAGCCCGAGGAACTGCCGGAGGCGGACGTCCTCGTCCGCAACGTCAAAAAGAGCTTTGACGACCTGCTGGCTCTGAACCCCCACATCGGCAAGGACGTGGTGTTTGCCATCACCACCAGCACCGACGCCGCTTTCCTGTCCGAGTACATCCCGGCCAACCTCCTGTTCCGCTTCGAGGATAAGCAGGCCATTCTGGACGAAGGCACCCTGATGGGCCGTCTGCATCTGCTCATCGAGAAGATGCACCGGGAGCGCCGGATGCTCGAGATCGATAAGGAGATCGCCCAGAAGGTAGACGAGGCGATGGACAAGAACCAGCGCGACTACTACCTCCACGAGCAGCTCCACATGATCAGCGAGGAGCTGGGCGAGGACGACGATACCACCGCCGAGGCCGAGGAGTACCGCCGGAAGATCACGGCCCTCCATCTGGACGAGGACCGGGAAAAGAAGCTTCTCAAAGAGGTGGACCGCCTCTCCAAAATGCAGAGCAGCAATCAGGAAGGCACGGTCATCCGCACCTATCTGGACACCTGCCTCGACCTGCCCTGGAACACCTTTACCGAGGACGATCTGGACATCGCCAAGGCCCAGCGTGTGCTGGACCGGGACCATTACGGCCTGAAGAAGGTCAAGGACCGCATCCTCGAGGTGCTGGCCGTCCGCAAGCTGGCCCCCGATGTGAAGGGCCAGATCATCTGCCTCGTCGGCCCTCCGGGTGTCGGCAAGACCAGCATCGCCCGCTCCATCGCCGAAAGCCTGAACCGCAAGTATGTCCGCATCAGCCTCGGCGGCGTGCGGGATGAGGCCGAGATCCGCGGCCACCGCCGCACCTACATCGGCGCGATGCCCGGCAAGATCATCAACGCCATGATCTCTGCCAAGAGCTCGAACCCCCTGATGCTTCTGGACGAGATCGACAAGCTGGCAGGCGACTTCCGGGGCGACCCGGCGGCCGCTCTGCTGGAAGCCCTCGACCCCGAGCAGAACAGCACCTTCAACGACCATTTCATCGATATGCCGTTTGATTTGAGCCATGTGCTCTTCATCACCACGGCCAACGACCTCAGCGCCATCCCCGGCCCGCTGCGCGACCGCATGGACGTCATCGAGCTGCCCAGCTACACCCGGGTGGAAAAGTACAACATCGCCCGGAAGCATCTGGTCCCCAAGCAGCTGGATGCCTGCGGCCTGACCGGCAAGGTCACCTTCTCCCAGAGCGCCCTCTACGGCATCATCGACGGCTACACCCGCGAGGCCGGTGTGCGTAATCTGGAGCGTACCATCACCAGCGTGCTGCGCAAGTGCGCCCGCAAGATCGCCGCCGGCGAGGTGGAAAGCGTGGCGGTGACCGCCACCATGCTGGAGGAACTGCTGGGCCCCCGCATCGTCAAGCCGGACTTCCTCAACCGCACCAACGCCGTGGGCATCGCCAACGGTCTGGCATGGACCAGCGTAGGCGGCGAGACCCTGCCCATCGAGGTGCAGGTCATCGACAACGGCAGCGGAAAGATCACCGTCACCGGTTCTCTGGGCGACGTGATGAAGGAGAGCGCTCAGCTGGCCATCACCTATGCCCGCGTCCATGCCGCCGAGTACGGCATCGACTCCGAGCGCCTCAAGAAGTGCGACCTGCACATCCACGCCCCGGAGGGTGCAGTCCCCAAAGACGGCCCCTCTGCCGGCGTCACCCTGACCACGGCCCTCATCTCCTGCCTGTCCGGCATCCCGGTGCGGGGCGATGTGGCCATGACCGGCGAGATCACCCTCCACGGCAATGTGCTGCCCATCGGCGGCCTCCGCGAGAAGAGCATGGCCGCTTACCGCGAGGGGATGAAGACCGTCCTCATCCCGAAGGACAACGTGTCCGATCTGTACGAGGTGGACGACGAGGTCAAGAAGAACATCGAGTTCCTGCCCATGTCCAACCTGTCGCAGGTCCTCGCCGCAGCCCTCCTCAAGCCCAAGACGGTGTCTGCGGGCCACCCCCGCACCAGGAAGGTAAAGCCCGCTGAGGCTGCGGCCCTGCCGCAGACCGCTGAAAAGCCGCAGCCGGGCACGGTCTGCTGAGACGAAAGGAGCGAAGCTATGAACTATAACAAAGCGGATTTCATTGCAAGCTACGGCATTTCCAGCCAGCTGCCCGAGAGCGACCGCCCGGAGCTGAGCTTCTCCGGCCACTCCAACGTGGGCAAATCCAGCCTCATCAATAAGCTCTGCAACCGCAAGAATCTCGCCCGCGTGTCCAGCACGCCGGGCAAGACGGCTACCATCAACTTCTACGCGGTGGATGACTGCTACTTCGTGGACCTGCCCGGCTACGGCTATGCCAAGGTGAGCAACGCCGACCGTGAGCGCTGGGACGACCTCATCAACAGCTACTTCGAGGCTCAGCGCCACCACACCCTGCTGGTCCAGCTCATCGACTGCCGTCACGCCCCCAGTGCCGACGACATCCAGATGCTGCAGTATCTCCACTACCACAACATTCCCTTCGTCGTGGCCCTGACCAAGGCCGACAAGCTCAAGAAGAGCCAGCTGGCCCAGACGCAGGAGGAGTTCGAAAAGCTCTGCCTGCCCTACGGCTGCCAGAAGGTGGTGCTGACCAGCGGCGAGAGCGGCTACGGCATCCCGGAGCTGCAGGCTGTGCTGAACGCAGCTGTCGCCGCCGAGTACGAGGCAAACGCAGAGGACGCGGAGTAACGCAATGGCTTACAACGAATTTGCTTATTTTTACGATGAGTTCAACGGCGAGGCCGACTACGAGGCCCTGTATGCCCACATCAAAAAAGAGCTGGAAGCCCACGGCATCCATGACGGCATCCTCGCAGACCTGGGCTGCGGGACAGGAGAGCTGACCCTGATGCTCACGCAGGCGGGCTACGATATGATCGGCATCGACC
>ERZ1026957.1021-NODE-1021-length-10546-cov-4.245925_pt1 | contig 10546 bp, 7 predicted proteins | sample MGYA00519300_ERZ1026957 | MGnify/ENA primary metagenome ERZ1026957 (study PRJEB26926, sample SAMN06164520) | human gut metagenome | biome: ENVO:00009003; feature: ENVO:2100002; material: ENVO:00002003 | host: Homo sapiens | place: USA | collected 2012 ...
GTCTGGGCCGTTCTGACCTGCCGGGATACCGGCATGGGCAAGCCGCTGCTGCTGTTTACGCTGGGGCTGGCCATGCTGGATGCTATCATAAAGCAGATGGCCTTGCTGGAATCGTTCGCACCTGGTAATTTCTTGGCAAATTTGGTGTCCGGCTGCATTTTGTACGTCGGTTTGGGCGGCGTTGGCTGGCTGATCGGCTGGCTGCTGCACTATGCAAAGGAGAGTACCCATGAAAACAAAGGCTAAAAGAACGAAAACCATGCGCCGCTTTGCGCTGACAGCAGCCCTGCTGCTGATTCTCGCGCTGCTGCTGGCCTTTGACGCCATCAACGGTGACCCGCTCAGCCAACAGTGGGCTATACATCGGGCCATTCGATATGCGGAAAAGCTATATCCGGAGGAAACATTTCACTGGGACCAGCGCACCGCCGCTGATGGACAGTTCTTCCACTATGTGGTATACGTTCAGTCTGACCAGAGCCGTGATACAAACTTTGCGGTGCAGACGCGGTTCTGGCTGCTGACTGATGATGAAATCCGGGGTAAGGAGCTTGAGCCAGACCATGTGTTCTATGTAGACCACCGCTGGACCACCGCCTACCGCCTGGGGGATGAAGCCGCCCAGCAGGCAGCCGCGTATCTGACCGTGCAGGCCCCGGAATTAAACTTTGCATCTGTCTACGGCGCAAAGGGCAACACGGTAGAGATCGACCTTTGCTATACCGAGCAGGACGGCATGACCCCGGCTAACTATGTGGATGATCTGCCGCTGGATGCTGCCTTTGACAAAGCCCTGCTGCAAAAGGTGCCCAGCCGCCTGTGCGCACAAGTGCTGTGCGATGGCAAGCCTACCGAGGCGGACATGCAAACCGTCCTGCACACCCTCAAGCAGGTGCTGGAAAGCAATGACATGCCGATCACCTATTACGACATCACCCTTGTGCCCACCGGCGATTACGCTGACCACAGCGCGTTTATGGCGGATGTGTTGGAATCCGGCCTGACGTCCGCCGATACAATTGCATAAAAAATACCCGTATTGCCTTTAGTAAGACAATACGGGTATTTTGCTGTTCTGTAGGGGTAGATGCTTGTCATCGACCTGCGGGCGGATGCAAACATTCGCCCCTACAATTTACGATGCAATAAATCAGACGCTCAGCTCTACATGCTGGCCCAAGTCCTCTTTATTGGCGTCCAGCACAGGCTGGATGACGTCGCGCAGGAACTCGGTGACCTGTTCGCTGCTGCGGCCGGTGAAGGCCTCGGGGGACAGCTCAGCCTCAATTTCCTCGCGGGTCAGGCCGAAGGCGGGGTCAGCCTCGACGCGGGCAATCATGTCGTTGGGCTTGCCCTCCTGCTTGACGACGGCGGCAGCAGACACGGCGTGCTCGCGCAGGCGCTCGTGCAGCTCCTGACGATCGCCGCCCTTCTTGACAGCCTTCATCATGATGTTCTCGCTGGCCATGAAGGGCAGCTCGGCCATGACACGGGCGCGGACAACCTTCGGGTAGACGACGAGACCGTCAGAGACATTCAGCAAAATGTTCAGAATTGCGTCAGCAGCCAGGAAACCCTCCGCCATCGCAATGCGCTTGTTGGCAGAGTCGTCCAGCGTGCGCTCAAACCACTGGGTACCAGCGGTCATGGCGGGGTTCAGCACATCCACCATCAGGTAGCGGCTTAAGGCGCAGATGCGCTCACAGCGCATGGGGTTGCGCTTGTAGGGCATGGCCGAGGAACCAATCTGATTCTTCTCGAACGGCTCCTCCATTTCCTTGAAGTTTGCCAGCAGGCGGATGTCGGTCGCCATCTTCATGGCAGACTGGCCCAGACCCGCCACGGCGGACAGGACGTTGTAGTCCACCTTGCGGCTGTACGTCTGGCCGCAGACCGGCACGACCTTGGTAAAGCCCATCTGGGCGCAGACGTCGGCCTCAACGGCCTTGATCTTGGCGGAGTCGCCGTTGAACAGCTCCATAAAGCTGGCCTGGGTGCCGGTGGTGCCCTTGACGCCGCGCAGCGCCAGCTGGGAAATCTGGTAGTCGATGGCTTCCAGATCCATGTACAGCTCGTTCATCCAGAGTGTGGCACGCTTGCCGACGGTGGTCAGCTGCGCGGGCTGGCAGTGGGTGTAGGCCAGGCAGGGCATAGACTTGTACTCGTCGGCGAACTTAGCTAGGTTTGCCAGCACGCCGATGATCTTCTTGCGCACCAGCTGCAAAGCCTCGCGCATGACGATAACATCGGTGTTGTCGCCGACATAGCAGCTGGTCGCGCCCAGATGGATGATGCCCTTTGCTTTGGGGCACTGCAGGCCATAGGCGTAGACGTGGCTCATAACGTCGTGGCGCACCAGCTTCTCGCGGGCGATGGCATCCTCGTAGTTGATGTCGTCCTTGTGGGCTTCCAGCTCGGCAAGCTGCTCATCGGTGATTGCCAGACCCTGCTTCTGTTCGGCCTTGGCAAGCGCGATCCACAGCTTGCGCCAGGTGCGGAACTTGTTGTCGTCGGAGAAGATATACTGCATCTCGTCCGAAGCATAGCGGGTGGAGAAAGGGGAAATATAACGGTCATGTTGTGCCATGGGAAAAGTCCTCTACTTTCTTACAGCTTAAAGTAATTCACACCGCCCTCAAAGATTGGCTGGTATTTGTCGCCGGTGACGTTCTTGTACAGCTGCTCGCCGCAGCGCTCACTGTGGCCCATCTTGCCAAAGACACGGCCGTCCGGGCTGGTGATGCCCTCAATGGCCAGCACAGAACCGTTGGGATTGTAGCGCATATCCATCGTCGGACGGCAGGTCAGGTCCACATACTGCGTTGCAATCTGGCCGTTGTCGATCAGCTGGTTCAGCAGCGTCTCGTTGCAGACAAAGCGGCCCTCGCCGTGGCTGATGGCGATCAGGTGTTCATCATCCACATTGCATTCGCTCAGCCAGGGGCTCTTGTTGGAAGCTACGCGGGTGCGCACCAGCATGCTCTGGTGGCGGCCGATGGTGTTGAAGGTCAGGGTCGGGTCGCAGGCCGTGATGGGGCGGATGTCGCCGTAAGCGGCCAGACCCAGCTTGATGAGGGCCTGGAAGCCGTTGCAGATGCCCAGCATCAGACCATCACGGTGCTGCAGCAGGTCGCGGACCGCCTCAGTGACCGCAGGATTGCGGAAGAAGGAGGCGATGAACTTTGCGCTGCCGTCCGGCTCGTCGCCGCCGGAGAAGCCGCCGGGCAGCATGACGATCTGGCTCTCGTTGATGGCCTTGACCAGTGCCTCGCAGCTGGCGGTGACGTCAGCGGGGGTCAGGTTGCGGATGACCAGCACCTCGGGGTCCGCACCGGCGCGGGCAAAGGCGTGGGCGGTGTCATACTCGCAGTTGGTGCCCGGGAAGACCGGGATGATGACCTTCGGCTTTGCCACGCCGATCTTGGGCGCAGCGGGGGCGGTCAGGCTGCCGTCGATCTTCTCGACGACAGGGCCGGCCTTGCGGTAGGGATAGACGGGCTCGAGCTTGCTCTCCCAGATCTCCTGCAGCTGAGCCATATCCAGCTTGTCGCCGCAGCACTCGAAGGTGTAGTCTGCGGTGGTCTCGCCCAGCAGCTCACCAGCCGGGGCGTCAGAGACCATCTCCAGCACGATGGAGCCGTACATAGGCTTAAACATATCGTGGGTGGTCATGTTGTTCATCATCTTGAAGCCGATGCGGTTGCCCAGACCCATCTTGAAGAGAGCCTCGGCCAGACCGCCATAGCCCACAGAGGAAGCAGCGGCCACCATGCCATCTTCCATCATCTGCTCAACTTTCTTATAGTTGGCCTTCAGGGAGAAGAAGTTGGGGCAGCCGGTGACGGGGTCCAGGATGGGCCGGATGAGGACGACGGTGCTCTCAGGCTTCTTGAACTCGGTGGAGACGACGCGGCCGGCCTTGCCGATGGCGGTTGCGAAGGACACCAGCGTGGGAGGCACATCCAGCTGCTCGAAGGAGCCGGACATGCTGTCCTTACCGCCGATGGAGGCGATGCCGAGGCCAATCTGCGCGTCCAGTGCGCCCAGCAGAGCGGCCAGCGGCTTGCCCCAGCGCTCCGGGGAAGTGCCAAGGCGCTCGAAGTACTCCTGGAAGGTCAGGTAGGCGTCCTCATAGCGGAAGCCGGAGGCCACCAGCTTGGTCACACTCTCGACGACGGCCATCCGTGCGCCCACATACTGGTTGGCGCTCATGAGGTAGGGGTTGTAGCCCCATGCCATGCCGGAGCAGGTGTTGGTCTCGCCGTCCACGGGCAGCTTTGCGACCATGGCGTTCTGGGGGGTCAGCTGGCATGCGCCGCCGAAGGGCATCAGCACGGTGGCCGCGCCGATGGTGGAGTCGAATCGCTCAGAAAGGCCCTTCTTGCTGCAGACGTTCAAATCGCCTACCATGTTCTTCATCTTCTGCTCGAAGGTCACGCCGGCCCACTGGGGCTGCCAGACAGTCCCCTTCTCGATGTGGACGTTCTGATGCTTCTCAGCGCCGTTGGAGTTCAGGAACTCGCGGCTGATGTTGACGATGGACTTGCCGTTCCACACCATGTTCAGGCGCTTTTCCTCGGTGACCTTTGCCACGGGGGTGGCCTCAAGGTTCTCCTCGGTGGCGATGGCGATGAACTTGTCCACGTCCTCAGGGGCCAGAGCCACGGCCATACGCTCCTGGCTCTCGCTGATGGCCAGCTCGGTGCCGTCGAGGCCGTCATACTTCTTGGTGACCTTGTTCAGGTCGATATACAGGCCGTCGGCCAGCTCGCCGATGGCGACAGAGACGCCGCCGGCGCCGAAGTCGTTGCAGCGCTTGATCATCTTGCAGGCGTCCTCGCGGCGGAACAGGCGCTGCAGCTTGCGCTCGATGGGCGCATTGCCCTTCTGCACCTCGGCACCGCAGTGCTCAAGGCTGTCCAGCTTGTGTGCCTTGGAGGAGCCGGTAGCGCCGCCGATGCCGTCACGGCCGGTGCGGCCGCCCAGCAGGATGATCACATCGCCGGGCTGGGGCTCTTCGCGGCGGACATGGCTGGCCGGGGTAGCACCCACAACAGCGCCGATCTCCATACGCTTTGCCACATAGCCGGGGTGGTACAGTTCAGCAACCTGGCCGGTGGCAAGGCCGATCTGGTTGCCATAGCTGGAATAACCGGCAGCAGCAGTGGTAACCAGCTTGCGCTGGGGCAGCTTGCCGGGCATGGTTTCGGAAACCGGTTTGAGCGGGTCGCCTGCGCCGGTCACGCGCATGGCCTGGTAAACATAACTGCGGCCGGACAGCGGGTCGCGGATGGCACCGCCGATGCAGGTTGCCGCACCGCCGAAAGGTTCAATTTCGGTGGGGTGGTTGTGGGTCTCGTTCTTGAACAGGAACAGCCAATTCTGCTGCTCGCCGTCCACATCGCACTTGATTTTGACCGTGCAGGCGTTGATTTCCTCGCTCTCGTCGAGGTTCTTCAGAATGCCGCGCTGCTTCAGGGCCTTGGCACCAATCGTCGCGCAGTCCATCAGGGTGCGGTTCTTCTTGTCGCGGCCGGTCTCGGCACGCAGAGCCATGTAACGGTCGAACGCGGCCTGTACCAGCTCGTCGTCGATCTTCACATCGTCGAGAATCGTGCCGAACGTTGTGTGGCGGCAGTGGTCGGACCAGTAGGTGTCGACGACGCGCACCTCGGTCACGGTGGGATCGCGGTGCTCTTCCTCGCGGAAATAGGCCTGCAAGGTCTTGAGATCGTCCAAATCCATGGCAAGGCCCATGGAGGAAAGGAGCGCAGAGAGCGCAGCATCGTCCATGGTGATAAAGCCCTCGACCGAAGCGACGCTCTTGGGATCGGAGAGGTTTTCCGCAAGCGTTTCGGGCTTTGCAAGCGTGGCCTCACGGCTCTCAACGGGGTTGATGACATAGCGTTTGACGGCTTCGACGTCCTTATCCGTCAGCGTGCCGTAGAGCGCGTAGACCTTTGCCGTGCGGATGCGCGGACGCTCGCCCTGGCTCAAAAGCTGGATGCACTGTGCCGCGCTGTCGGCGCGCTGATCAAACTGACCGGGCAGCGGCTCGACGGCAAACACGGCGGCAGCGTCGGAAACGTCGGTCTCCTCGCTCGTCAGGTCGAGCTGCGGCTCGGAAAAGACGGTGGTGCAGGCATAGTCGAAGAGGTCTTTGTCCATGCCCTCTGCATCGTAGCGGTTCCAGATGCGCACGCGCTCCAGACCTTCGAGGTCTAAGAACGAGCGGCAATCGGACAGCAGGCTCGCGCATTCAGGCGCAAGGCCGGGCTTTTTTTCAACACATACGCGATAAACCATTTACTCTCTCTCCTTTTGCGCAGCCAGAGCCTTGCGGCCAATGTCGCTGCGGCAGTATTTGTTGGCAAAGTCGACCTCGCCGGAGAGGCGGTACGCCTCCTTCACGGCTTCCTCCAGCGTGGGGGCAACGGCGGTAACGCCGAGCACGCGCCCGCCGGCGGTGAGGAGCGCATCGCCATCTTTCTTTGCGCCCGCGACATAAGTATGTGCGGCAGCCTCTTTGCTCATTGTGATGGGGAAGCCGCTTTCATACTTCTTGGGGTAGCCCTCGGAAGCGAGGACGACGCAGCAGGCGGAATCGCTCGAAAATGCAACGTTCACGTCCTTGAGCGTCCCGTTCGTCGTGGCCTGCATGACGCTCAGCAGGTCAGAGGAAAGCAGCGGCAGCACGACCTGCGTCTCAGGGTCGCCGAAGCGGCAGTTGTACTCCACGACCTTGGGGCCGTTCTTTGTGAGCATGAGGCCGAAATAGAGGCAGCCCTTAAAGGGACGGCCCTCGGCCTTCATCGCGCGGATCGTGGGAAGGAAGATCGTTTCCATGCACGTTTCCGCGATCTCCTTGGTGTAGCAGGGGTTCGGCGCGATCGTGCCCATGCCGCCGGTGTTGGGGCCCTTGTCGCCGTCGAGCGCGCACTTGTGATCCATGGAGGAAACCATGGGAACGACCGTTTCACCGTCGGTAAAGCTCAGAACGGAGACCTCGGGGCCTTCCATGAACTCTTCGATGACGACGCGCGCACCGCTCTGGCCGAAGGCCTTGTCCTCGATCATGGAGCGAACGGCAGCTTTCGCCTCCTCGACCGTCTGCGCGACGACGACGCCCTTGCCGAGCGCCAGGCCGTCCGCCTTGACGACGATGGGCGCGCCCTGCGCCTCAATATAGGCGCAGGCGGCCTCCGCCTCGGTGAAGAGCTCATACTTCGCCGTGGGGATGCCGTACTTTTTCATCAGATCCTTGGAAAAGGCCTTGCTCGCCTCGATGACGGCGGCCTTCTTGTCGGGGCCGAAGCAGGGAATGCCCGCCGCGCTCAGCGCGTCCACCGCGCCGAGGGCGAGGGGATCGTCCGGCGCGACAACGGCGTAGTCGATCCCGTGCGCCTTGGCAAACTCGACCTGCGCGGAGATGTCCTTCGCGCCGATCTCGCTGACGCAGACCGCGTCGGCGGCGATGCCGCCATTGCCGGGCAAGCAGTAGATGACCTCGACCGCGGGATTCTCCTTTAACTTTTTGATGATGGCGTGTTCGCGGCCGCCTCCGCCGATGACCATGAGTTTCATTCGTTCGTTCCTCCTTGATCAATGATGGAACAGGCGCATACCGGTAAACGCCATGGTGATGCCATATTTGTTTGCAGTCTCGATGACGTTGTCGTCACGGATCGAGCCGCCGGGTTCAACAATGTAGGAAACGCCGCTCTTTCTCGCGCGCTCAACATTGTCGCCGAAGGGGAAGAACGCGTCGGAGCCGACGGTCACGCCGCTCTGGCGCGCGATCCATTCCTTGCGCTCCTGTGCGCTCAGCGCCTCGGGGCGCTCCTTGAAAACGCGCTGCCACGCGCCGTCAGCAAGCACATCTTCGCACTCGTCGGAAATGTAGACGTCGATGGCGTTGTCGCGGTCGGGGCGGCGAATGCCTTCGACAAACGGCAGGGCGAGTACCTTCGGGTGGCGGCGGAGATACCAGTTGTCCGCCTTGCTGCCGGCGAGACGCGTGCAGTGGATGCGGCTCTGCTGGCCCGCGCCCACGCCGATGGTTTGGCCGTCCTTGGCGTAGCAGACGGAGTTCGACTGGGTGTATTTGAGCGTGATGAGCGAAACGATCATGTCGCGCTTCGCATCATCGGGAAGGGTCTTATTTTCGGTGACGATGTTCTCCAAAAGGGACTCGTCGATCTTGAAGTTGTTGCGTCCCTGCTCGAAGGTAACGCCGAAGACGTCCTTCTGTTCCTGCGGGGCGGGAACGTAGGCGGGGTCGATCTGTACGATGTTGTACTTGCCGCCCTTTTTCGTCTTCAGGATAGCGAGCGCCTCCTCGCTGAACGAGGGAGCGATGATGCCGTCGGAGACTTCGCCCTTGAGATACTCGGCGGTGGCGGCATCGCACTCGTCGGAGAGCGCCGCCCAGTCGCCGTAGGAGCAGAGGCGATCCGCGCCGCGGGCGCGGATATAGGCGCAGGCAATGGAAGAAAGAGGCGCGTCAGGCTCGACAAAATAGATCTTCTTGTCCACCTCGTCGAGCGGCAGGCCGAGCGCCGCGCCCGCGGGGGAAACGTGCTTGAAACTCGCCGCGGCGGGAAGCCCCGTCGCCTCCTTCAGCTCGCGCACGAGCTGAAAGGAGTTGAAAGCGTCGAGCAGGTTGATGTAGCCAGGCTTACCGTTCAGAACGGTGAAGGGCAGGTCGCTGCCGTCTTTCATAAAGACGCGCGCGGGCTTCTGGTTGGGGTTGCAGCCGTATTTGAGTTCGAGCTCGTTCATATCGTTCTCCTCAATCGCCTAAATTCTTATTGAACAGCTTCACTTCGCCGTTCACATTCGTGTAAAGAGACACCTTGTTGTCCGCATTGAGCGCCGCCCAGACCTCCTCGGGAGAGGGGACGCTCACCTCCATCGGCTCGCCGGCAAAGGTCGGCAGCGGGCTGCCGTCGCCCTGATAGGTGCTGATGAAGAAAGCCTGATTCTCGTCGCAGCCCTCGTAGCAGAAGAACTCGCGAAGACACCGGCCGTCCTTGTGCTTTAAGATGGACATCTCGAAAGAGCCGTCCTCATGCACGATGGCGGAAATGCGCGGCGTCCAGTTCGGGCCGTCGGGCTCGTACTCGCGCGTCATCAGGCCGCGGCGGAAGTCGCCGTGCTCGCAGATGGTGTCGGTCTGGTCGCCGTTCGTCACGACAAGATCGCTGCCCATCGTGCGCACAGGGTGATAGATGATGAGGCTGGGATCGGCAAGCTTGGCGGGATCATGCGCCTCGGTGCGGATGCCGTCCCCGGTCTTCACAAAGACGCGGTTGCGGCTATTTTCGCTGCGGCCCATGATAAAGTAGTAGACGCGATCCTTTCCGACCAGAATGCCGCGGCCGGGGTAGGACGTATTACGTAAAAATGCCAGAAAATCAACCATGGTCACTGTTCCTCCTTCTCCGCAATCTCGCGGCAGACAAGCTCCGCGGCGCGCGGCAGGAGCTGCCATTCGGCCTGCTCCATCACGCGGCGCTGCAAAGTTTCAGCGGTGTCGCCCGGCTCGATCTCAACTGCCTTTTGCAGCACGATCTCGCCGCCGTCGGGGATCTCATTGACAAAGTGGACCGTTGCGCCCGTGACCTTCACGCCGCGTGCAAGCGCGGCCTCATGTACCTTGAGGCCGTACATTCCCTTGCCGCAGAACGACGGAATCAGCGAGGGGTGGATATTCAAAATGCGGCGCGGCCATTTTTTTGTAAAGCTCTCGCTCAGAATGCTCAAAAAACCCGCAAGCAGAATAACGTCGATCTTATACGCGGCAAGAAGGTGCTCGATGGCACGCTCAAAATCCTGCTGCACAAGGCTCGACGGCACGGTCTGCGCCGGAACGCCGGCGTTTTTTGCACGCTCAAGCGCGTAAGCGCCCGCCTGCGACGAAACGACCAGTGCGATCTCACCGTGCGGAATGGCGCCGTTTTTCTGCGCGTCGAGCAGCGCCTGTAAATTCGTGCCGCCGCCGGAAACAAAAACGGCGATCCGCGCGCGATTCAGCATAAGGTGACCTTCTCTTCCCCGCTCACCACTTCGCCGATCACATAGGCGTCCTGGCCGTTTTCCTTGAGGGCGGCGATCGCACGGTCGGCGTCCTCCTTCGCGGCGATGAGCGTCATGCCGGTACCCATATTATAGGTGTTGAACATGTCGTGCTCAGAGACATTGCCCATACGGCGGAGCATCGTGAAGATGGGCGGGATGCGCAGCGCAGACTTTTCGATCTTCGCGCACAGGCCGTCGGGAATGCAGCGGGGGATATTCTCATAGAAGCCGCCGCCGGTGATGTGGCTCACGCCGTTGATCTTCGCCCGTTCCATCGCGGCGAGGACGGGCTTTACATAGATCTTGGTCGGGCGCAGCAGCTCTTCGCCAAGCGTGCAGCCCAGCTCGTCGATGTGCGCGCCGAGATCGGCGTGCTCCACGTTGAACACCTTGCGCACAAGGGAGTAACCGTTGGAGCTGTCTCTTATACACATCTGACGCTGCCGACGAATAGCCTTGTGTAGAT
>ERZ1026957.1054-NODE-1054-length-10294-cov-4.947358_pt1 | contig 10294 bp, 7 predicted proteins | sample MGYA00519300_ERZ1026957 | MGnify/ENA primary metagenome ERZ1026957 (study PRJEB26926, sample SAMN06164520) | human gut metagenome | biome: ENVO:00009003; feature: ENVO:2100002; material: ENVO:00002003 | host: Homo sapiens | place: USA | collected 2012 ...
AGCCCTGCTTTATACTAATTTGGTTACGACGACAATCACAGCTATCTACAAGATGAGAGGATTATTCCATGCGCATCGGTTTTGATAACGACAAATACATTGCCCTACAGGCTGAACACATCCGTGATCGTATTAGCCAATTTGGCGGCAAATTGTATTTGGAGTTTGGCGGCAAATTGTTTGACGACTTCCACGCTTCTCGCGTATTGCCCGGCTTTGAACCAGATAGCAAAATTCGCATGCTTAAGCAATTAATTGATGACGTAGAAATTATTGTGAGCATCAATGCTAACGATATCGAAAAATCCAAAATGCGCGGGGATCTTGGCATCACCTATGACGAAGACGTGTTGCGCTTGCTTGATATTTTCCAATCGATGGGCTTCGCTACCGCAGGTGTAGTGATTACTCAGTTCGAAAATCAGCCCTCAGCGCTTGCTTTCCGTCATCGCCTCGATACGCTTGGCATCAAAAGCTACCTACACTACCCTATCGCAGGCTATCCTTACGATACGGCGCGCATCGTAAGCGAAGAAGGCTATGGGCGTAACGAATATATTGAAACCACGCATCCTCTTGTAGTAGTAACGGCCCCTGGTCCCGGCTCTGGCAAAATGGCAACTTGTCTCTCTCAGCTCTATCACGAGCACAAGCACGGCGTCGCCGCGGGCTACGCCAAGTTTGAGACCTTCCCCATCTGGAACCTGCCCCTCAAGCACCCGGTCAACCTCGCCTACGAGGCCGCTACCGCCGACCTGAACGACGTGAACATGATCGACCCCTTCCATCTGGAGGCCTACGGCGTCACCACCGTCAACTACAACCGCGACATCGAGATCTTCCCGGTGGTCAACGCGATGTTCGAGCTCATCGCGGGCAAGAGCCCCTACAAGTCCCCCACGGATATGGGCGTGAACATGGCCGGCAACTGCATCGTGGACGACGAAGCCTGCCGCGAGGCCTCCCGCAACGAGATCATCCGCCGCTATTTCAAGGCCCTCTGTGACCACAAGATCGGCAAGAACGTGGACAGTGAGATCTTCAAGCTGGAGCTGCTGCTGAATCAGGCCGGTCTGGCTGTCGGCGACCGTGCCGTGGAAAAGCAGGCTCACGCCGTGGCCGAGCGCACCGGCGGCGCACCCGCTGCCGCCATCGAGCTGCCGGACGGCACCGTCGTCACCGGCAAGAACGGTCCCCTGCTGGGCGCAGCCTCTTCCGCTCTGCTCAATGCTCTCAAGAAGCTGGCCGGCATCGACCATGAGATCGACCTGGTCTCCGCCCGCGCCATCGAGCCCATCCAGACCCTCAAGACCAACTACCTCGGCAGCCGGAATCCCCGCCTGCACACCGATGAGATCCTGATCGCGCTGTCCAGCTCTGCCGCCGAGAATGAGACGGCTGCTGTCGCTCTGCAGCAGCTCTCCAAGCTCAAGGGCTGCGACATGCACTCCACGGTCATCCTGTCCAGCGTGGATACGGACACCATCAAACGTCTGGGGATGTACCTCACCTGCGAGCCCGCCTATGAGCAGGAAGATCGCAAGTATCACAAGAAATAAGCGCTCCGGCGCATAAGAAAAGCCGCACAGTACAGCGAAAAACTGTACCGTGCGGCTTCTTTGTTTCTTCTGTAGTTTCTCAGACGTGGGACAGGCTGGGCACACCGCCCGCGATCTCCTCGGCGGTCAGGGGCTTCGCCTCGGCAGGGGCGTTCAGACGCTCCTTTGCTACGGCCAGCATCAGTTTGATGCGGTTCTCCTGATTGACCTTGGTGGCGCTGGGGTCATAGTCGATGGGGGTGATGTTGGCGCTGGGGTACATCGCGCGGATCTTGTTTACCATGCCCTTGCCCACGATGTGGTTCGGCAGGCAGCCAAAAGGCTGTGCGCAGACGATGTTGCCGTAACCGCCCTGTACCAGCTCGATCATCTCAGCCGTCAGCAGCCAGCCCTCGCCCATCTTGGCACCCAGTGAGATGATGCCCTCGGGCTTTTCCACCAGCTCCTTGAAGGGGCCGGGGGCGTAGAAACCGGCGTCGGCCTCGGCCTTGAGCATGGAGCGCTCCACGCTGTCCAGCCAGTTGAGCAGCTGGTCGGTACCCATCTTCATGGCCAGCTTGCCGCCGTAGAGGACATGGTCCTCGCCCATGTTGAAGATGCAGTACTGCACGAAGCCCATCAGACCCGGGAAGTTGACCTCGCAGTCCTGGCTCTCGAGGAACTTCTGCAGGTCGTTGTTGCCCAGCGGGCTGTACTTGACGTAGATCTCGCCCACGACGCCGACTTTGACCTTCGGCACACGGGTGACGGGAATGGACTTAAAGTCCTTTGCGATGAGGGGGAAGGTGTGCTTCATCTCGCGGGAGGTGAAGCCCTTGCCCGCCAGCAGCACACGGCCCAGACGCTCGACCCAGAGGTCTACCATCTTATCGGCAGCGCCCTTCTCGTTCTCATACGGAGCGACCTGATTGCGCAGGGCGCAGAGCATATCGCCGTAGAACACGCTGGCGATGGCCCGGCGGGCCAGAGGCAGAGTCATCTGGAAACCGCTGTCCTTCTCGAGGCCCGAGAAGTTCAGGCTGGCCACCGGGATGTTCGGATAGCCTGCCTTGACCAGCGCCTTGCGGAGCAGATGGATGTAGTTGGAGGCACGGCAGCCACCGCCCGTCTGGGTGATGAGCAGGGCCGTGTGCTCGAGGTCGTACTTGCCGCTGTTCAGCGCGTCGAGGAACTGGCCAATGACCAGCAGTGCCGGATAGCAGGTGTCGTTGTGGACATATTTCAGGCCCAGCTGTGCCACAGCGCTGCCGCAGTTGCCAAGGATCTCGCACTTGTAGCCGTCGTAGCGCAGGGCGTATTCCAGCAGGCGGAACTGGGTGATGGCCATGTTGGGGATGAGGATGGTGTGAGTTTTCTTCATCTCCGGGGTGAATTTGGGGTAATTGTATTCCATAGGTTCCTCCTATGTTACTTCTTATCTTCGTCTCGCTCATCCAGTGCGGCGAACAGGCTGCGCAGGCGGATATTGACAGCACCCAGGTTTGTAATTTCGTCAATTTTCAGCTGGGTGTAGAGCTTGCCGCCCTCCTGCAGGATCTCGCGGGTCTCATCGGTGGTGATGGCATCCACGCCGCAGCCGAAGGACACCAGCTGCACCAGGTCCATATCGTTCTGGGTGGTGCAGTACTTGGCGGCGGCATACAGGCGGCTGTGGTAAGTCCACTGGTTCAGCACGCTGGTGGGGAACTTTTCCACGCGGTTGGAGATGCTGTCCTCGGTGACCACCGCCGCGCCGTGGCGGGTGATGAGGTGGTCGATGCCGTGGTTGATCTCCGGGTCCACATGGTAGGGGCGTCCGGCCAGCACGATGATGCGCCTGCCCTGACGGCGGGCCTCATCAATGATCTCGCTGCCCTTGACCCGGATCTGTGCCATGTGGGCTTCATACTCAGCGTAGGCAGCGTTGGCAGCCTCCTGCACTTCCTTCTCGGAGATGCCGCCGAAATACTTGGGCAGCACGTCCTTCGCCATCTTGTGGACGAAATCCTTTGGACGGTGGATGCCGACGTAGTCGTAGATGAACTTCTGGCCTTCCAGCTCGGGGCAGTTGCCGGCGAGGACTTCGGGATAGTAGGCCACGACGGGGCAGTTGTAGTGGTTGTCGCCCAGACCCTCGTCGATGTTGTAGGTCAGGCAGGGGTAGAAGATGGCGTCCAGATGCATCTGGGTCAGGGCCTTGATGTGGCCATGGCTGAGCTTGGCCGGGAAGCAGGCGGTGTCGCTGGGGATGGTAGCCTGACCGGCCAGATAGAGGCCGCGGCTGGACACCGGGCTGGTGTGGACGGCAAAGCCGAGCTTTGTCCAGAAGGCGTGCCAGAACGGCAGCAGCTCGTACATATTCAGGCAGAGCGGGATGCCGATGGAGCCGCGCTTTCCGGCCACGGGCTTATAGCTGGCCAGAAGCTGCTGCTTGTAAGCGTAGAGGTTGAGGCTGTTGTCCTCGCTCTTGCCGGTGACGGGCTTGTCACAGCGGTTGCCGGAAATGAACTTGCGGCCATCGGCGAAGGTGTTGACGGTGAGCTGGCAGTGGTTGCCGCAGCCGCCGCACTTGACGCTGACGACTTTCTGGTCGAAGTTCTCCAGCTCTTCCTCGCTCATCATGGCGGAGGTGGTCTGGCCGTTCTTGCGGCACTGGCGCAGACCGAAGAGGGCCGCACCGTAAGCGCCCATCAGACCGGCGATGTCGGGGCGGATGACCTCGACGCCCATCTCCTTCTCGAAGGCGCGGAGGACGGCCTCATTGTAGAACGTACCGCCCTGCACGACGATCTTCCGGCCCAGCTCTTCGGGGCTGGACGCACGGATGACCTTGTACAGTGCGTTCTTGACGACGCTGATGGACAGGCCCGCCGAGATATTCTCGATGGACGCGCCGTCCTTCTGGGCCTGCTTGACCGAGCTGTTCATAAAGACGGTGCAGCGGCTGCCCAGATCCACGGGGCGGTCGGCGAAGAGGCCGAGGGCCGCGAACTCCTTGACGTCGTAGCCCAGTGCCTGCGCAAAGGTCTGCAAAAAGCTGCCGCAGCCGGAAGAGCAGGCTTCGTTCAGGAAGATGTTGCTGATGGCACCATCCTCGATCTTGAAGCACTTCATATCCTGACCGCCGATGTCGATGATGAAGTCCACGTCCGGCATGAAGTATTTTGCTGCCGTGAAGTGGGCCACGGTCTCCACGAGCCCGAAGTCGCAGCGGAAGGCGTTCTTGACCAGTTCTTCGCCGTAGCCGGTGGTGGTCACGCTGACCACCTTGAGGCCGGGGTGCTCTTTATAGATTTTCAGCAGCTGCTGCCGGATAAGGGGCAGCGGGTTGCCGAGGTTCGGCTGATAGTTGGTGTAGAGGATCTGGCTCTGCTCGTCCACGACCACCAGCTTGACGGTGGTGGAGCCGGAGTCGATGCCGATATGCACCGGGCCGCACTGGGCGCCGAACGCCACCCGCGGCACGCTGTGGGACATATGGCGGGCATGGAATGCCTCGTACTCTTCCTTACTGGCGAAGAGGGGCGGCTCGCTGGCGTAGGTCGCCGTGGCGGCGTACTCATCCAGCGCAGTGGCCACGTCCGAGAGGACGAACTCCTTGTCGGCGTAGAGGGCAGCGCCCAGCGCGACGTAGAGCAAGCTGTTCTCGGGGCAGGTACCGGTAACGCCCAGTGCCTCGTCGAAGCTCTTGCGCAGCACGGTGCTGAAGGTCAGCGGACCTCCCAGATAGAGGATATTGCCCTGAATGGGGCGTCCCTGTGCCAGACCGGCGATGGTCTGGTTGACCACGGCCTTGTAGATGCTGGCCGCGATGTCCTCGGTCTTTGCGCCCTGATTGATGAGGGGCTGCACGTCGCTCTTGGCGAAAACGCCGCAGCGGGATGCAATGGTGTATGTACGGGTGGCCTGTTCGGCCGCCTTGTTCATCTCATCGGCACTCATCTTGAGCAGGGTCGCCATCTGGTCGATGAAAGCGCCCGTGCCGCCGGCGCAGCTGCCGTTCATGCGGACTTCGGTGCCGTTGGTCAGGAACAGGATCTTTGCATCCTCACCGCCCAGCTCGATGACGCAGTCCGTCGCAGGGACGAACTTTTTGACCGCCACGCGGGTGGAAAACACCTCCTGCACGAAAGGCACGCCGCAGCTGTCGGCCAGGCCCATGCCGGCGGAGCCGGAGATGCTGAGCAGTGCTTTCCGGCCATGCAGCTGCTCTGCGTCGATGCGGCGCAGCAGCTCCTGCGCCTTTTCCAGAATGTGGCTGTAGTGGCGCTCATACGTCGAATATAAAAGGGTATCGTTTTCATCCAGCACCACGCATTTGATGGTAGTGCTGCCGATGTCAAGACCTACTCTCACAGTTGTTTTTCCTCCTGAAGGACAATGCACTCTCCCTCTGCACACAGGACTCTCCGGCCCGGGCAGAAGTTGTTTGCTAACGAATCAAATTTCAGACTCGCATACACGGGTATTATAAACCAAATCCGGCTGACAATCAATCATTCGGGATTATTTTACACCTTAAAAACAGTAAAATCATCTTGCAAAGTTAAACATTTTGTTAATTTCGCAAACTTTTCTGTGGATTTCGGGCTGTTTCTACTAAGATTCTTTACCGCCTGTCATTTTTCCTGCTCTCTTCCCTGTCCCGCACATAAAGCAAAGGCATCTGCGCTGCACCGTCCCGGGCAGCATTGCAGATGCCTTTTTGTCTCGTTCAATATCTCCTCAGCAGAAGGAGCTCCTGTGCCGCCCGGCTTGCGAACCGCGCTGCGCGGATGTCGTTCTCCTCGCTGGAGTGGAGTTCCATTTCCGGCGGGATGTCCTCGCAGGAGGCCAGCGGGAACACCACCTGCGCCCGGGTGCCGCCGCCCGGCCGGGCCGTCAGCGTCAGCTTCCAGCCTGCACGGCGGCAGATGAGCTTACAGATGCGGAGACCCAGCTTTGCGCCGCTGAGGAAGCGGCGGTTGTTCTCGATGGGGTCTTCCTCCATCAGGCCGCAGCCGTTGTCTTCCACCCGGAGCACGACGCCGGTCTTTTTCTGTTTCAGGCTCACCCACACCCTGCCGCCTGCATCGCAGGCCCGCAGCGCGTTGGAGATGAGGTGGAGCAGCAGCTGTTCGGCCTCATCGGGAACGCCCATGACGGTGCAGTGCTCGATGCCCCCGCTCTCCGTCGTGAGCGCTATTTCCAGTGACCGCTGGATGTCCGGGGCCAGATGGCCCGCTTTTTCCAGCAGACTGCACAGGTCCAGAGGCTGCAGCTCGCTCAGCTCTTCATTTTCCAGCTGATAAAGCGTTATGGCATTGCGTACCGTGCGGTCCAGCCGGGCAGACTCTATCTGGATGTCCGAAAGTGCCTGCCGGGTGGGCAGGTCGGCCGACGCCAGCAGATGCATCTGCAGATATTCCCGGTTCTGGTCGATGATGCCAAGGGCATGGAAGCACACATCCCCAAACTCCTCCTGAGGGGAGCCTCCTGCTCCATCGTTTCGCCTGCGCATTCTGCTCTACCTCCGCGTCGTGTGGTCAGCACCTCACTGCTGACTCAGTTTACTTTCCAGCGCATAAAGCAGGCGGCCGATGGTCACCTTCCTGCGCTCTAAGCCATACTCTTTTCGAAAATCCCGCCATGTCTGGGTACCGGTCTCGTCCAGCGTCTCCAGCAGCCGCCGGAGGGCGCTGTCCACAGCCGCCACGGTGAGATTGTATTCCTCCGCCACCGGCCCTAATATCTCCTTGCGGATGGCCAGACGGTGGTCAGAGCCCATCATCATCCGAAGCGCACCGGTCAGGTAGCGCTTGTTGGCATCGCAGGTGCTCAGACCCCAGCTGCGATAGATGCGCTCGCAGCGCTTTTCCAGACTCTCCGCCGGGCGGTGGGCCGGAACGCGCAGCTCCTGCAGCATATCTTCCAGTGTGGCCTGACGGATGAGGTAGCATGCGTCCTCCTGACTCAGGCTCTCCACAGCCGATTTCTCATTGCGTCCGTCGTCCCGCAGAAGCACCAGAGGCTTGCGGGCAAGGCCGCGTATCTTGGGCAGGAACTGGATGCTGTCCATGTCCTCCAGTCTGCCGCCCAGCACCAGAACGTCCACATCGCCCTGCTCGAGCCGTTCCAGCAGCGTCCGGCTGCTGCGGTAGCCCGTACAGCGGATGGCCGGGTTGCGCTCCTCAAGATAGCGTGTCCATACCCGCATCTCTCTGGGGTCATAGCTGGCCAGAGCTACGCGCCATATGACGTCCTGTTCCTCATAACTCACACGACGCGCCCCCTTCCCGCAGGTTTTCTGCCTGCTCCGCCTGCGGATACCAGCAGGAAATAGCATCCTGCCACAGCTCCGGCTGGACCGAGTTCTCATACAAAAACTGCAGCAGCCGTCCGCATTCCTCTTCCGGGGCCGGGACCCATGTACGGGCCGTGTCTGCCGGGTCGTCCGGAGCTTTTGTCCGGCTCACGGTCAGCCAGCAGCCCTGTCCCTCCGTCTCCAGAGAACAGGCAAGGGTATACGCCTCCTGATACGGTTCCAGCGCCGAAAAACTCCTCACCAATGGAACATTCTGTTTCATTCTGCATCCTCCTCACCCCATCTGCCCGGCCCTTCCACTTATGCCGGACAAACTACTTCATACTATACTGTATAAAATTGTATGGAGCGTCGAAAGGAGTTGCAACGACAAATTTGCGTCAGTTTTCGTCGAATTTTGGAACACTGAAAATATTAACATGGATATTGTCTCAAGAATACCATCAACCGCTCCAAAAATCAAGACACATCTGCCGCATCCTCCTGGTTTGGAACGCTTTTCCGCGCAGGATGCAACGCTTTTCCATCCTTCGGCAGAAAACACAGAACTTGGCACCCGTTACGACATAAATTGTTCATATTCTTCTGATAAAATCAAACAGATACTATGTTTCCCTCTCCGTCCACAAATGTCGGGCGGAACAGGTCAGCAGACACTCCCCCGTTCTGCTGCCGGAAAGGCAGGCCAATGCTTCAGCTTATCAATATCGAAAAGAAATACACCACCGGCGATCTGACACAGGCAGCGCTCAACGGGGTCAGCCTCAACCTGCGCGACAGCGAATTCGTCGCCGTCCTCGGCCCCAGCGGCTCGGGCAAGACCACGCTGCTCAACATCATCGGCGGCCTCGACCGCTACGACAACGGCGAGCTCATCATCAACGGCATCTCCACCCGCCGCTACACCGACCGGGACTGGGACTCCTACCGCAACCACACCGTCGGCTTCGTGTTCCAGAGCTATAACCTCATCCCCCACCAGACCGTCCTCGCCAACGTCGAACTGGCCCTGACCATCTCGGGCGTGTCGGGCGCTGAGCGCCGCCGCCGTGCCGCCGAGGCGCTGCGGCAGGTGGGCCTCGGGGACCAGCTCCACAAGCGCCCCACCGAGATGTCGGGCGGCCAGATGCAGCGCGTGGCCATCGCCCGCGCCCTCGTCAACAACCCCGACATCCTGCTGGCCGACGAACCCACCGGCGCACTGGACAGCGAGACGAGCATCCAGGTCATGGAGCTGCTGAAGGATGTGGCAAAAGACCGCCTTGTGGTCATGGTCACTCACAACCCCGAACTGGCGGAGCAGTATGCCAACCGCATCGTCCGTCTGCGGGACGGTGCCATCACCGACGATACCCGCCCCTTCGAGCCGGACGACACAAAGCTTGCCCCTCCCATCCACAAGAACATGGGCCGTTCGTCCATGTCGTGGCTCACCTCGCTGGCCCTGAGCTTCAACAACCTGCGCACCAAAAAGGCCCGCACCCTGCTCACGGCCTTCGCGGGCAGCATCGGCATCATTGGCATCGCCCTTATCATCTCGCTGTCCACCGGCGTCAATGCCTACATTGCCGACATGGAGCGCTCCACCCTGAGCGAATACCCGCTGCAGATCCTGAGCAGCGGCGTGGACATCACGAGCTTTTTGTCCTCGGGCAGCAGCGGCGGCACCACAGCCACCGGCCTGCCCACCGACGAGGACGGCAAAAAGGACACCTCCGGCGGCGTGGAGGGAATGGTCTCGGTCCGCCAGCTCATCACCAAGATGGTGTCGGGCCTGACGTCCAACGACCTCACTTCCTTAAAGAAATATCTCGACAGCGACGAGTCCACCATTGCGGATGACGCCACCTCCATCGAGTATTCCTACAGCGTCTCGCCCCAGATCTACCGGCAGGACGCCGACGGCAGTGTGCATCAGGTCAACCCGGACTCCACCCTCTCGATGCTGGGTCTGGGAAGCTCGGGTTCCGGCTCCACCTCCGTCACCAGCAGCCTGATGAACAGCATGGGCAGCAACACCAGCGTTTTCTATCAGCTGCCCGCCAACAGCGACCTTTATAAGTCCCAGTACGAAGTCAAGGCCGGCCGCTGGCCCGAAAAGCCCACCGAATGTGTCGTCGTGTTGAGCAAATACGGCACTGTGACCGACTACGCCCTCTACTCCATGGGTCTGCGGGACTCCGCCGAGCTGGACAAGATGATACAGCAGTTTGCCCAGAACCAGAACGTCGATGTCCCCAGCGACTTCCGCACCTATAGCTACGACGAGCTGATGGGCCTGAAGTTCAAGCTGGTGAACAGCGCCGACGCCTACGTCTACGACGACACCTACGGCATCTGGAAGAGCAAGGCCGACGACAAGGACTATATGCAGCAGCTGGTGGAGAACGGCGAGGACATCACCCTGTCTCTTATACACATCTCCGAGCCCACGAGACACTGAGCGATCTCG
>ERZ1026957.1056-NODE-1056-length-10290-cov-4.238105_pt1 | contig 10290 bp, 10 predicted proteins | sample MGYA00519300_ERZ1026957 | MGnify/ENA primary metagenome ERZ1026957 (study PRJEB26926, sample SAMN06164520) | human gut metagenome | biome: ENVO:00009003; feature: ENVO:2100002; material: ENVO:00002003 | host: Homo sapiens | place: USA | collected 2012 ...
GTCTCGTGGGCTCGGAGATGTGTATAAGAGACAGGGGCATCCGTGAGGTTCATGTTGCCAACAACCAGATTTATGTCAACGGCCAGTCCATCAAGTTCCACGGTGTAAACCGCCACGAATCCGACCCGGTCACCGGCTATGCTGTTGGCTTTGAGCAGACGAAAAAAGACCTGCTCATGATTAAAAAGCACAACTTTAATGCCATCCGCACCAGCCATTACCCGGATGTGCCTTACTTCTATCAGCTCTGCGACCAGTACGGCTTCTTTGTCATTGATGAAGCCGACAACGAGAGCCACGGTGCGTCCGAATACTATTGCGAAGGCAACGAAAGCTGGCCCAACCACGTTGAAAACTGGAACAAGCCCATCGCAGACAACCCGGAGTTCACCGAGGCCACCGTAGACCGCACCCGTCGCTGCGTGGAGCGTGACAAGAACCGTCCCTGCGTCATCATCTGGTCGATGGGCAACGAGAGCGCCTACGGCTGCACGTTCGAAGAAGCGCTGGCATGGACAAAGAGTTTTGACCCCAGCCGCCTGACCCACTACGAGAGCGCCCAGTACCGCAGCAAGAACCGTACATACGATTTCTCGAACATTGATATGTTCAGCAATATGTACCCTTCTCTCGAAAGCATTCAGGAATATCTGGACAACGAGCCGGACAAACCCTATATCATGTGCGAGTACAGCCACTGCATGGGCAACGGCCCCGGCGATTTGGAGGATTACTTCCAGTTCATTCAGAGCCATGACGGCTTGGTCGGCGGTTTCCTGTGGGAATGGTGCGACCACGGTATTTATAAAGGGAAGATGCCCGACGGCCGTGACATCTATTATTACGGCGGCGACCACAATGAGTGGCCGCATGACGGCAATTTCTGCATGGACGGTCTGGTCTACCCCGACCGCCGCCCGCACACCGGGCTGTTGGAGTTCAAGAACGTCTATCGCCCGGCGCGTGTTGTGAAGTACGACCGGGAATCCGGCATGCTCACGCTGCACAACTACATGGACTTTGTTGATTTGACCGAGTATGCCGCACTAACCTATCAGATAAGTTGCGACGGCGAGGTCATCGACAACGGCTTCATCCCCTACCCTGACGGTTTCACCCTGCCGCCGCACAGCGAAAACGCCTTGCCGTTGGCCGTCCATATTCCCGATAAAGGCAAATGTTTCCTGAAAATCTTCTACCATTGCGATAAAGACCTGTCCTTGCGTTCGGAAGGTCATCTCCTGGGTTTTGATGAAATCCTGCTGGAAAACGAAGACAGCCGCAACCAGAAAACCTTGGCTATGTGGAGTGATGCCCCTTCCAACAGCACAATCACTGTTCAGGAGACGGACCGCCATTTGACGCTGCGCGGCAAGAACTTCACCTACAACTTTAATAAGCTGACGGGTCTGTTCGCCGCGATGCAGTACGAGGATGCAGTCCTGTTGGACAAGGAAATGGAGTTCAACATCTGGCGTGCTCCTACGGACAATGACCGCAAGCTGAAGCTGGATTGGCTGGCTGCCCGCTATGACCACTGTATGACCAACGCCTACCGCACCGAATATCAGGTGACGGACAGCGGTGTGACTCTGCGCGCCAAAGTCGGCATTGCACCGATCAGCTTGCAGAAATTTCTTGATTTGGATGTCTGCTGGACGGTTTCCAACAGCGGTGCAGTAACGCTGGCACTGCACGCTGAGCGCAACACGGTATTCCCCGAACTGCCGCGCTTCGGCCTGCGCCTGTTCCTGCCAAAAGAAATGGCCCGCGTCAGTTACTTCGGGATGGGTCCGATGGAAAGCTACTGCGACAAGCACCATGCTGCCAGCCACGGCTACTTCAGTTCCACCATCTGGCAGCAGCACGAGGACTACATTCGCCCGCAGGAGAACGGCAGTCACTATGATTGCGATTATGTCCAGCTGGATGGCGCTGGCATCAAGCTTACCGCTGTCGGTGCAAAGCCGTTCTGCTTCAACGCCTCGCACTACACGCAGGAAGAGTTGACTGAAAAGGCGCACAACTATGAGCTGCATCCCTGTGACAGCACCGTTCTCTGCCTTGACTATGCACAGAACGGCATCGGCTCTGCCAGCTGCGGGCCGCGTCTGGCGGAGCAGTACCGCCTTGACGACGCTTCCTTCGATTTCAGCATCCGTTTGATTCCTGAAAAAGCATAACCCCTACACAAAAGAATGGAGAAATTCTCATGTCTGAAAACACTGAAAGACGTTATTTGAAGTGGTATAACAAGGTCGGATACGGCTCCGGCGATGTTGCGGGCAACGTGGTCTATGCGTTCCTCTCCTCGTTCGTTATGATCTACCTGACCGACACCGTCGGCCTGAATCCCGGCATCGTCGGCACGCTGATTGCTGTGTCCAAGCTGTTTGACGGCATTACCGACATCTTCTTTGGCTCGATGATCGACAAGACGCACTCCAAGCTGGGCAAGGCTCGCCCGTGGATGCTCTACGGCTACATCGGCTGCGCCATCACACTGGTCGGCATCTTCGCCATCCCCATGGGCATGAGCGAGTTTGCCAAGTACGCATGGTTCTTTATCTGTTATTCCTTGCTGAACGCTGTGTTCTACACGGCCAACAACATCGCCTACTCTGCCTTGACTTCCCTTGTTACCAAGAACAGCGCCGAGCGAGTCGAGATGGGTTCCTACCGCTTCATGTTCGCATTCGCCACCAGCCTTGCCATTCAGTCTTTCACGCTGCTGGCTGTCTCTGCACTGGGCGACACTGCCGAAGCATGGCGCACCGTGGCTATCGTCTATGCCATTATCGGTCTGATCGTCAACACGCTCTCTGTTTTCTCCGTCAAGGAGTTGCCGGAGGAAGAGTTTGTCGATACCACGGATAAAGCCGAAATCGAGAAAGACGAGAAGTACGGTCTTGTCGAAGCTGCCAAGCTGCTGGTCTCCAACAAATACTACCTGATGATCTGCGTCACCTACATTTTGCAGCAGATCTACGGCGCCATGATCAGCATGGGTACCTACTACACTGCTCATATCCTTGGCGACAAGAACCTGTTCGGCGTGTTCTCTTGGGCCATCAACATTCCTTTGATCATCGCACTGGTCTTTACCCCGACCCTCGTTGCCAAGATGCACGGTATGTACAAACTGAACGTCGGCAGCTATGCCCTTGCTACCGTGGCCCGCGCACTCGTTGCTGTGGCTGGTTATACGGGTTCCGGCGATGTCAAGATGATGCTGCTCTTCACGGCCATCGCTGCACTGGGTCAGGGCCCGTGGCAAGGCGACATGAACGCCGTTATCGCCTCCTGCTCTGAGTACACTTGGCTGACGAAGCACAAGCGCGTGGACGGCACGATGTACTCCTGCACCTCGCTCGGTGTCAAGCTGGGCGGCGGTCTCGGCACCGCCATCACCGGCTGGCTGCTGGCGTTCAGCAACTACGATAAGGCGCTGGCCGTACAGCCGGATTCCTGCATCAATATGCTGAAACTCATGTACCTCGTGATTCCCTTTGTGCTGGATGCCATCATTACCTTTATCCTCTCCCGCATGAAGGTCGAGGAGGCCAACGATAAGATTCGCGCCGAAATGAAAAACTGATATTCACTATTCTCCTTCTCAAAAAGGGCTTCCGCATCTGCTGGCGGAAGCCCTTTTTCTGTATAGTGCTTTACCCTCTAAAATCGGCCAAAGCACTGGCTATTATAGCAATTTTCAAAATTAAAGCGCATATCCGCAGAAGCAGAACCAGCCGGAACAATCAGAGACAGTAACAGCGTGAAAAGCATTCTGAATCGCATTTGGAAGAGCATCCAGCGTCCTCGCCTTGAATTTACGAAGGAAAGCCTTCACCTTCGACCAGAGCTTTTCAATAGGATTCAGATCAGGACTATATGGTGGAAGATAAATGTATCGAACACCGGAGCTGTCCAGCAGATTTCTCACTGCCTTTGCATGGTGCGACTTCATATTATCCATTATGAGAACAGAATTTCCGTTCAGATGAGGCAGCAAATCAGTTTCCAGATACCGCTTAAACCTCTCCACAGTTGTTCCGCCTGAGAAAGTCGTATAGCGTAGTGTCCCATCCAACTGAATCGATGACAGAATGGTCGTGTTCTTGGGCTTGGAAAGTGGTGCGGAATCAACAGCTCTGCTTCCTCCAAGCGAATAGGCATACCGCCTTGTCATATCCGTATTGCATCCGCTTTCATCCAGAAACACAAGGTCACTTGCCTTGAATCCAGATATAAGGCCGTTCCAGTCTTTTCTCTTCTGCGCCACATCGGGGACGCTCCTGTTCACGGGCATGAAGAGACTTTTTCTTCCAAGCTTCTATTCCCTAGGCCGAACGTATTAGTTACGCAGTGCTTTTTCACGCACTTCCGGTGTAACTGCTTTCAGAAGATTATAGAGGTCAATAATATCGGTGATTGCCTGCCGATCCTGCACCGTCCATGTGTAATCAAACTTGCTATAATCCGTTCCCTCGAAACGCATGATAACGGTATCGGCACTCAAAAGGTTTCGCAACCATTCGACTTCACTGTCTTCCATTTCAAAGGTGGCCCATGCAAACCATTTACCAAGCTCTTTGTCGTATCCATAACCGGAGTTATCATAATCGCAAATGTAAGTGTACTTATAATCTCCACCGCGCAGAATGATGTCATCGATATCCAGCTCGGAAGAGCCCATGTAAGTAAAATCTTCCCAGAAAACAATCGTGTTCCCCTTGTCCCAGATATAAAGGTTGGGGCCAATGCCACACGTCTTGCGCTTATCGATGCTGTCATCATGCGGGGTTGTAATCGCCCAGCAGTCTTCTACTGCATCGTAGTTGACATTGCACTTTGCAAGTGCATCCTGAATACCAAGAATCTGCTGTGCTTCCGCCAGTACACCAAAATTGGTGACAGCAGCTTTTCCTGCATCATCCAACTGGTTATAGGCATCCAAAGCGGCCACGATTGCCGCGCGTCTGCTGCGCGTGACAGTGCCGATCTGGCTGATCAGCGCTTCTACCTGCTCCGGGGTCACAGCACTATTCTGCTGCGCGAGCACCGCAAAAGGAACGTCCCCGGCGGGGCTGGCGGCCAGCGCGGGCAATGCAGTACCTGCCATCAGAGCGGCCACAAGGCTGCCTGCCACAATAACTTTGCATTTTTCTGTAATTTTCATTTGATTTGCCTCTTTCCTCTTGATTTCAGCTTATAGCTATTGTAACACAAAATTATAGATACAACAAAGGTGTCAATGCGCGGGCACCGGGTGCAAAATAAGTATACCATAAACTTCGCCAAAAAGATACAGGAAGCGATGCCGCGAGCCGGACTTTCCTACAGAGAAAAGGCTCTGTCTTAGTACAACCTCTCAGTCTGCTTCGCAGACAAGGCCGGGTTGCGGCTCCCAGCGTCTGCTGCGCTGTCGCTTGCATCCTGCTGGCCGCTGCCCCAACAGCGACTCCCTGTTTCCGCCGCTGGCGGCGGTCATCGCCGTTGCCCCTAGTAGGGGAGCCTCTGGCGAAACCGTTCACTTTGCGGGGACTGCCAAGGCCTCTCCTACAAGGAGAGGTGGCATCGCGTCAGCGATGACGGAGAGGTTGTACAAAGGGAAGCCTGCCCTCTGTGCTTGTACCGGGGGCGTAGAAGTACGACTTATGACGAAAATATGAATAAAAACTCGAAAAAGCCCTACCGTTCCCGGTTCCGGTCTGCTATAATTTTCTATGCTTGTTACAAAAACCTGAAGTGAAGTAAAGGAGCCAGGATATGATAAAAAGCGCTGAACTGGAAAATTCGGCATACGAGTTTGAGGCGAAAATGCCGCTGCGCCACGCTGTCCCGCTGGGATTGCAGCACGTGTTCGCCATGTTCGTGGGCAACCTCACCCCGCTGCTCATCATCACCAGCGCCTGCGGCCTCGCGGGCGGTGAGTTCGCAGACCTGCAGGTGAGCCTGCTGCAGAACGCCATGTTCGTGGCGGGCATCGTCACGCTGGTGCAGCTGTACGGCCTCGGCCCTGTGGGCGGCAAAGTGCCGATCATCATGGGTACCAGCTCGGGCTTTCTGGGCGTGTTCAACAGCGTGGCTGCCACCATGGGCGGCGACGTCACGGCCTACGGCGCCATGATGGGCGCATCCATTCTGGGCGGCCTGTTCGAGAGCGTGCTGGGCGTCTTTCTGAAGCCCCTGCGCAAGCTGTTCCCGCCGGTGGTCACCGGCACGGTCGTGCTGTCCATCGGCCTGTCCCTCATCTCCGTGGGCGTCAACTCCTTCGGCGGCGGCAACGCAGCCAAGGACTTCGGCTCGGTGGAGAACCTGCTGCTGGCCGTCTTCGTGCTGGTGGTCATCCTCTTCTTCAAGCACTGGACCAAGGGCTTCCTCAGCTCTTCCTCCATCCTCGTGGGCATCATTGCGGGCTATCTGGCAGCCATCGTCATGGGCTTCGTCCTGCCCACCACCGGCGTCACTGCTGACGGCGTGGAGTTCACCAAAGCATGGGTGCTGAACTGGAACAAGGTCGCTGAGGCCAGCTGGTTCGCCATCCCCAAGCTGGTGCCGGTCAAGATCGTCTTCGACCTCCGCGCCATCCTGCCCGTCATGATCATGTTCATCGTCACCGCCGTGGAGACGGTGGGCGACATCTCCGGCGTCATGGAGGGCGGCATGAGCCGCGAGGCCACCGATAAGGAGCTGAGCGGCGGCATCATCTGCGACGGCCTCGGCTCTACCGTCGCCGCCTGCTTCGGCGTCCTGCCCAACACTTCCTTCAGCCAGAACGTGGGCCTCGTGGCCATGACCAAGGTGGTCAACCGGGGCGCACTGGCCACCGGCGCCATCTTCCTGATGCTCTGCGGCCTCATCCCCAAGCTGGGCGCACTCATCTCCATCATGCCGCAGGCCGTTCTGGGCGGCGCTGCCGTCATGATGTTCTCCTCCATCGTGGTGTCGGGCATCCAGCTCATCACCAAGGAGAAGATGACTCCCCGCACCCTGACCATCGTCTCTGTGGCGCTGGGCGTGGGCTACGGCATGGGCGCAAACGCCAAGATCCTTGCCAACACCCCCCAGTTCGTCCAGCTCATCTGCGGTGAGAGCGGCATCGTGCCTGCTGCCTTCGTGGCCATCCTGCTCAACTGCCTGCTGCCCCGCGATGAGAAGTAAGCGTTGAACCACTGCGGCCTCCCTGTCTTTGCAGGGAGGTCTTTTTGTGCTATAATTTCCCCAGTCTTATCAGAGGGAAGGAGGACTCTATGGAACTGCAAACTGCCGCCCGCTATCGTCTTCTGGACGAGCTGCGGGGACTCGACCTCATCAGCATGATGCTCTACCACGGGATGTGGGACGTGGTGTTCCTCTTCGGCGTGGCCCAGAAGTGGTACACCGGACGCCCGGGCTTTGTGTGGCAGCAGAGCATCTGCTGGGTCTTCATCCTGCTTTCGGGCTTCTGCCTGCCGCTGGGGCATCATCCGTTCCGGCGGGGAGCCGTCGTCTTCGGGGCAGGGGCGCTGGTCACAGCCGTCACTCTGCTCTTCCTGCCCGAGGACGTGGTGTGGTTCGGGGTGCTGACTCTGCTGGGCTCGTCCATGCTCCTCACCGCCGCGCTGGACCCGCTGCTGCGCCGCGTCCCGCCCGCCGTGGGCGTGGCCGTCAGCGCCCTGCTGTTCTGGGTGACCTACCCCACGATGAACGGCTTCTGGAACCTGCCGGGCGTAGAGGCCCTGCCGCAGGCCCTCTACGCCAGCTACACCACGGCCTATCTGGGCTTCATGCCGAAGAGCTTTTTCTCCACCGACTATTTCCCGCTGCTGCCCTGGCTGTTTCTGTTCTGGGCAGGGTACTTCCTCCACCACCTCGTGGGCCGCGGACGCCTCGCGCCGCTGCGCAGGTCGGTCTGCCCGCCGCTGGGCTGGATGGGCCGTCACTCGCTGGTGCTCTATCTGCTCCATCAGCCGGTCATCCTGGGGGTGCTGACGGTGGCGTTCCGGCTGGTGAGAGCGGGGTAAAACTTCTGGAAAAGTTAGCCTCTGCGACCGCTTGACAAAGCAGCGGCGCTGTGGTATCCTATGGACGGTTAGAGAAACCTAACTAAAGAGATGCGTCTGAGCTTGCTTCCGACGCATTTTTATGGAACAAAAAGTTAGAAACGGCTAACCCAATAAATCAAAAGTGAGGCTGAACATTATGAGCAAAGTAGCAATCGTATTCTGGAGCGCGACCGGCAACACCGAGACCATGGCAAACTGCATCGCGGAGGGTGCAGGCGCTGCCGCCACCATCGTCCCCTGCGCCGAGATGGACGCAGCAAAGCTGGGCGAGTATGACGTGGTGGCCTTCGGCTGCCCGGCCATGGGCGCTGAGCAGCTGGAGGAGAGCGAGTTCGAGCCGATGTTCGCGGGCCTCGAAGGCTCTCTGAACGGCAAGAAGGTGGCTCTGTTCGGCTCCTACGGCTGGGGCGACGGCCAGTGGATGCGCGACTGGTGCGAGCGTGTCAAAGAGGACGGCGCACAGCTGTTCAGCGAGGAAGGGCTCATCTGCAACGAAACGCCCGATGATGACGTGCAGGCTGCCTGCCGTAAGCTGGGCGCAGATCTGGCTGCTTGGTAAAACCCATGTATAAACTCTTGCTCCATAGGGCAACCTATGGACAAAGAGGTGATAAACATGGAAAACATCGGCGTGACCTGTGATGTCTGCGCGTGCTGCCACAATGTGGACGGCTGCAAATGTGATCTGCCGCAGATCAAGGTGACGGAGCAGTGCAGCTGCACCACCCAGCAGGTGGAGACCCCGCACTACTGCCAGAGCTACGAGGAAAAGTAAGTTCCCCACCAACGCACAGCAGCCCCTGCCGGAGAAACCTTTCCGGCAGGGGCTGCTGTTTGTTATATGAACATTCAGCGCAGCGCCACGTTACAGGTGGCAAGGCTGCGGATCAGCGTACCAACGCTGTCCTTCATCTGGATGCCGGCAAAGCCCAGCGCAAAGGCGGCCTGCACGTTTTCCAGTCTGTCGTCGATAAATATGCATTCGCTGGCCTTCAGCTGATACTTTTTCAACAAAGCCTTGTAGATCTGCGGGTCAGGCTTATTCACCTGTACCTCGCAGGAGGCTACACCGCCGTCAAACTGAGCCAGTACGCCGCGCTCGGTCAGCAGCTCCAGCACATCCTGCGGGATGTTGCTCAGGTAATACACGCAATAGCCGTGGTTCTTCAGCCGCCGCACCAGCTCCAGCATCCGCAGACGCGGGCGCAGAATGTGCATCCAGTCGTCCAGAACGCCCTGCACCTCAAAGGCGCAGCCCTCGGCGCGGGCGTGCTCCAGCATCCGCTGGTTGCCGTCATAGCGGGAAAGCTTGCCTGCGTCCAGCAACTGCCACTCCTCGCTGCCAAAGGTCAAATCGTAGACCTTTTCTTCCATTTCAGCGTTGCACAGCCGGTCTACCAAGTAGGCTTTGGGGTCAAAATCCACCAGTACACCGCCGATATCAAAAATAATGCTTTTATACATAAATACTGCCTCGCTTGTATTGGATGTTTTCCGGATATTTTCCATAGTATACCACAACCGGGCGGGTGCTTTCCACCCCTTTGGCATAGAAAATGCCGCCCCGGCGTATGCTGTGACAGAAAGGGGAGAGCGCCGTGACGATCCGGGAACTTTGTGAGAAGGAGGTCGTTCAGCTGGAGCAGGGGATGTGCCTTGGCCGCGCGGACGATCTGGAGCTTGACCCCGCAACGGCGCAGCTGCAAAGCTTAATTTTGCTGGGCAGACCGCGGCTTTTTGGCCTGCTGGGCCGGGACGAGAGCCTGACCATCCCGTGGCAGGAGATCGAGACCATCGGCACAGATGCCATTCTGGTGCACACTGCCGTGCCAAAAGCACCGGCAGCACCTCACGGCTTCTGGCAGCAACTGCGGGCAAAGCTTGGTCTGTGAAAAATAGGGGAATATTTTGAAAAATAAAACTGTAATTTTTGTAAAATCATGAATGGACATTTTCAGCAAAGTGACTATAATAGGCACGAAAGGCTTGTGCAAATAGCAAAGCCACTTTGGAAATAGGGTTCGGGACGTGGAAAGGGATATCGACTATGAAAACATCCAAACCGCTGTTGACCCTGCGGATGCTCTTCCCGGCGGCAGCTTCCTTTATCGTGCTGCTGCTGGGTGAGTGGATTGCGCGCGGGTCACTGACCGCTGATACCTTTATCAGCTTTATTTTCCCCCATTTCGGGGCATATCCTGTCTCTTATACACATCTGACGCTGCCGACGAATAGCCTTGTG
>ERZ1026957.1093-NODE-1093-length-9962-cov-6.470778_pt1 | contig 9962 bp, 5 predicted proteins | sample MGYA00519300_ERZ1026957 | MGnify/ENA primary metagenome ERZ1026957 (study PRJEB26926, sample SAMN06164520) | human gut metagenome | biome: ENVO:00009003; feature: ENVO:2100002; material: ENVO:00002003 | host: Homo sapiens | place: USA | collected 2012 ...
CAAAGACCATTTTGCGTTGCAAAATGCTTGTTGGGAAATCCCAAACCCTTGAACTACATCCGATGGATGCAGGCTATGCGTTTTTTGCAAAACGCTTTTCCGGTGCGTTGTAGCGGCGCACAGCCATCATGGAACCGTGATGATCGTGGGGAGGGGGATTGCGTTCCAACAAGCGAATGAACACAGCAGAATTTTAATTCTGCGTGCGAATTTAGCCTTTGTGCGCGCAAAGGCTCTGCTTGCCACGATTATGGTTCTGCGAATGTGATTGAGAAACTTTTCATTCGCATTGCAAACCGGGTAGCACTTTTGTATAATTGGTTCAATGAACACACGCATAAAATCGGAGGGGCTGTCCGATTAAAAAATCTAAAAATGCGCTATTGCAGGCCACTGGGAGGAATAGCATGAACAAGCAGCAACTCGCATCGAAAATCTGGGAATCTGCCAACAAGATGCGCTCTAAAATCGAAGCCAACGAGTACAAGGATTACATTCTGGGCTTCATGTTTTATAAATTTCTGTCGGACAAAGAAGTCAAATGGCTGAAAGAGAATGACTGGACAGACGAATATCTGCCGGATTTGACCGAAGACGATGCCGAAACGCTGGATACCGTTCGGAAGAATGTCGGCTATTTTATCGCCTATGAAAATCTGTTTTCCACATGGATCAGCAAAGGCAACGACTTCAAGGCTGACGACGTAACGGTGGCATTGCAGGCATTCAGTCGACTGATCGACCCGCACCACAAAAAGGTGTTTGACGGTGTCTTTGCTACGCTGCAAACCGGCCTGTCCAAACTGGGTGAAAGCTCCGGTGCGCGGACAAAGGCCATTCGCGACCTGATCTATCTCATCAAAGATATTCCCATGGACGGCAAGCAGGATTATGATGTTCTCGGCTTTATCTACGAATATCTGATCAGCAACTTTGCAGCAAACGCAGGCAAGAAGGCCGGCGAGTTCTACACGCCGCACGAAGTTTCGCTGCTCATGTCTGAAATCGTGGCGTACCACCTGAAAGACCGGGAAGAGATCAAAATTTACGACCCCACCAGCGGTTCCGGCTCACTGCTGATCAACATTGGTCAGTGTGCCGCACGGTATATGGGCAATGGCAACAACATCAAATACTACGCACAGGAGTTGAAGGAAAACACCTACAACCTGACCCGCATGAACCTTGTCATGCGCGGCATTCTGCCCGACAACATTGTAACGCGCAACGGCGATACGCTGGAGGAAGATTGGCCGTACTTTGAAGAAAACGACCCGGTCAACACCTACGACCCGCTGTTTGTGGATGCGGTGGTATCAAATCCCCCATATTCGCAGGCGTGGAATCCGAACGACAAAGAGAACAACCCGCGCTTTTCGGATTACGGCCTTGCCCCCAAAGGCAAGGCAGACTACGCCTTTTTGCTGCACGACCTGTATCATATCCGCAATGACGGCATTGTGACCATCGTTCTGCCCCACGGTGTTCTATTCCGTGGCGGTGAAGAAGGTACAATTCGCAAAAATCTGATTGACCACAACAACATTGATGCAATCATCGGTCTGCCCGCCAATATTTTCTTCGGCACAGGCATTCCCACCATCATCATGGTGCTGCGGAAGAATAAAAAGGATTCGGACGTTCTGATTATTGATGCGTCTAAGGGCTTTGAGAAGGACGGCAAAAACAATAAGCTGCGTGCCTGTGACATCAAACGCATTGTGGATGCTTACAAGGAACGCCCGGAGAAAATCAAAAAGTTCGCACGCAGAGTATCCCGTGCGGAGATCGTTCAGAACGATTACAACCTGAACATCCCCCGGTATGTGGATTCCTCGGAAAAGGCTGAGAGCTGGGATATTTATGCTTCGATGTTTGGCGGCATTCCCGAGGCCGAACTGCAAGACCTGTCTGCCTACTGGACAGCATTCCCGCACCTGAAAGCGGCTCTGTTCAGCCCGGACAACGAAGCCTATTGCCGTCTGAATGTGGCCAATTTGAAGAACGCTGTTCTGTCCCACCCGGATGTAGTGGCATTCAAGACCGCCTTCCAGAATGCTTTCGGTGACTTTGATGCCTACTTGAAGTCCGCACTCATCGACGGCATGACGCAGCTGAATGCTGCCGGCGAGGAAGAACGCCTGAGCCGGGAGATCTTTGCACGGCTGGCAGGAATTCCGCTGGTTGACCGCTATGCAGCATACCAGCTTTTGGACGATGACTGGAAGAAAATCGCCATTGACCTTGAAATCATCCAGACCGAGGGTTTTGCCGCAACCAAGCAGGTAGACCCCAACATGGTGCTGAAAAAGGATGCCGAAGTACAGGACGGCTGGGTGGGTCATGTGCTGCCCTTTGAGCTGGTGCAGAGCGTTAAAATGCACGAGGAAGTGGCAGCACTGCGGGCAAAGGAAACCAGACTTTCCGAGATTGCCGGAGAATATGAAAGCCATCTGGACGAACTGAGCGAGGAGGACAAGGAGCAGAACTTTGTGAATGACGCAAAGGACGCCTTTGTTGCCGCTGAAGTCAAAAAGGCCATCAAAGCGCGGGAGGTAGAACCTGCCACCATGAGCATTCTGAAGGATGTGGACGCGCTGTTTGCCGAGGAAAAGACCCTGAAAAAGCAGGTCAAGGACGACAGTGCGGCACTCCATCAGCGCACCAAGGGCGTGATCGAGCACCTGACCGATGAAGAAGTGCGTGACCTGCTGCATCGCAAGTGGATCCTGCCCCTGATGGAAAATCTGAACAGCCTGCCGGATGCCGTTCTGGACGATTTTGTAAAGCAGCTGGATGCCGTCTGCAAGAAATATGAAACCACCTTTGAGGACGTAGAGAGCCAGATCGCCAGCACCGAGCACGAATTGCTGGGGCTGCTGGACGATCTGCAGGGAAATGAATTTGACATGAAGGGCATTGCAGAACTCAAAAAGTTGCTGGGAGGTGAATGATTATGCAGGATAACGAGAAGAAACCTGCCCTCCGGTTCAAGGGCTTCACTGACCCTTGGGAACAGCGTAAGTTAGGGGATGCGTTTGAAAGAGTTGTCCGAAAAAACACGAATAACGAATCGCGGTTGCCGCTAACAATTTCTGCACAAGACGGCTTGGTTGACCAGATCACATATTTCAATAATCGTGTTGCCAGTCGTGATGTGAGCAATTATTATCTGGTCTACAACGGCGAATTTGCTTATAACAAGAGCACTTCGGACGGATACCCATTTGGTGCTGTTAAACGGCTTGATTGGTATGAAAAAGGCGTTTTGTCGACGCTTTATATCGTGTTTGCACTAAAGCATCCCGAAAAAGATGACTCGGATTTTATGACAGTGTTTTATGATACTGACCGTTGGCATCGAGGCGTTGCCGAGCGTGCGGCAGAGGGCGCAAGAAATCACGGCTTGCTGAATATCTCGGCAGATGATTTCTTTGATATTGATACAACTATGCCAGAAGATAAGGTGGAGCAAGAAAAAATCGGCAGGCTATTGAAGAAACTTGACACCCTTATCACCCTTCATCAGCGTAAGCTGGAAAAGCTTGTACAAATTAGAAAAGCCTTCGCAGAGAGGTGCTTTTTGCAAAGTCGAAAGGAGCTCGTTATGGCGTTTACAAAAGAAGCCGATTTTGAAGAGGCGGTGGTAAAGCTCCTGATAGAACGTGGCTGGAAAGATGGTGTGCTGAAGAACTACACCGAACAGCAGCTGATACAGAACTGGGCGAACATCCTTTTTGAAAACAACCGTGGCATTGACCGACTGAACGATTATCCGCTGACGGATGGCGAGATGCAGCAGATCATGGAACAGGTCATGAACGCGAAAACGCCGATGAAGCTGAATAAATTTATCAACGGCAAAAGTGTGCTCATCAAGCGTGACAATCCTGACGATAAGCTGATTTTCGGCAAAGAAGTGTCCCTGAAAATCTATGACCGTCTGGAAATTGCAGCCGGACTCAGCCGCTACCAGATTGCAGAGCAGCCAAAGTTCCCCACCAAGTCCAAAATTTTGAATGACCGCCGCGGCGATTTGATGCTGCTCATCAATGGTATGCTGGTCATTCACATGGAACTGAAAAAGAGCGGTGTTTCCATCAAACGGGCTTGCAGCCAGATTGAAAAATACGCGGCAGAGGGCATTTTTACGGGACTGTTCTCGCTGGTGCAGATTTTTGTGGCCATGAACCCGGAAGAAACGGTCTACTTTGCCAATCCCGGCCCGGAAGGACAATTCAACCCCAGCTACTATTTCCATTGGGCGGACTTCTACAACGAGCCGATGAACGACTGGAAAGACGTTACAACGGCACTTTTGTCTATCCCGATGGCGCATATGTTGGTGGGCTTTTATACCGTTGCCGATGGTTCCGATGGCATTTTGAAGGTGATGCGCAGCTATCAGTACTACGCTGCCAGCAAAATTTCGGATGCCGTTTCCAAGGCGAAATGGGAGAATGACCAGCAGCGCGGCGGCTACATCTGGCACACCACAGGTTCCGGCAAGACCATGACTTCTTTCAAGTCCGCTCAACTGATTGCATCTTCCAAGGATGCGGACAAAGTGATTTTTCTGATGGACCGAATCGAGTTGGGCACCCAGAGCCTGAAAGAATACCGCAACTTTGCAGGGGAAAACGAGGAGGTGCAGGCTACCGAGAACACGGATGTTCTTGTGGACAAGCTGAAAAGCACTTCGCCGTCCGATACGCTCATCGTGACTTCCATCCAGAAGATGAGCAACATCAAGGATGATGCACAAAACAAGCTGAACCCCAACGACATTGCGCTGATCAACGCAAAGCGGTTGGTTTTTATCGTGGACGAGTGCCACCGTTCCACCTTTGGCGATATGATGCAGACCATCAAGCATACATTCCCGAAAGCACTGTTCTTTGGTTTTACCGGTACGCCGATCCAAGGCGAAAACCAGAAGAAAATGAGCACCACCGCCACCGTTTTCGGCAACGAACTGCATCGGTACAGCATTGCAGACGGCATCCGGGATCACAACGTGCTGGGCTTTGACCCTTACAAGGTGCTGACCTTCAAGGACAGCGACTTGCGGAAAGCGGTCGCACTGGAAAAAGCAAAGGCATATTCTGTGGACGAAGCTCTGGCCGACCCACAGAAGAGCAAGGTGTTTTATAAGTATCTGAATCTGCCGATGGCAGGCGGAAAAGATGCGCTCGGTGAGGAGATAAAGGGCATCGAGGATTATATTCCCAACACCCAGTATGAGGGCGAAGAACACCAGAAAGCCGTGGTGGAGGACATTTGCGAGAACTGGCAGACCCAGAGCCGCAACAGCAAATTTCATGCCATTTTTGCAACCTCCAGCATCCCGGAAGCCATCCAATATTACAAGCGGTTCAGAGAAGCCGCACCATGGCTGAAAGTCACCGCACTATTTGACCCCAACATTGACAACAACGGCAAAGGTATCACCAAAGAAGAAGGGCTAAAAGAGATCGTAGAAGACTATAACGCCCGCTATGGACAGGACTTCAGCATTCCAACCTTTGCCAAGATGAAAAAGGACATTGCGGCACGGCTGGCGCACAAATCACCCTACCAGCGCATCGAGCGTACCCCGGAAAAGCAGCTTGATCTGCTGATCGTGGTGGATCAGATGCTGACAGGCTTTGACTCCAAGTGGATCAACACCCTGTATCTGGATAAAATGCTGCAATACGAAAATCTGATTCAGGCGTTCTCCCGCACCAACCGACTGTTTGGCGATGACAAACAGTTTGGCACCATCAAGTATTACCGCCGTCCGCACACGATGGAGAAAAACATCGCAGATGCGGTAAAAGAGTATTCCGGCGATAAACCGTTTGGCCTGTTTGTAGATAAGCTGGACAAGAACGTGGAAAAACTGAATGCCCTCTATGCGGAGATCAAAGATCTGTTTGTGTCGGCGGGCATTGAAGAGTTTTCGCAGATCCCTGCGGATATGGCAGAGCGCAAAAAGTTTGCCGACCTGTTCCAGTCCTTCAACGAAAATCTGGAAGCAGCCAAGGTACAGGGCTTCGAGTGGGATAAGCCCATTGTGATCATCAACGAGGATACAGATGAGAAAACGGAACTTCATGCGGACTTTGACGAGAGAACGTTCAAAGTGCTGGCACTCCGCTATAAAGAGCTGTTCACGCCGAATCCGGATGGCAGTGAAAATGACCCGGACGATGACGTTCCCTATGCGGTGAACAGCTATCTGACCACCATTGATACTGCTGACATCGACACGGATTACATGAACTCCCGCTTTGAAAAGTACCTGAAAATTTTCTATCAGGAAGGCGCAGAAGCGGAAGCCATACATCAGGCTGAAACGGAGCTGCACAAGACCTTTGCCACCCTCTCGCAGGAAGAGCAGAAGTACGCTAATATTTTCCTGCACGACATTCAAAGCGGCGCAGTGGTTCCACAGCCGGGAAAGACCTTGCGGGAGTATATTGCCGAGTACATCGCCCAAAAGCAGAACGACCAGATTCACAAAGTAGCTGAAGTTTTCGGCTTGGACGAAAAGAAGCTGCGGGCATTCATGCGTGCAAACATTACCGAAGCCAACATTAACGAATTTGGCCGTTTTGATGACCTGAAAGCTACCGTAGATAAGGCAAAAGCAAAGGCATATTTTGAAGCAATCGAGGGCACAAAGCTTATTCCGCCCAAGGTGCCTGTCAAGTATGATAAACTCTTGCGCGAGTTCATCGTAAGTGGCGGATTTGATTTGAAAATGCCAAAAGAATCATAAAATGGGTGCAAAATCACCCTGCTGACCAAGAGCCGAGGCGCGTCCTCGGCTCTTTTTTCGCGCCAAAATCCCAAAACACACCTACTTGGGAACAGCGTAAGCTGGGGGATATTACGGTTGAGCTGTCAGAATACGCCACACAAGAATTAGGACTTCCGCTATTAACTTCATCACGTAGTGGCCTTATGTATCAAGACGAATATCGTGATAGTCGAACGACAAAAAGCACGGAAACGCTTTTTAGTGTTGTTCCAGTAGGAACGTGTACATATAGGCATATGAGTGATGATGACGTGTTCCACATGAATATCAATACCTTGGAAAAAGGATTGGTAAGCCGTGAATATCCTGTCTTTGAAGCATCTAAGGGCAATAATCTTGAATTTCTGGTTCAACATATTAACTCAAGTGAGGAATTCAAGGCTTTTTGTGCCGAACAGAAAAAAGGCGGCACGAGAACCAGACTGTACTACAATACGCTTTGTCAATTTACCGTGCGTGTTCCAGCATTAAAGGAACAGGCCCAAATTTCCCAATGCCTCAAAAAACTCGACACCCTTATCACCCTTCATCAGCGTGAGCATATAAAACCGATTTTGGAGGTAAAACGTGTTAAACGAAATGAATGAAAACAACCTGTTCTGCGATTACTATGAGCAGTGGGTTGCCGTATACAAAGAGGGCGCAGTTCGCCCGGTTACATTGGATAAGTACAAAATGACCCTTTCTTGGGTGAAAAGGCTGGCACCTGATTTGAAGTTGTGCGAGGTTTCCAGAGTGACGTATCAGCAGCTTTTGAACGATTATGCCGTAGGCCATGAGCGGCAGACCACGATGGACTTCCACCATCAGCTGAAAGGGGCTATCATGGATGCCGTGGATGATGGACTGATTGTGAAAGACCCGACCCGGAAAGCGATCATCAAAGGCAAGCCCCCGGTTCCTAAAAAGGTGAAGTATCTGAACCAGTTTGAACTGCATCTTTTGTTGAGCGACTTGGATCTACAGGGGAAACTCAACTGGGACTGGATGATTTTGCTGATTGCCAAAACCGGCATCCGCTTTTCCGAAGCATTGGCGATCACTCCTGCGGATTTTGATTTTGCCCATCAGATGCTGTCCGTCAACAAAACGTGGGATTATAAAGGAAACGGCGGATTTCTGCCAACAAAAAATAAATCGTCTGTCCGTAAAATTCAAATTGACTGGCAGACGGTGATTCAGTTCGCAGCACTGGTAAAAGACGTTCCTGAAGATAAGCCGATTTTCGTGTTCAAGGAACACGCCTACAATTCCACCGTCAACGATGTTCTGGAACGGCACTGCAACCGGGCCAAGATCCCGGTCATCTCGGTACATGGCCTGCGGCATACCCACGCTTCGGTGCTTCTGTTTGCAGGTGTATCTATTGCAAGCGTGGCAAGGCGGCTGGGGCATTCCAGCATGACAACCACGCAGAAAACCTACCTGCATATCATTCAGGAACTTGAAAATCAGGACATCGACCTTGTAATGCGGTCACTCTCTGGATTAAGCTGATAAAATAATCAACCATCGCTCGCGCTGGTGAAGGATGATAAGAGAAAAGCCAAACCTCAAGCTGTACAGGATGTACGGTGAGGTTTGGCTTTTTGGTATCAGCTGCTCTTTTGATTTTCGTTCATAATTCTTCTGGCTCGTCCGCGCGTGGTGTCCTCAAAGGTTTCATCCTCGCTGAATCGCAGCCAATAGGGGTCTTCCATCAGGCAGGCGTTGGTGCGTTTGACGATTTCCCATGCATTGTAGTTCGGCAGACCCATCATTTTCAGAATTTCCTTGCAGTCCATCCGATTTTTCGGAAAGATTCGTTTCTTTGCCCAAACCACCACATCGACCAATGGAACTTCACGTTTGTCACCGATGAAAAGGTTCAGTGGGAGGTCATACTGCGGCACACCCTCATTTGCGCAAAGAGACTGCCCATCTTCGCTTAGGTGTGCGATTTCTTTTTCATCCATCATCAATTTCAGATAGGCCATTTTATCACCCCATGGCAGATTTCAGGTAGTGCATACGGTATTTCAGGTATTGACGGATCGCAGATGCTCTTTTTTCGCTCAACAATGCAAGAATAGGCGAAATAGCCTGAATGATTTCTGTATACAGCGTATCCAGATCACACACCGGCAGCACAGGCTCGTCGACCAGTTTGATCTGCTGGGCGTGATGGCTGCGGAATGGCTTCGATTTATCGAACTGATAACGGAGCTTCGTGTCAGTCAATTCTTCATCCATCGCCCATGCAAGCAGACTGCCGCCATTGTCGTAAATAGGCGGAGCATAATTTTTTCCATCCCGGACGATTACATCAAAATTGTTCTCGTGGCGGTCTTCGTTGCCGATAAAGGCGTCGAACGCCAGCATTTGATAGAGCCACTTCTTGCCATACAATTCTACCGCATACTGAAACAGTACCTCCGGTGAAGCGGCCCGACCGCTGGCAAGGAAATGGGCATCAGCCAAGTCTGCAAAATGATACAGTTGTTCATCGTCCGTTGTGAACTTGGGGCAGACGCTGACCACATCGCAGAAATAGGTCTGAATGTCGGGAAAGAGTTTGGCAGGCATCAACGTATATTCTACATGGGGCAAATTCAGCACCTGTGCAATCAGCGATGCCATCACCTCAGAATACGGCTCATACCCAGCGGTTCCGGCCTCTGTGATGGAGTTGCCCTTGACCATAACAAGCTGATCATCTACATGATACCAGCCCTTTGAGAGCATTCCACGGCTCGTCCGTGTTTCACGCTTTTCAACCAACTGGATTTTTGCAGGGATTTCAATTGGGCTCATGGTATCACGCTCCTTTGCCCCATTATACCATGTTTGGATGGATAGACAAGGTAAACTATGGTCAATAGCAAAAATCAAAAAATCAAATTGTTTTTTGAAATTTGAAGTAGAAAAGTCAAATCAAATATGAAATTTCGATAGAAACATTAAATTTTTCGCTCAATAAGTGAAATGAACGCTCAAAAAAATGAAATCCAAACCCCAAAAGTGAAATTTGATGGTTGAATACTGAAAAAGTGTTAAAAAGATTTTGATATTCTAAATTCGACTTGAACTGTTTTTTGCATATCGTCCTTGCAGATAGCCCTTGGAGACTGTCTCTTATACACATCTCCGAGCCCACGAGACACTGAGCGATCTC
>ERZ1026957.1101-NODE-1101-length-9893-cov-20.588839_pt1 | contig 9893 bp, 10 predicted proteins | sample MGYA00519300_ERZ1026957 | MGnify/ENA primary metagenome ERZ1026957 (study PRJEB26926, sample SAMN06164520) | human gut metagenome | biome: ENVO:00009003; feature: ENVO:2100002; material: ENVO:00002003 | host: Homo sapiens | place: USA | collected 2012 ...
CGTTGGGTGGAAGAGTCAATTTCGTTGGCTGAATAATATGGCTGCGTTGGCTGAACGAAGTAGCTCAGTGAGCTGAATGAAGCACTTGAGTTATCAGAATGAAGCACTTGAGTTATCAGAATGAGGCGGCTTGGTGTAATACGATTTACTCATACATTCGCATCTAGATGGTCCCTATATATAGTAAGGTGTAGGACCGCCAATCTCCCCTATATATAATACGGTGTAGGTTTTATATCGGCAAAATGGAGGAAAACAGGGAAAATGGACGGGTTAGAAGCCCAATATGGGGGCTATTTTATAAAAAACATAAGAAAATTAGCCTTTTTTGAAAAAATGCTCAAAAACTTGCAAGTTTCGAAAAATATACTTAAATTTGCAGCATGAAAAATCTCCCGGCTGGAGATCTTCCATAGACGATAAGAACTGAGTGGCGATAAAAAGCCACGATATATAAGAACGATAAAAAATAACTTTTCTAAGAGGACCTTTGAAAGAGAACGATAAACTTTTCTAAGAGTGCAGACTCTTTTCATCAAACGGAACTCTTAATTCGATATAGAGAATTAATTAATAACTTCCTGCCGGAAGGCTAGGAAAATCGTATAACTTTATAAATTATTACCGTATGAAAAGAAAGTATTTTAGCGCGCTGCTTATGGGTGCATTGACAATTGCCTCGGTAAGCACATTTACTTCTTGTAAAGATTACGACGATGACATCGACAACTTGCAGAGCCAGATTGACAAGGCTGGTTTGCAGAGCGACATCGATGCATTGAAAACACAGTTGCAGGATGCAGCTTCTACTGCATCAGCAGCTAAGACTACTGCAGAGTCTGCTTTAGCTAAGGCTAATGATGCTGCTGTAAAAGCAGATGTTGAAAAAGCTATCCAGAAAGTTGAGGTTACAGCTAACAAGGCTGCCACTGACGTAGCAACTGCAATCAGTAACGCTGCTAATGCACAGACAACAGCTGACGGAGCACAAAAGGCTGCAGATGCTGCTGCTAAGGCAGCAAAGGATGCTCAGAAGCAAGCTGACCAGGCTGTTAAGGATGCCGCAGCTGCAGCTACTACAGCTAACGCTGCCGCTAAACAAGCTGACTTCGAGAAGGCTCTGGAGCGCATCGGTAACTTGGAAACAAGCCGAGTTACAGCAGACAAGTTGGATGAGAAGCTCACTCAACTCAAAGAAGAACTCCTCGGTGCTGATGGTGACAAAGAGACTATCGGTAGCTTGACCGTTAAGGTTAATGCATACAAGGGCGCTGTTGAGGAGTTGTATTCTGCAGTAACTAGCGTTGAGCTCGTTGAGACATATTCTGGTGTTAACGGATTTACAAGTAATTGGAATACAACAAATGGCATAACATCTCTCACAGTAGAGATGCTTCATGGTTTGATTTCAGACGACTCTAAGTTTGGTGATGAGAATGGTAATGACGCTAAGCCTATTGTTGAGTACGTTAAGGGTAAGGATATCGATGTGAAAGACGATGCTTCTATTGTAGTTCGCGTAAACCCAGTTAACGCTGACCTCACAAAGGGTGCTAAGATTATTCTTTTGAACTCTAAGGGTGAAAGCCTTGAGGACATTGTTAAGGTAGGTACTCCTTCTAAGTTCGACAAGTTGATTACTACTCGTGCTGCAGCTACTGTCAAGACTGGTCTTTGGAAGCTCCCTCTTTCTGTAGCAGAAGGCGTTTCAGAGGAAGACTTCAAGAAGGCAGTTACAGTAAAAGATGAGAATGGTAATGAAAAAGCTATCCTCTATGCTGTAGCTATCAATAACACTGTTGATTCTAAGGCAGAGGCAGCTGCTGACCGCTACGTAGTGTCTACTTACGATGTTAAGCCTACTTACAATAAGTTCGTGCCTAGCAACGATTTCACATTCAAGGTTGGTGGTAAGGATGTTAGTGAAATCCACAACCGTTGGACTGGTTATGAAATTGTTGGCGAAAACAGCAATTTCTCAAGCGATAAGAATCCTGAACTTGCTTGGGCAAATGATGCTGCCGCAGAGCCAGTTTTGGAAGGCGAGAAGAAGAACGTTGAGAACGCAAATTATCGTAGTCACCGATCTGATGTCCGATATTGGAATAGTCTCTTGCAGGTTGAAGTTGGTAAGCCATTCTCTATCACTGATTTGAAGACTTCAGACAATACGGCTGCGGATTATTACTATGTAGTACTCGACAAGGATAATGCTATCGAGTCTGGTGTTTCTGAGCTCAACGCTTGGAAGAACTATGAAATTGATAATTTGAACAAGGTTGTTCCTGCAAGCGAGAACTTGACTCTTACAATCCAGACCGAGGCTGCAAACCACGACATCATCGGTTTCCGTGTATATGCAGTAAACAAGGATGGTAAGTTGCTCGACCCAGATGGTAAGGCCTTCTACGTAGTTGTAGGTGAGAACTATACATCAGGTATCGTAGGTAACTTGGATGCAGTAAACAAGATTACAGAGAAGAAGGACTTCAGCCCAGTTGATGGTGTAAGCTATGGTCCTTGGGAGTTAGTAGCTGACAACAATGCATGTCCTCTTTCAGAGAAGCCTGTATTCGCTGCTGTTTATTACGACAAGGATGGAAATGAGACAACAAACATGTCTGAGGTTACAAAGATTGCCTTCAAGGTTAACAACCCAGCCCTCATCGCTGATGGTGCAACAGTTTCATTGAAGTCAACTTTGAGGAAGTATACTGATAACAACTTCTATGAGGTAGGTACCGTAACAGCTACGTACACCAAGGTTCTTCCTAAGGCATTCCCTGCTGACATCACATTCCGTCCAGCACAGGAAACAGGTAAGGGTACTGGTTACTTCATCGCTTACATGACGCCAGAAAATGGCTACACAGTAACCAATAAGAGCGTATATGGTTCTGTAGACTTGAATAACGTATTCTATAATCTCTACGATAACGTTAGTTTCGAAATCGCAGACGCAGCTAAGGATGCAAATGACAAGTTGACAAGTGTTAGGGCAGACAAGGCCAACAATTTTGTTGCGAAAGTTGCAGCTAAAGACTTCATTAACTCAACGACCAAGCATGCTGTTACAGCTAAGTACAACTATGGCGAGATTAGTCTTGTTAAGAATAATAAGACTGGCCAGTGGGAAAAGAAGCCTTGCTCTGTAGACTACGGTAAGAGTCTGTCAGTTACATTCGCTTGCTGGCATTCTGCAAGCAGCTATTCTTGGAAAGAACAGCCAGCACTCCAGTGGAAGGCTACTGCAAATGTAATCAAGACAGACATCAAGAACATTGCTGTTAAGAATACATATAACAATGATTTCTTCGGTGGTACATTTGCGCAGCTCTTGACTAACAAGTATCTGGAGGTTAAGGCTGGTTCAGCTCACTTGACATATGAAGGTCAGGTTGACCCATACTTCACGGTTGAAGTTGATGCCACTAACGGTCAGTTTATCTTTACTCAGACAGGTATTCAGGCAGAGAACGCTCCAACAGTTGATCACACAGAAAACTTGGAGTTCGTTGTTGTTGATGCTTATGGTCATGAGGTACCACAGTCATTCAAGGTTACTATCAAGCGTCCTGCTTCTAAGTAATTATTGCGACAACAAGAATCGGTTAGATTCTAGAACATTACTATAATACTGAGGGGGACGTTCATCTGAACGTTTCCCTCTTATTTTTAAACAATAAGGAAAGAAGAAGATGAGAAAATCATTTTTTTATATGGTTGTTTTCACCTTATTGCTGGTTCTAGGAATCAGCAGTTGTGGAAGGCCTGAACTTAAAAAGATAAGAGGCATCGTGAAAAATGTTCGCATTGATGATGATACCCTAAAGAACCTTACCGTTATGGACGGAGAAGATTCTATCGTATTTAATCTCAACGAGGTTCGTTACAACAATGGAGTGATGCTTCCTAATGATTCTGTTATTGTTGACTACATAGATGGAAAGAATGACACAGCTCGAGCTTTAGTAGTAACTGTACTTCCCAAAAATGCTGTAACAATCAATCCAGAAGACAACCAGAGCAAGAAACTCATTACAGCTCCCATAAAAAGCAATTAATAATCAGTTTTAAACTTATCAGACATGAAAAATTATAAGTTTATCATTGCATCTGCTATGCTCGCCCTCGGCACTTCAGCCGTGGCACAAGCAACCTATGTCGATAAGGACGGCAATGAGTATCAATTCAAGAAGCACTTCTACCCCGATATTCGGGGAGGTGGATAGTATACACTGGGCGAGGCTAAGTTCAAGGACTTACTCTCTCCTAATATTCAGGGAGCTATTGGCTATCAATTCTCTCCGCTTTTCGGACTCCGTGCTCAGATGAACGGACTCTGGAGCAAGGGCGGCTGGGCTGGTTTTCGCTCCAAAGTGGGAGAAAAGCCTTACAACGCCAAATATAAGTTTAAATATATGGCTCCTGGTGTAGATTTCATGTTCAACCTCTCCAACCTTTTCTGTGGCTGGAATCCGAACCGTGTGTTTAATATAAGTGCTTTCGCTGGCGGCGGTATCAACTGGGCTGGCGGCAACCAAGAGATAAACGACATCGCTGCCACGCTTGAGAACTTCAACAACTACAACCTGGAGTATCTCTGGCAGGGAAAGAAGGTTCGCCCTTACGGCAGAGCCGGTATCGACCTGGAATTCAAGGTAAGCAAGGCTGTGAGCATCATGCTCGAGGGCAATGCCAACATGATTTCAGACAAATACAACTCTAAGAAGGAAGATAACCCTGACTGGTACTTCAATGCACTGGCAGGTGTACGCATCAACCTGGGCAAGAGCTATACCAAGAAGGCTAAGCCGGTAGAGGAACCTGCTCCGGCACCAGCTCCTAAGCAGGAATATGTAGCTCCTAAGCCAGAGCCTAAGCCAGCTCCTGTAGAGAAGAAGGTAGAGGAGATTCGCCGTGACATCTTCTTCACCATCAATTCTTACAAGATTGCTCCTGCTGAGGATGCTAAGATCCGTGAGGTGGTTGACTTCCTGAACAAGAACACAGAGGCAAAGGTTGTAGTAACCGGCTATGCTGACAAGGGTACAGGCTATGACGTCATCAACGACCGCATCGCTGCCAAGCGAGTAGCAGCTGTGGTTTGGATGCTGACAAAGAAATATAATATACCTTCAGAGCGCATTACAGAAGAATCTAAGGGTGCACGTGTGCAGCCTTTTGCAGAAAATGCAGAGAACCGTGTAACGATCATGATCGCTAAGTAGTACGGTAAGTTTATAATGTGACAATCAATTATTTTAATTGGTGGCGGGGCATCCTCAAGGGGTGCCCCGTTTTTCTTTCAGCTATCCCTTCCTTCTCCCGCTCATTTTGTTATTTTTTCACCATTTCTTGCAGTTTCTCAATATTTTGTTGTACCTTTGCACAAAAATAATAATAAATTGCAAGAAAATGGGAAAGATTATATTGACGGGCGACCGTCCTACAGGTAAACTTCACCTGGGTCATTACATCGGCTCTCTGCAGCGCCGAGTACAACTTCAGAACGCTGGCGACTTCGACAGGATGTTCGTTTTCATGGCAGATGTTCAGGCTTTGACTGATAATGCCGACAATCCTGAGAAGATTCGCCAGAACATCACAGAGGTGGCTCTTGACTATCTCTCTGCGGGCCTCGACCCACAGAAGTGTACACTCTATATCCAGAGTATGATTCCAGAGTTGGCTGAGTTGACTACCTATCTGATGAACCTCATCAGCGTATCTCGTGTTCAGCGTAACCCAACCGTGAAGACTGAGATCAAGATGCGTAACTTCGAGGCAAACATTCCGCTCGGTTTCTTCTGCTATCCTGTGAGTCAGGCTGCCGACATCACCGCTTTCAAGGCTACAACCGTGCCTGCCGGTGAGGACCAGGAGCCTATGCTGGAGGTAACCCGCGAGTTGGTTCGCCGCTTCAACCAGACTTATGCACCTGTTTTGGTAGAGCCGGAGATTCTGCTTCCTGAGATTGCCTGCTGCCGTCGTCTTCCTGGAACTGACGGTAAGGAGAAGATGAGTAAGAGTCTCGGCAACTGCATCTACATGAGTGACGATGAGAAGACCGTTTGGAAGAAGGTGAAGAAGATGTCTAACGGTGAGCCACGTATGAGCATGGAAGAGCCAGGACATCTGGAGGGCAATGCCGTATTCACCTATCTCGAGGCATTCTCTACTCCTGAGGATTTCGCAGAGTTCTGGCCTGAGTTCAAGACTTTGGATGAGTTGAAGGAGCAGTATGTGAAGGGTGGTATCGGTGACGGTACCTGCAAGAAGTTCCTGAACAGCGTCATCAACAAGATGCTCGACCCAATCCGTGCCCGCCGTCATGAGTTTGAGCAAGATATTCCTGAGGTATTCAATATCCTGAAGAAGGGTAGCGAGGATGCCCGCGAGTTTGCAGCCCAGACTATGGATGAGGTTCGCAAGGCTATGCGTATCGACTATTTCAGCGATGCTGCCTATATTGAGGAGCAGGCTGCGAAATATAGAGTATAGTGATTATTTATTAGTGATTAATGATAATCATTAAAGTACGTGAATAAACGAATATTACAATTAGCGGTGCCGTCGATAATATCCAATATCACGGTACCGCTTTTGGGTTTGGTGGATGTCGCCATCGTCGGGCATATCGGCGATGCGGCTTACATCGGAGCCATTGCCGTGGGGTCGATGCTGTTCAATGTCATCTACTGGCTTTTCGGATTCCTGAGAATGGGAACCAGCGGAATGACTTCGCAGGCTTTGGGAAGGAGAGATTTGGCTGAGGTACTGAGGCTCCTGGTGCGCTCTCTGAGTATCGGTGTGGGGATAGGAGTGCTGTTTTTCGTTCTCCAGAAATGGCTGATAGGCTGTGGACTGTGGGCGATGTCGCCGGAAGCGGATGTCGTAGAACTGGCGCGAAGATACTGTTATGTCTGTATCTGGGGAGCCCCGGCAGTGCTAGGACTCTACGGATTTACGGGCTGGTTTATCGGTATGCAGAACACGCGCATTCCGATGATGGTATCGCTGATGCAGAATGTGGTGAACATCATCGCCTCTCTGCTGCTGGTCTTTGTCGGCGGTATGACGGTAGAAGGCGTGGCGCTCGGAACGGTTATTGCCCAATGGTGGGGATTCCTGATGGCATGTCTGTTCTATCGCATCTGTTATCGCCGGTTAAGCAAGTATGACTATCGCCGGCATCTCTTTGCTGCCGAACCGCTGAAGCAGTTTTTTTCGCTCAATAAGGATATCTTTCTCCGCACCCTCTGTCTGGTGGCGGTCAACCTCTTCTTTACGGCGGCAGGTTCCAGGGAGAGTACCATTGTGCTGGCTGTGAATACGCTGCTGATGACGCTCTTTACCATCTTCTCTTATTTTATGGATGGTTTTGCCTATGCGGCAGAGGCGTTGAGCGGCAAGTATTATGGAGCTCGAAACATGGGGGCATTCCGCGAGGTGGTTAGAAGAACGATGGGTTTTGGAGCTGTCGTGGCTGTAGGTTTCACCTTATTATATATAGTGGGTGGCGAGAATTTCCTCTCTTTGCTCACGAGCGATAAGCAGGTGATAACTGCATCGGGCGAATATTTCTGGTGGGCTGTGCTGATTCCGCTGTCTGGCATGTCGGCATTCGTCTTCGATGGCATCTTTGTAGGCATTACCCAGTCTAAGTCGATGCTCTGTTCTACCGCCGTAGCCTCGGCTTCGTTCTTCGGTCTGTTCTTCGGCTTGCATCCTTTCCTGGGCAATCATGCCCTGTGGTTGGCCTTCATTCTCTACCTTCTGTTGAGGGGAATCGTACTGTTCGTCATTTACCATAAAAAACTGCGGTAAATGACGAATTGTCTTTTTATAGGATATATTAGTAGAAATAATGTACATCTTTCATAAAAATTGCACACTGAATTCTAGTGTGCGCATTTTTGTGAAAAACTACATTAATATAGTTTAAATCTTAGGCTTATATTCTTTTTCTTAGCCGAAAATTAGTAATTTCGCAGAGCAAAACTTAAAAAGAAAAGAGTAAATGACAGCAGAAGAATATTATCAGCAAGGTAACGCCTGGCGCAAGCAGGGTGACTTTAAGCGTGCCCTCGACTGCTATATGGAGGCCATTGCCCTCGATCCGGAGAGCCCTGCCGTAGCAGCCAAGGAGATGTTGGATGATATCATGAGCTTTTATTGCAAAGACTACTACAATCCATAACAACCGACATGTGGACAGCAGGAGCTTTGTTTACTCCAATGGTAAAGATAATTAGTAAGAAATTAGAATATGAGTAAGATTAAAGGGGCTATTGTAGTCGACACCGGGCGTTGCAAGGGATGCTCGCTCTGTGTGGAGGCTTGTCCTCAGCATGTCATCGCATTGGCAGAGAAAAAAGTCAATGTGCATGGTTACCGTTATGTAGAGGCAGCTGTACCTGATGCGTGTGTTGGTTGCACTTCGTGCGCCATCGTGTGTCCGGACGGCTGTATCACTGTTTATCGTAAGAAGGAGGACTAAATAATGGCAAATCAGAAAGTTACATTAATGAAAGGCAATGAGGCGATAGCCCATGCCTGTATCAGATGTGGTGCGGATGGTTTCTTCGGCTATCCTATCACACCTCAAAGTGAGATTATAGAGACGCTGGCTCTGCTCAAGCCATGGGAAACATCAGGTATGGTGGTTCTGCAGGCTGAGAGTGAGGTGGCGGCTATCAACATGGTTTATGGTGGCGCTGGTGCCGGTAAGCGTGTCATTACCACTTCTTCAAGTCCGGGTGTGGCTTTGATGCAAGAGGGTATCTCTTACATGGCTGGTGCTGAGATTCCGGGCGTTATCGTCAATGTGCAGCGTGGCGGTCCGGGTCTGGGTACCATCCAGCCATCCCAGAGTGATTATTTCCAGGCTACCCGCGGTGGTGGTAATGGCGACTATAATGTGATTGTGCTGGCTCCTGCATCTGTTCAGGAGATGGCTGATTTCGTTGATCTCGCCTTTACGCTTGCCTTTAAGTATCGCAATCCTGCGATGATTCTGAGCGATGGTGTCATTGGTCAGATGATGGAGAAGGTGGTTCTGCCTCCTGTCAAGCCTCGTCGTACCGAGGAGGAGATTGCCAGGGAGTGTCCTTGGGCTACCATCGGCCGTCCGAAGAGTCGTCCTGTCAACATCATGACCTCTCTGGAACTCAAGCCTGAGGTGATGGAGGAGCGCAATATTGCTCTTCAGGAGAAATACAGAAAAATCCGTGAAACCGAGGTTCGTTATGAAACCGAGCAGATGGATGATGCCGACTATGTTATCGTAGCCTTCGGTAGCGCGGCACGTATTGCCGAGAAGAGCATCGAGAGTGCGCGTGAGCAGGGCATCAAGGTAGGATTGTTCCGTCCTATCACCCTCTGGCCTTTCCCTGAAAAGGAGATTCACGAACTCGCCAAGACCAAGAAGGGCATTCTGGTTGTAGAAATCAATGCCGGTCAGATGGTTCAGGATGTGCGACTGGCTGTGAATGGTCAGACTCCTGTGGAGCACTTTGGTCGTCTGGGCGGTATCGTACCGGAGCCGGAGGAAATCGTTGAAGCATTAAAGAAGTTAATAAAATGAATGATATAATTTCACCAGAGAATCTGGTATATAAGAAGCCTACGCTGATGAACGATACCCCGATGCACTATTGCCCGGGGTGTTCGCATGGCGTAGTTCATAAGCTCGTTGCCGAGGTTATCGAGGAGATGGGCATGGAGGATAAGACGGTAGGCGTATGTCCGGTGGGCTGCGCTGTCTTTGCTTATCGCTATTTGGATATTGACTGGCAGGAGGCTGCTCATGGTCGTGCACCTGCTGTAGCTACGGGTATCAAGCGCTTGTGGCCTGATCGTCTTGTCTTCACTTATCAGGGCGATGGCGA
>ERZ1026957.1107-NODE-1107-length-9828-cov-12.765783_pt1 | contig 9828 bp, 7 predicted proteins | sample MGYA00519300_ERZ1026957 | MGnify/ENA primary metagenome ERZ1026957 (study PRJEB26926, sample SAMN06164520) | human gut metagenome | biome: ENVO:00009003; feature: ENVO:2100002; material: ENVO:00002003 | host: Homo sapiens | place: USA | collected 2012 ...
AGATCGCTCAGTGTCTCGTGGGCTCGGAGATGTGTATAAGAGACAGGTACTGGATGTACATGGCGGCCGTCGGCGCATCGACGATCGTACCGACGCCCAGCACCAGCTCCGGGCACTCCCGGGCGGCGAACTTGATCACCTCGATGAAGACCTCCGAGGCAAAGTCGCCGCGGTTGGTGAACTCGAAGGCGCGCACACCGCCCTCGTAGCAGGCCTTGACCACCTGCTTGGCCACCTCGGCGTCCGAATGATAGAATACGGGAACCATGCCGGTCCGGGCAATGGCCTCCATCACTTGCATTTTATTGAAACGAGCCATAATCTATTTGGTGTTTTTATCCGAATTTCTCTTTTGTCCGCGTCATCCGACGGACGGCGGGACGGCATCCGCAAACGCCGCCCGCCGCCGGGATGCTCCGCATGCTATCGCTGCACGCGGCCGCTGGCGTTGCCGCCGGCCAGCGACTCGACCTCCTCGACCGAGACGAGGTTGAAGTCGCCGTTGATCGTGTGCTTCAGCGCCGAAGCGGCCACCGCGAACTCGAGGGCCTCGCCCTGCGTCGGCTTGGTCAGCAGGCCGTGGATGATGCCGCCCGAGAAGGAGTCACCGCCGCCCACGCGGTCGATGATCGGGTTGATGTCGTAACGCTTCGACTCGTAGAACTCCTTGCCGTCGTAGATCATGGCCTTCCAGCCGTTGTGCGTGGCCGAGAAGGACTCGCGCAGCGTTGAGATCACATACTTGAAGCCGAACGTCTGGGCCATCTGGCGGAAAATGCCCTTGTAGCCCTCGGCATTCGTCTCGCCGCCCTCAACGTCGGCGTCGGGCTTGAAGCCCAGGCACAGCTCGGCGTCCTCCTCGTTGCCGATGCAGACGTCGACATACTTCATCAGGGGCTTCATGATCGACTGGGCCTTCTCCTTGGTCCAGAGCTTCTTGCGGAAGTTCAGGTCCACCGATACCGTCACGCCGTGACGCTTTGCGGCCTCGCAGGCCAGGCGCGTCAGTTCGGCCGCCTTGTCCGAGATGGCCGGCGTGATGCCCGACCAGTGGAACCACTGCGCCCCCTCCATGATGGCGTCGAAGTCGAAATCCTGCGGATCGGCCTCGGCAATGGCCGAGTGGGCCCGGTCGTAGATCACCTTCGAGGGACGCATCGAGGCGCCCGTCTCCAGGTAGTAGATGCCGACACGGTCGCCGCCGCGGGCGATGTAGTCGGTCTTCACGCCGTACTTGCGCAGGGCGTTGACGGCCGACTGGCCGATCTCGTGCTTCGGGAGCTTCGTCACGAAGTAGGCCTCATGGCCGTAGTTGGCGCACGAAACGGCCACGTTGGCCTCACCGCCGCCATATACGACGTCGAACGAATCGGATTGTACGAAACGGGTGTTGCCCGGCGTCGAGAGACGCAGCATGATTTCACCCAGGGTTACGATTTTCATGGTTCAGAATGGGTTTGTTTTAGAAATTGAAATAATTCTTTGCATTGCGGTACGAGACCCCTTCGATGATCTCGCGGCCGATGAAGTCGAGCTCCGAGGCGGGCAGCAGTCCCTGCTCGATGTCGTTGCCCACGAGGTTGCACAGCGTGCGGCGGAAATACTCGTGGCGCGGGTACGAGAGGAACGAGCGCGAATCGGTGAGCATGCCCACGAAGCGGCTCAGCAGACCCAGCGTCGAGAGGGCGTTCATCTGCTTCTCCATGCCGTCCTTCTGGTCGAGGAACCACCAGCCCGAGCCGAACTGGATCTTCCCGGCGCCGTAGCGGCCGTCCTGGAAGTTGCCCAGCATCGTGGCGACGAGTTCGTTGTCGCGCGGATTGAGGTTGTAGATGATCGTGCGCGTGAGCTTGTCCTCGCGGTCGAGCATGTCGAAGAATTTCGACATCTGCTTGCCGACGGTGAAGTCGCCGATCGAGTCGAAGCCCGTGTCGGGGCCCAGCTGCGCGAACATGCGCGAATTGTTGTTGCGGATGGCGCCGTAGTGGAACTGCTGCGTCCAGCCCGTCTCGTGGTCCATGACGGCGAACTCGTAGAGCATCGCGGTCTTGTACTTGAGCACCTCGTCGCGCGTCAGCACCTGACCGCCGTACACCTTATTAAAGATGGCGTCGATCTCGGCCTGCGTGTAGTCCTCGGCATAGAACTCCTCGATGCCGTGGTCCGAGAGGCGGCAGCCCACCGACTCGAAGAACTTGTGGCGCACGCGCAGCGCGTCGATCACGTCGGCGAACTTCGAGATCGAGACGCCCGAAACATCCGACAGCTTCTCGATGTAGGCGCGGAACTCCGCGGGGTTCTCCACGGCCATCGCCTTGTCGGGGCGCCACGTCGGGAGCATCTTCACCGCAAAGCCGTCCTCGCGCACCTTGATGTGGTGCTCGAGCGAATCGACCGGGTCGTCCGTCGTGCAGACCACCTCGACGTTGTAGTGCTGCATCAGACCGCGGGCGTAGTACTCGGGCTTCTGCAGCAGCGCCGTACAGTAGTCGTAGATCTCGCGGGCGGTCGAGGGGTTGAGCAGCTTCGTCACGCCGAAGGCGGTCTTCAGCTCGAGGTGCGTCCAGTGGTAAAGCGGGTTGCGCATCGTGTAGGGCACCGTCTCGGCCCACTTCTCGAACTTCTCCCAGTCGGTCGTATCCTTGCCCGTGCAGTAGCGCTCGTCGACTCCGTTCGTGCGCATGGCGCGCCATTTGTAGTGGTCGCCCTCGAGCCAGATCTTCGACAGGTTGTCGAAGCGGTGGTTGGAAGCCACGTACTCCGGAATGAGGTGGCAGTGGTAGTCGATGATCGGCATCTTGGCCGCATGCTCGTGATAGAGCCGTTGCGCCGTTTCGGTCTGCAACAGGAAGTTGTCGTCGTTGAACTCTTTCATATTTTCAGCAGAATTATCTGTATTGTCTCGTAACGGGTCGGAAAGGCCTTCGCAAGGCCCCTTTTTCGACAATGTAAAAGTAGCAACTTTCTACCACACGGAATAGAAAAAATTACCGAATTAGATAGATTATTTGCCAATTTGGTTGACCAATATACGAAAAAATCGTAATTTTGCCTAACAAACAAGAAAAAATCTTCAAACACCGTATCTATGAAAAACACCATGCTATGGATTGCAGCAGCGCTGATGGCCTCCTGCACACAGGGTCTGAAGGTCGAGGTCACCAACCCGACGCAGACCGAACGCGACGACGAAACCGTCGAGATCGAATGGTCGCAGATCGCCGCACTCAAGGGCGTGACGCCCGAGAACGTCGTCGTGCTCGACGACGAGGGGCAGCAGGTTCCCTCGCAGGTCATCTACTTCGGGGCCGAGGAGCCGCAGTCGCTCATCTTCCAGGTCGACGCCGACGCGATGCAGACCGAGCGCTTCCGCATCGTGACGGGCACGCGCGAGGCCTACCCTGCGGAGGCTTACGGCCGCCAGGTGCCCGAGCGCTACGACGACTACGCCTGGGAGAACAACAAGGTGGCCTACCGGCTCTACGGCCCGGCGCTGGAGACCTCGCCCGAGCAGCTCGTGACGCCCGGCATCGACGTCTGGGTGAAGTGCACCGACAAGCTGGTCATCGACGAGTGGTATGCCAAGGGTGACTACCACCACAACTACGGCGACGGCATGGACTGCTACAAGGTGGGCCGCACGTTGGGCGGCGGTTCGGCCGTTCCGTTCGTCAACGGCGAGCTGCAGCTCATGCCCCACAACTACGCTACGGCCCGCACGCTCGACAACGGCCCGATCCGCACGACGGTGATGCTGACCTACGCCCCCTATGAGGTCGACGGCCACGAGGTCACGACGACGAAGATCATCTCGCTGGATGCCAACCGCCGCTTCAACCGCATGGAGAACACCTATTCGGGTTCGTTCACCGAGCTGCCCATTGCCGCGGGCTTCGTGCGCCACGACGTGAAGCAGACGCTCACGGGCGAGGGCTGGGTGGCCTTCTGCGAACCGGCATCCGACTCGCAGGACCCCGTGCGTGACGGCGACATCTACGCTGCGGTGATCCTGCCCGGGGCGCAGATCCTGCCCGACACGCTCTCGCACGCGCTGGCCGTCAAGAGCGTGAAGCCGGGTGAGCCGCTCATCTACTACGCCGGTTCGGGCTGGAGCCAGGGCGGCGTCGACGACATGAAGGAGTGGCTCAACGAGGTCAACGAAGAGGTGGCCGCCGCCACGTCGCCTCTTCGGGTCACGGTCCGCTGACACGCGGCACGCCGCAAACCACGACTGTGAAAGCCCGGTTAGCGCCGGGCTTTTCCTTATAACGGAAGCATAGCAACAAAGAGATGAAAAGAGAGAAAATCGTTACCTTCGGCGAGATCATGCTGCGGCTCACGCCGCCCGACAAGCTGCGTTTCAACCAGACCGACCTGCTGCGCGTCAATTTCGGCGGCAGCGAGGCCAACGTGGCCGTATCGCTCGCCAACTACGGACTGCGGAGCGAGCTGGTCACCTGTCTTCCGGACAACCGCATCGCCGACGCCTGTCTGGACGACCTGCGCAGCTACGGCGTCGGGACGGACCACATCCTGCGCGGCGGCGACCGGATCGGGCTCTACTACATGGAGGAGGCCGTGGCGATGCGCACCTCGCACGTCGTCTACGACCGGGCCGCCTCGTCGTTCGACACGCTCCGGCCGGGACAGATCGACTGGGCGGAGCTCTTCGCCGATGCCGACTGGTTCCACTGGTCGGGCATCGCTGCGGCCGTTTCGGCCGAGACGGCGGCCGTCTGTGCCGAGGCCGTGGCGGCGGCCCGCCGCATGGGACTCACCGTCTCGTGCGACATCAATTACCGCAAGAACCTCTGGCGCTACGGCAAACGGGCCGAGGAGGTGCTGCCGCCGCTGATGGAGGCGTGCGACATCCTCTTCGGAACGGACGACGAATACGAAAAGGTGCTGGGCATCCGCCTGCCCGCCTTCACGGCGTGCGACGCCTCCTACACCCCCGATACGGCCGGCTACGAGGCGGCGGCGCGCGAGGTCATGCGCCGTTTCCCCCGCTGCCGCACCTGCGTCTTCGCCCTGCGCAACGTCCTGACGGCCAACCACCACACCATCTCGGGCACGCTCTTCACCGACGGGAAGCTGCTGCGCACGCGCGTCTACGACATCGACGCGGTGGTCGACTGTGTCGGTGTGGGCGACGCCTTCGTCGCCGGACTGATCTACGGGCTGGCCGCACATCCCGACAAGCCGCAGCAGGCGCTCGACTTCGGTGCCGCGGCCTGTGCGCTGAAGAACACCGTCCCCGGGGATTACAATCAGTTCACGGCCGAGGAGGTTGCCGCACTGGCCGGAGGTGCCGTTTCGGGCCGCATCGCCCGCTGACGGCAAGCCGGGCAGCGGGGGGCGCAAACAGACGCAACAGCAGGCAGCCGGAACACGGGCCGACAGTCCCGGCCTGATTCCCGGCTCCTGCCTGATTTTCGGTCCTGCCGCCGACACCACCCCTCGCAAAGAAAAAGCCCCCGAAGCGTATGTGCTTCGGGGGCTTTTTTGTCCGCAGCGGGACTGGCCGGCCACTACTGGGCCTGAGCCTGGGCCTGCTTGAAGAGCTCGTTGTAGGTCTCGTACTTGCTGTTCATCTCCGGATCGTCGTCACGCAGACGGAAGCAGATCGACTTGAGGAACTCCAGCGAGTTGGGATCGGTCGGATTCAGCTCGTGCGCCTTCTCGAACCAGGGAATGGCCTCCTTGTAGATGGCATTCACGGCCTTGAGGTCCTCCTCATAGGCTGCCTGGCTGCTGTACTGCTTCGAGTTGAGCTCGGAGAGCAGCTCCTCGGCCTTGATCGTATAGAAGACCCCGAGGAAGTAGTTGCCCTCGTAGAGGTCGGGCTGCAGCTCGACAACCTTCTGGAACGAAGCGATGCTCTCGTCGGCATTCTTCAGCGCATAGAAGATGCGGCCGCGGCCGAACCAGAGGTCCACGTTCTCGGGCTGCTCGGCAAGTGCATTGTCGATCATCGACACCAGGTCGGCGGGATCACCCACGCCCTCTTCCGTCGTGTAGAGCTGCATGAGGCCCTCCAGGATACGCGAGTTCTTCGGGAACTTCTCCAGACCCTTGAGCAGGACATCCTTGGCCTTCATCACATTGGCGGCATCGGCATCCTTCTGGCCGTAGTAGCAGTGGAAGAGGTAGTAGTAGATGTTGCCCTCCTCGTCGGCGTAGTTCTTCTCCAGCGCCTCGTTGAGATACTTGGCACCCAGTGCGAACGATGCGGGGTTCGTCGAGCCGTCGACCGTGCGCAGGTAGCCGGCATAGTAGAGCAGCGCGGGATCGCCGCCGCCGTATGCGGGGCTCTCCTGGGCGGCATAGGCCGTGGCATAGGCATCGGAAGCGCCCGTATAGTCACCCGAGTCCAGTCCGGCGTTGCCGATCTGCGAGCAGAGATCGCTCACCTGCTGCAGACCGTTCTTCACCTTCGTTGCGGTCTTGGGGTCCAGCTCATAGGCCTTGTTGTAGGCCTCGATGGCCTTCACGGGGGCATCCTTCACGACCCACTGGGTCTGCCTCCACGTAGCCACCTTGCCGTCCTTGAGATAGGCCGTGAAATAGGGATATACCCAGGCTTCGTAGTTCACCTCGCCGATCGTGGCGGGCTCGGTCGACTCCGGGTCACCGATGGCCAGTTTCAGCATCGCGCCGTCCATGCTGATGAAGAGATTCTTCGTCGGCTCGGCGGCCGCATCGTAGAACGCCTTGCCGCGGTTGATCCACGTCGAGGCCTTGGCACCCTTCTTCGCGTCGGCAATGTCGGCATCGCTCTTTTCGATCTTGGAGAGCAGCGCCTCCTTGTTCACCTTCTGGGCCTGCACGGCGGGAACTGCCACGAGCAGCGCCGCGAAAGCCGTCAAAAACATCTTTTTCATGATACAGAGAATTTTAGGTTTTGAATCTGTTTGTTGTCTTTTATTCTTGCGCGGGCTGCTCCGGAGCCGGAGTCGTGCCCTGTTCGGTTTCGTTTCCCGAAGCGGATTCCGCCGTCGGCGTCTCCTCCGCCGCGGAGGTCTCCTCCTCGCCTGCCGCCGGTACGGCCATCACCGAAGCGATGGCGTCGCCCTCGCGCAGGTTGATGATCCGCACGCCCTGCGTGGCGCGGCCCGCCAGACGGATCTGCGATACCGACGTGCGGATCGTCAGGCCCGAGCGGTTGATAATCATCAGGTCGTTCTCGTCCGTGACGGCCTGGATGGCGATCAGCTTGCCGGTCTTCTCGGTGATGTTGATCGTCTTGACACCCTTGCCGCCGCGGTTCGTGATGCGGTACTCGTCCAGATCGGTGCGCTTGCCGTAGCCGTTCTCGCTCAACACGAGCACATGCTGCTTCGAGTCGGGCTCCACACAAATCATGCCCACGACCTCGTCGCCCTCGTCGAGCGAGATGCCCCGCACGCCGGCACCCACACGGCCGATCGGACGCACCGTATTCTCGTTGAAGCGGATCGCCTTGCCCTCGCGCGCCGCGATCATCACCTCGGCCTGGCCGCTCGTGAGCTTGGCCTCGATGAGCTGGTCGCCCTCGCGGATGACGATGGCGTTCACGCCGTTCTGACGCGGACGCGAGTAGGCCTCCAGACGGGTCTTCTTGATCGTACCATCCTTCGTGCACATGATGATGTAGTTGTTGTTGACGTACTCCTCGTCGTTGAGCCGCTTGACGTTGATGTAGGCGCGGACCTTGTCGTCCGGCTCGATCTGGATGACGTTCTGGATCGCACGGCCCTTCGACGAACGTGCCCCCTCGGGGATGTCGTAGACCTTGAGCCAGTAGCAGCGGCCCTTCTCCGTGAAGAAGAGCATCGTATTGTGCATCGAGGCGACGTAGATGTGCTCGATGAAGTCCTCGTCGCGCGTGGCGCTGCCCTTGGCGCCGACGCCGCCGCGGTGCTGCGTGCGGTACTCGGCCAGCGGCGTGCGCTTGATGTAGCCCATGTGCGAGATGGTGATGACCATGTCGTCGTCGGCGTAGAAGTCCTCGGGGTTGAACTCCTCGGAGGCGTAGACGATCTGCGAGCGGCGCTCGTCGCCGTACTTCTCCTTGATCTCGAGCAGCTCGTCCTTGACGATCTGCATCTGCATCGAGACATTCTCGAGCACCTCCGTGAGGTGGGCAATCAGCTTCGTCAGCTCGTCGCGCTCGGCGATGAGTTTGCCGCGCTCCAGACCGGTCAGGGCGCGCAGGCGCATCTCGATGATGGCCGACGCCTGGATGTCGGTCAGGTCGAAGCGCTCGATCATCGCCTGCTTGGCCAGGTCGGGCGTCTGCGACGAGCGGATGATGTGCACGATCTCGTCGATGTTGTCCTGCGCGATGAGCAGACCCAGCACGATGTGCAGCCGCTCCTCGGCCTTGCGCTTGTCGAAGCGCGTGCGGCGCACGACGACGTCGTGGCGGTGGTCGATGAAGTGGCGGATCAGGTCGCGCATCGTCAGCAGCTGCGGGCGTCCGTTCACCAGCGCGATGTTGTTCACGGCGAACGACGTCTGAAGCGGCGTGTTCTTGAAGAGCGTGTTGAGCACCACGCTCGCCACGGCGTCGTGCTTGAGGATGATGATGATGCGCAGGCCGTTGCGGTCCGACTCGTCGTTGATGTAGGAGATGCCCTCGATCTTCTTCTCGTTGATCATGTCGGCGATCTTCTTGATCATCTCGGCCTTGTTGACCATGTAGGGGATCTCCGTGACGACGATGCACTCGCGGCCCGAGGGGGTATGTTCGATCTCGGTCTTGGCGCGCATCATCACGCGGCCGCGGCCCGTGAGCATCGCCTCCCGGACGCCTTCGTATCCGTAGATGATGCCGCCCGTCGGGAAGTCGGGACCCTTGACGTAGCGGAGCAGCTCCTCGCCCGTGATGTCGGGGTTGTCGACATAGGCGCAGCAGGCGTCGACCACCTCCGAGAGGTTGTGCGGCGCCATGTTCGTGGCCATGCCGACGGCAATGCCGCTCGCGCCGTTGACGATCAGCAGCGGGATGCGCGTCGGGAGGACCGTCGGTTCGGGGATCGTATCGTCGAAGTTGAGCGTCCAGTCGACGGTCTCCTTCTCGATGTCGGCCATCACCTCGTCGGTGATCTTCTTCATGCGGGCCTCGGTATAACGCATCGCGGCCGGCGAGTCGCCGTCCATCGAACCGAAGTTGCCCTGTCCGTCGACGAGCGGGTAGCGCATCGACCAGTCCTGCGCCAGGCGCACCATGGCGTCGTAGACCGACGAGTCGCCGTGGGGGTGGAACTTACCGAGCACGTCGCCGACGATACGTGCCGACTTACGGGTGGGTTTGTCGGAGTAGAGGTTGAGCTCCGCGCTCATATCGTAGAGAATACGGCGGTGTACGGGTTTCAGGCCGTCGCGCACGTCGGGAAGGGCGCGCGAGACAATCACCGACATCGAGTAGTCGATGTACGCCGACTTCATCTGCTCTTCGATATTGATGGGGATGATCCGTCCCACCAAACCGGCATTCTTTTCTTCTTCCGTTAACATTCTTGAATCCGAAATTACACGTCTTTTAACGAACAAAAATACGATTTATTTCCGATCCTGGCAACTTTGGGCGGTGAAAAGTACCCGTCGCATACAAGATTTGCCGACCGATCGGCCATTTTTGCCCCTTTTCGGGCGATCTGACGGCAAAAAAATTTTCTCCCGACAGAGGGGCGGGGAAAAAGCAGGTGAAAGGCGAAAGGTGAAAAGTAAAAAGTCGGGGGCTTCGGGGAAAAGGCCGACGGGGCGCGGACAGAAATCGGAACCGGGGCGAGACAGTCCCGACACTGTCTCTTATACACATCTGACGCTGCCGAGAATAGCCTT
>ERZ1026957.1116-NODE-1116-length-9783-cov-7.297492_pt1 | contig 9783 bp, 8 predicted proteins | sample MGYA00519300_ERZ1026957 | MGnify/ENA primary metagenome ERZ1026957 (study PRJEB26926, sample SAMN06164520) | human gut metagenome | biome: ENVO:00009003; feature: ENVO:2100002; material: ENVO:00002003 | host: Homo sapiens | place: USA | collected 2012 ...
ATAAATGCGGGAAAACTCTTTTCGAGTTCTCTCGCATTTATTCTAAATATTCAGCCTATCCGACCCTTATACCAGCGTCATGCCGTACTGCCCCAGCAGCTTCTCGAACCGCTGCCGCTGCGCCGGTGTCATGCGGGCCGTATACTGCGCCGCCAGCGCCTGGGCCAGATCGCCGTTGCCCCGCTTCAGATAGTTCCCCACGGCCCGCTGCAGGCTCTCCTCCGCCGTAGAACTCAGGCTCTCGCCCCTGCTGCCGGTATCTCCACTATCTGTAAGACGGACGCCGGAGGCGGAAAGTTTCCTCTCCTGCTCCGCTTTGTCGGAAAAATGTGCCAGCAGCGCCTGATACAGTCTCTGGTCCTGACTGCCCGCGTCCTCATACGCCGCCTGAGCCGCCTCCAGCTGCTTCTGCCAGTCACCACGCGCCTCCTGCCAGCGGTCATAGTCCGCCTTTTCCTGCGCGTCCAGCATACTGTACTGGTTCTGCAAAGCCTTGCCCTCCTGCTGATACTCCGCCAGCGCTGCCAGCTCCTGCAAATAGCCGTTGTACGCCTGCTGCCCCGCGCTCTGGGCGTAGCTGGAGGCATACCCGCCAGTCAGCGCCGCCGCCTTGCCCAGCGTGTCCTCCATGGCCGCCGCGCCGCGGGCGGCATACAGTCTGGCGTACCGCTGGTACGACTCATCCTCCTCCGGATCGTAGTCGAAGGCCTCACGCCCCGCGATCTGGTCATACAGCGCCTGCAAACGCTCCTCGAACCGGGACCGGTACGCCTCCGGCTCCAACGCCGCCACGCTGTCCCGGTAGGCCTGCGCCGCCGTCACCTCGTCCGACGGCGTATAGCCCCTCTCCAGCTCCTGCAGACGCCGCGCCGTGCCCGCCGTGACCTCCGCCCTGGGTGCCGCCGCCTCTGCTGCCGCGGCGGCCTGCGCCGCCTGCTCCGCCGCCGTAGGCGCGGACAGCAGGCTCCCCCACGTCTCGTCGCCGGCAATACCGTCCACCATCGTCAGTCCGTTCTTCTTCTGATAGTCCCGTACCGCGGCTCTCGTCTTCTTGCCGAAGATACCATCCTCGTCCAGGCTGTACCCCCGCTTGTTCAATTCATTCTGCAGCTGCCGCACCGCGCTGCCCTGTGAACCGTATGCCACCATCGTATACGTCGATGCCATGCCTCTCTCCTCCTCGTCATGTCGTGCGCCGCCAGCCATACACGCCGGCGATGCCTGTCTCCACGCTCTCCCACGCTGCGCCTGCCGGTGTCTCCGGCGCCGCAGGGCTGTCTGTCAGGCGCACGCTGCCCACCGGAAACAGCATCGCCTCCACTGTCTGTCCGTTCACCGTCAGCGCACCGGATACCGCCACATCCCCGTAAAACACCGCCGGCCACACGCACTCCAGCGCCTCCTGCTCCGCATATTTGCCGAAGGCCGCGCCCATTCCGCCGGCGCGCAGATGCAGCGTCACCCGGCTGGTGGCCGCCGTATACCGCACCACCCGCACGTTGCCCACCGTGTCCTCCGCACTCAGCTCCACCTCATAGGAGGTCCCGCCGTCCAGCCCGCCGCCCAGCAGCTGCTCTGCCCCCGGCAGCAATGTCACATAGCCGTTCCACGCGCCGCCCACGGGCCGGAAGCGCGCCCGCAGGACCACCGTATTGTGCCCCTGCACATCGGCGCACTGTGCCGCGCACTTCACCTTCAGATACGCCCCGTCGTCCTTCTCTGTGCCGTCCGCGGCGCACCGCGCCGCCATAGACGCTGTAATGGCCGGCGGATAGTACGCCGCCACCGTCACCGCCTCGCCTGTCGCCGTCGCCGACCGTCCCCGGCTGTCCGTCACCGTGACCGTGGGCCGCAGCGTCCCGCTGATACCGATGACCGCCGTCGTCCCGGTCGTGCCGGTCAGTTCCTGCCCCGCAAAGCGGAACTGCACCGACCGCACGGACGCGCCGCCCTGTGCCGCCGCCGTCGCCGCGTACCGTATCCGGCTGACGCCCTGCACACACAGCCCCCAGCTCTCCGCTGCCGTACCGTCGTTTACCACCTCCGTGGTCAGCGCCGCCGTGGGCCGCATGGTCTCCGGCACATACGCCGTGAACGCCGCGCTCAGACTCCCCACCGGCGTACCGCCGCTGTACACCTTCACCGTCACCGTCCCGGTGCCGTGCGTTGTCTCCGGCAGCTCCCCGGCCAGCGACTCCGGCACCGTCCACTGGTACACCACGCGCCCCGCGCTGCTGCTCACCGTCCGCAGCGCGGCGCTGCTCAGCGTTCCGGAGGCCGCCCCCAGCACATAGCTGAATGTAAAGCTGTACCCATACCCGGGCCGCGTCAGCGTCAGCGTCCCCGTCTGTCCGATCACCGCGTCCCCCGCCGTCAGTGAGAAATCTCCAATGTCCTCCACGCGCTCCACCGGCAGCGCATAGCCGTAGCTGTCGTCTCTGGCAGACCCGGAGCCGCTGTACAGCCGTATCCCCAGCGGCGCGGTGCCCACTGCTCCTGCCGCTGTTACCCAGCCGCTGTCGTACTCGATCGCGCTGCTCCACCGGCTGGGCGATGCCGCCTTCAGCGTATGCCCGCTGCACACACTTCCGCCGTCCACCGTCACCGACAGATAGATAGGGTACCCAAAATACGATGCCCCTGTCAGCGGCGCCACGGTCACATAGATCCTGTACTGCATCGCGCTGCCGCTGCGCCGGCTGTCATAGCCGAAGCTGACGCCGATCTTCGGCACGCCGCCCCACTGGATGCTGTCCAACGCCGTATAGCTCACACACTCACCCTCCGATCCACCGGAAGGCCAGTCCGCCCTCCGCCGCCTCCATGCTCCACTGCCCTACATCGATACCTCCCAGCACCGTGATGTTCGTGATGTACAGCCGGTTGTTGGACACATAGGCCACCTCCGTGGCGTCCTGCCAGAAGGACAGCCGCGTGGCGGTGAACACCGCGCGAAAGTTGTTCTGCTCCACCACCTTTTCGCCGTCCACCTCTCTGCACGTCAGGTCCTGCCCCACAGCCACGCCGTACACCGGCGCGGCCCCGTCGTAGTACACGATACCCGTGCGGATATACCCCTCCGTGTCCAGCTTATAGTGCGCAAAGGCCGCGTCCACCTTCTCCACGTTGGCCTGCAGATCAGAGAAAAAGCTGTAATACTGCGTCACCGCCTCCGGTGCCGCCTCCAGCTGGGCGCTGAGCTTCGCCACATAGCTGCCGAAGTCCGAGCTCGCCACATATTCCTCCTCCAGCTTCGCCGTCAATGCCGCCGTGGTCTTCTGTACCTGGTCCGCCGTCTTCAGGATCATGCTCCGCAGCGTCTCATACTGCCCGTCCGCCGTCTCCGATGCCGCCGTGCCCAAGCGCCCGTTGGCCTGCCGCCGGGCGGAGGCCTCTCCGGCCCCGCCGCCCAGCGCCTCCAGCTGTCCCAGCGCCAGGTTGAGCTGCTGGGCCATCTGCACCAGATACGCATACTGCTGCGTCACCTGCTCCTGCACCGATCCCGCCGGTGCCATCGGCAGGGCAAGCACGCTCATGGCCCGTCACTTCCCTTCTCATACACCGCTGCCGCGCTGTACACCCGGCACGGTCCGTCCCCGGCCAGCTTCAGCCGCAGATGCCCGCACCGCCGGGGCCGCACCTGCAGCACCGCGCCGCGGGTCTGTCCCGCCTCGCCGGATACACCGCCCACCTGTTCCCAGACGTTGTCCCCGTCATAGCAGACGTACGCCTTCACTGTGCTCCCGGCCGCCGCCTTCAGCCGCAGCTCCAGCCGCGAGAGATACTTGTGCTCCGGCGTGTACAGTCCCAGGTCGCCGCTTTCGGCGCTCCAGGAGAACCCCGTCTCCGCCGTCCCCAATGTACCGCTTGTATCCAGCAGCCGTCCGTCGCTGCACAGTACTGTCATCTCCCCGTTCCACCGGGCGAAGGCCACCGCCGCCGTATCGTCCTGTTGGTGCCACAGCCGCTTCTGCGTGTCGTACACCAGCAGCTCCGTCTCTCCCGCCGCGTCCACGGCGGACAGCCAGTACCGGCCGCTTTCCCCGCCGGCCACGCCGCCGGTATACCGCTTGTCGCCCAGCGCCCGGGATACGCACACCGGCATACTTCCGTCAAAGGCGTACACCCCGTCGTTCCCCAGATAGTACACCACACCGTCCGCCACGGCCACGGTCCTCTCCGCACCCTTCCGCACGCCGCTGCACGGCACCGTCACGATCTGGTGCCCGCCGCCCGCCGCCGGATAGATGCGCTCCATGCAGCTCTCCTTGAAGAACACCACGCCGCCCATGCAGGCCGCCGCCCCGGTAAAGGGTCCGTCCGAGCCTCTGGCGGCGGCATAGCTGTCGGTGCTCAGCCCCGCAAAGCTGTTCCAGTTGCGGAAATCCCCCAGCGCGCAGGCGTATATCTCGTTCACCGCCTGACCGTCCACGATGCCGTATTTGCACCCCCACAGCCGGTTGCCCTGCTCCACCACAAAGTCCATCTCCGGCATCAGCCGCATCACCGTCACCGCCGCCGTCTGACTGTCCAGCGTCCGGCACAGCGCCGGCACCAGCACCCAGTCGTCCTCCGCCGCCTGCAATATGTGCAGGCCGTTCAGCTCTGCCGCGCCGCAGCCTGCCACCGTCACGCCGTCCCCGGCGTGGAAGCCCAGTCCCACGCCCACAGCGGCGATCTTTGTGTACACCTCCGTCAGCGCCGTCCATGTGCTGCCGTCATACCGCCGCATCACGCTCTCCGATCGCTCCGTGTCCAGCCACAGATCTCCCGTCCGGGGCTCCTGGGGCGCCTCCGTGCCCGCCGCGTAGCTGCCCAGACTCTCCCCCGTCCCGTCGCACAGGGTGAACGTCACCTCTCCCGTGGTGGCCCGCACATTCTCCATGCTTCCGAAGTCCGTCAGATCCTGGGTATTGATGTACTTCTTGTCCGGAAAGATCAGCAGATACGCCCCCATGCTCACCAGCTGCTTCCGGCTGTCCGTCAGCACCAACCCCGTTTTCGCGCCGTTCACATACAGCGCCGTGCCGTCCACCCAGAACAATCCGTCCTTCTCCGTCATGCCGTTGGGCTTCGCCAGCTGCGTCACCGTCCGCCGCAGGGGCCGCGTCTCCAGCGCCGGATACCCGCTGCTCCACAGGTTCTCCATCTGCTCCAGACTCCCCGCGCCGCTGCCCGGACGGCGGTCCAGTCCCCCGAACTGCTCTACGCCTGCCCGCTGCTGCGCCGCCGCCTTCAGCTTGGGAAAATACATCTCCGCCGCCCCCTTTCAGCACAGCCGCAGCGCCGACGCGCCGCCCTCCGGCACCGCCGTCCTGGCCCGGTAGTCCCGATAGGTCAGAAACGCGTTGTTCCACAGGCCCGCCGCGCTGTTGTACCGCGCCGTCTCCCCGTTGGCATAGTGCACCTGCGCCTCCACATAGTGCCGGTACAGCTCGTCAAAGGGCGGCGCCGCCGTCAGCTCCGTCTCCTCGGTCAGCACCGGCAGTTCCCCCGTCTCCCGGCACAGCTCCCGCCGCACAAAGCCCTCCGCCTGGGCCAGCCACCGCAGCTTTTCCGCGCGCGCATACCCATTGGGCAGCAGCGCGTCCACCCGGTCCAGCACCTGTTTTGCCGTCGTCCTTGCCATGGCCGTCACCTCAGGACGCTCTCTCGTCCACATAGCGCCGGGCCGCCTCCGCCATCATGGCGGCGTTTTCCAGCACCTCCGCCACGCACACCGGCACACGCACCTCCACGCCGCGCATGATCTTCCAGCTGCGTCCGTTGACGGACACGATGACAAAATTCTCCTCCTGCTTTCTGCCCCTGGGCAGCAGCACCGTTGTCATTTTCTCCTTCATCTCGCCCTTCTCCTTTCCTCATGTAAGGCCTCGCCCCGCCGTCCGCCCGCGTTCCGCAGGGGGCGGTGGCCTCGACGTCCCGTCAGCGCGGCGTGGCCGCGCTGACGGCGGCATTTCCCGCAGGGGCGGACGACCCGTCCGCCCCTGCTTCACGCTCCCTCAGTTCGCCTTATCCTCGTCCGAATAGCTGCTGCCGCACTCCACGCGCACCATGTACTCGTCGTACAGGATAGCCGCGGCGTGTACGCCCTTCCAGCCCACGCTGGAGCGCTGGTCCAGCGGGTCGGCGGTGCCGGAGCTGCCGCGGGGCTTCACGATGACCTCCGTGCCCTCGCTCAGGTCCACCACGCCATAGGCGCCCTTGCCCAGGAACAGGCAGCCGTACACGGCGCAGCCCTGCTTGCCGCCCTCACCGGGGTAGATGACCTCCTTGTCGCCCACGGTGACGGCCTTGTCCAGCACCAGCTTCGCGTCGGTGTTGCTCACCACCTGGCAGCGGGTGCCGCCCAGCACCACATAGCGGCCCGCCAGTGCGCCGGCGGCCACGGTGCCGCCGTTGAAGGTCACGTCGGTGCTGGCCATAACGTTGCCGTTCACCTTCAGCGTGCGGCTGTCGGCGGCCAGGTCCTCACCGCGATAGATCTTCGCCTCCGTGGTCTCCACGAAGCGCACGCCATGCAGCTCGCCGATCTCGCCGGAGAAAAGCTCCGTGGCCCCGGCATACTGGTGGGCGGCGATCCACGCCTCGTCCTGGCGCAGGTCAAAGGCCACGCTGGGGTGGATGATGCACACATACTTGCCGTCAAAGGTAGGCGCGTTCATCTTCTTCAGCTGGGTCGCCGCCTTGGCCACCAGCTCGCTGGTCATGCGGCAGTCCTTGTCCAGCGTCATGCGGCTGGTCACGTCGGTCTTGGTGCCGTCGCTGCCGATCTTGGGCGCGTAGATCACCTGCTTGCCCTGCTGGATCTCGTTTCGGGTCACCGTGTCCAGCGTCAGGCCCATGTTGCTGCCGTGGCGGTCAGTGATCTCCAGCACCACATCGTCGATGGCCGTCAGGTCCAGCATATCCGACACGGTGGTGTAGTCGCCATACTGCGCCAGCTCCTTGGTGATGTAGCTGACGGAGATACCGCTGCCGTCGGGCGTCACGCCCTCGGTCAGGGGCTTCAGCGCCTTGTCAAAGGCGCCGAACTTACGCCACTCCACGGTCTTGCCGCCGCCTGCAGGCAGGCCCTTCGTGGCCGCGAACTGGTTGTGCACCAGCTGCGGCTTGGCATTCTCCAGCAGTTCCATGCCGTAGTAGGTCTTCATCTCCGCGCTCAGGCCCGCCGTGGTCTGGGTGTTCTCCGCAAACATCTGCAAATTCATCTCCATGTTTTCTCTCCCTTTCTAAAATCTGATCTTCTCTCCATCCTGTACTCTCTTCCGTATCGCCGCCAGCTCCGCCCCGCTGAGCCCCCTCGGGTCCCAGCGGCTGACGCTCCTGCGCCGTCCGCCGTTCTCCGCCACGCGGCTTCCGCCGCTGGCGATGGCCTGGGCCATCTGCTGCCGCGCCCGGACCACGGCGAATTCCATCGCGGCCTGCAGCTGCGCCTCCTGCTCCTGCTGCCGTACCGTCTCCGCCGCGGCCGCCATCTCCCGCAGCCTCTCGTTCTCCTGCCGCAGTCCCCGCAGCCGTCCGTCCAGTATTCGCCGCACCCGTGCGTCGAATTCTCCCTTGTACCGGCCGCGTATCAGCGTCTCGAAGTCCTCTTCCCCGCCGGGTACCCCCTGTTCCCCGGCAGGTACCTGCTGCTCCCCGGCGTCGGGAGCCATTCCGCCCGTCTCCTCCGCAGTCTCCTGCGCCATCTTTTCCAGCTCGTCCATCCGAACTCTCCTCCCCGTGGTAGGTCACGACCCAACTTCCACCCTGTCAGGGTATTGCCGCGCCAGCAGCCCCAGCCCGCACCGCACCAGCGCGAACTCCCGGGCACAGTCCCCTGTCCCCGCGATCTCCGCGTATCCCGGCGCGCTTTGGAACCGTTCCAGCCGTCCTGTCTCCCGCAATCTCCCCGCCAGCGCGTACACCAGCGCGGACGCCGCCGCGCATACGATGTCCTTCCCATACTCCCCGTACCCGGCGTGGCCCCGCACCGTAAGGTGCGCGCCGCCGCAGCTGGCCCGTATCATCTGGGCCGTACCGCCTGCCGCGTGGCCTGCCGCTGCCGCGTCACCGCGTCACTGCTTCGGGGCGCCGCCGCCTTTCCGCCGCTGCTCTCCCGCTTCTCCAGCTCTCGCTCCAGCGCCTCCGCCAGATGGGTCCCCTGGCTCTTGTCCAGCAGTGTCACCGCCCGCCGCAGCGCCTCCGTCAGCCACGCCTTCTGGTCCGTCTCCTTCTGTCCCTGCCGGATGACCTCCGCCAGCGTGTCCTTGCTGCGGAACTGCATCAGCTCCAGGCACCGCAGCGCCTGCTCCGCCATATCGCTGCGGAAGAACCCCATCTGAAACAGCTGCAGGGCCAGCTGGTTATACTCCATGGTCTGGTACGGCGTCTCGTCCTGTGCCATCACCTCCAGGTCGAACTCCGGCACGCGATAGCCCCCTGTCAGCAGCGCCCTGGGCCGCAGGCCCCCGTTGCCGTAGGCGACGAACGCCCCGCCGTCCCGGCCCAGCAGTCGGAACTGCCGCGGCACGTCGTAAAACTGCCGGATCAGCTCAATGCACAGCGTCACCACCTGTGAAAACGCCTCATACCCGTCGTCGATCATATTCCGCGACAGCTTGCCGCCCGCCTCCTGCAAAGCCGCAATAGCCGTGGCCGCCGTCACGCCGCCGGCGGTGCCGCCGCTCATCACGTCCCGGTTGCCCGCCGTCTCCTTCATCTCCGCGATCTTGTTCTGCAAGACCGCCACATACACGCTGTCCAGCGCCGGCACCCGGATCGGTGCGATGGAGTCCGCACCCAGGTTCCCGTTGGTGTGCACGAAGGGCCTCGTCCAGTCGGCATACTCGTTCTCGTTCACCGCGCCGTCCGCCCGGATGAAAAACCGCGGCGTCGCCGCCGCCAGCGTGTTTTTCAGAATAGCCTGGTTCATCAGGTCGATCTGCTTCTGCGCCGACTTGCACAGATCCACATACCCATACCCGCAGGGCGTCCCCTCCTCGGGAAACAGCGTATCGAACACGAACGGGTACTTCCCGTGGTCGTACCAGCCCCGCGCCGCCATCTCCGGGTCGTTCTCCGTGGCATACAGCACATTCTCCCCCACGAACTTGCAGTACTGCAGCACCTGCCGTCCCTCACGCTCCGTGTGGTAGTACCAGTCCACCACCAGCGACTGCTCCGACGTGTCCACCTTGTCGTCGAACAGATACCGGCTCACCTGCGCGCCGCCGCGCCCCAGCTTCCCCTCCAGCTCCGGCCACCTCCGCACCAGATGGTTGTTGGGCACCAGCTCCGTGCAGAAAAAGTGCTCCGACTCCTGTATGTCCGTGACCCCCGGCTCCCAAAACAGGTTCAGCACGTCCATGCTGCGGATGCTCACGTCGCCCAGCCCGTGCAGCTTTTCGTTGTCCCAGAACACGCCGTACACGGCGCACCCGGACTTCAGCTTGTCCCACCACGCCTTGGAATACGTCCGCCTGAACCGGTCGTTTTTCAGCAGCACCGGCAGGATACGGCTCAGCGTCTCTGCCTCCTGCCGGTCTCCCGGCTCCCGGGGCAGCACCGTCGGCTCCGGATAGCAGTCCATGGCGTCCGCGTGCTTGCTGAGGATGCAGTTCACCAGCCAGCCGCTGGCCGGCCGCACGTCCTCCGGATTGCCGCCCTCGCCCGCCTTCTCCATCTGCTCCCAGTGCCGCAGCTTCCAGAACTGCTCGTTGTCGATGATGCGCCTGTCCAGATTTTGCTTGCCCTGTCTCTTATACACATCTCCGAGCCCACGAGACACTGAGCGATCTC
>ERZ1026957.1120-NODE-1120-length-9769-cov-5.663270_pt1 | contig 9769 bp, 9 predicted proteins | sample MGYA00519300_ERZ1026957 | MGnify/ENA primary metagenome ERZ1026957 (study PRJEB26926, sample SAMN06164520) | human gut metagenome | biome: ENVO:00009003; feature: ENVO:2100002; material: ENVO:00002003 | host: Homo sapiens | place: USA | collected 2012 ...
CGGCAGCGTCAGATGTGTATAAGAGACAGGCCGATGCAGCCGCCCACGGGCTTTGTGCCGACGTTCAAGATCTCCGTCTCGATGCCGGCGGCGTTCAGCTCCCCGGCGATGAGGCTCAGTGCGGTATAGGTGCAGCCCTTCTCGTGGGGGCTGCCGTTGATGAGCAGGACTTTCATGATAAATACTCTCCTTTTGTACGCCCGAAAAAGCGGCGTTCTGGTATGATTTTAGCACATTCATGACCGTAACGCAACGAATCATGACACTGCCCTTGACAAAGACCGGCGGTATGACGATAATATGAAGTTACGATAACAGGAAAGACCCGAAGGAGGCCAAAACCATGCGAGTCATTGCAGGAGAAGCCCGCGGCAGACGGCTGGAAGCGCTGCCCGGCACGGATATTACCCGCCCCACCCTCGATCAGGTGAAGGAGGCGATGTTCAGCATCGTCCAGTTCGACCTGCCCGGAGCCCGTGTGCTGGACCTGTACGCAGGCAGCGGCCAGCTGGGCATTGAGGCGCTGAGCCGGGGCGCTGCCCGGTGCGTGTTCCTGGACGAGAACCGTGAGGCCGTGAACATCGTCATGAAGAACTGCAAGAACTGCGGCGTCTTCGACCGCAGCCGCGTCAACATCGGCGAAGCGGCCCGCTTCCTCTCGGCCTGCCGGGAGCAGTTCGATCTGGTGCTGCTGGACCCGCCTTTCCACAACGGCACGCTGGAAAATATCCTCCCCATCGTGGATAAGTGCGTCGCCCCCGGCGGCATCGTCATCTGCGAGAGCGAGACGAAACTCGTCCTCCCCGCCGAAGTGGGCGGTTTACAGCTGAAGAAGCAGTATAAGTACGGCAAAGTCCTGCTCTGGAAATATGTGAGACCCATGGCAGACGCCGCAGAGGAAGAAGGAGAAGCGTGATGAACGTCAACGAGCTTTTGGATACCATCGAAGACCTGCTGGAAGAGAGCACCGGAATGCCCCTTTCGGGCGGCAAGCGCATCGTGGATGTGGAACAAATTCGGGACTATCTCGATGACATCCGCGCAAACCTCCCCGTGGAGCTGCGTCAGGCCCAGTCCATCGTCAGCGACCGCGCCCAGCTCATCGAGTCGGCCAACGCGCAGGCACAGGCCATCGTCAAGAAGGCAGAAGAGCGCGCCCGCATCCTCGTGAGCGAGGCCGAGATCGTCCGCGCTGCCCAGCAGCGTGCGTCCGAGATCGTCTCCGCTGCCCAGACCGAGGCCCGCACCGTCCGCCAGACGGTCACGGATTACTGCGATAATATGCTGAAAACCACCGAGGAGACGATGTCTGAAAACGCCGCCCAGGTGAAAAATGTCCGCGCGAACCTGCGCCAGACCCCCCGCCGCGGCGTGTGATGAGCCGCTCCTGACCTGAATACAGTCCCCTGCGAGTAAAAATGACGATTCGCAGGGGCTTTTTTTGTAACATTTTGTAGGAAAAAAGCGCAGGAAAAAACTTGCATTCAGCGTTTCGATTTGCTACAATAAAATAGAGTCGTCAGGTATCTTGACAGAGCAGAAAACGGGACAAACTCCCCGGGAGATGTCCGGCGTATCGGACGGCTCGGAACACGAAACGAAAGGAGGCTGGGCGCGATGACTCAGACAGAAGATTTGGCACAGTTCGACCCGGCCTCGTTTGAGCATATCCCCGTGCTTCTGAACGAGTGCCTCGATGGACTGAACATCGACCCGGCAGGCACTTATCTCGACGGCACGGCGGGCGGCGCGGGACACTCCCGCCAGATCGCCCTCCGGCTGGACGGCGCAAAAGGCGGGCGGCTCGTCTCCCTCGACCAGGACCCCGACGCGGTGCAGACTGCCAGGGCGCGGCTGGCCGGGCTCCCGGCCACGGTGGTACAGATAAACTTCCGCTACGCCGGACAAGCCCTCGAGAGCCTCGGCATCGAGAAGATAAACGGTGCGCTGCTGGACCTCGGCGTTTCCAGCCATCAGCTGGACGACGCGGCCCGGGGCTTTTCGTACCGGGCAGACGCCCCGCTGGATATGCGGATGAGCCAGCAGGGCGAGACGGCGGCAGACCTCGTGAACACCGCCAGCCGGGAAGAGATCTCCCGCATCCTGCGGGACTACGGCGAAGAGCCCTATGCGTGGCAGATCGCCGGCCACATCGTGGAGGCCCGCGAGGCGGCCCCCATCGAGACGACTTTGCAGCTGGCCGACATCGTGGCCAGCGCCATGCCGCCTGCGGAGCGGCGCAAGAACAAGAATCCTTCGCGGCGCACGTTTCAGGCGCTGCGTATCGCGGTCAACCACGAGCTGGACGCTCTGGAGGAAGGTCTGGATACCATTTTCGACCACCTCGCCCCGGGCGGAAGGCTGTGTGTGATCACCTTCCATTCGCTGGAAGACCGGCTGGTGAAAAATAAGTTCCGCCGCTGGTCCACCGCCTGCACCTGCCCGCCGGAGTTCCCGGTCTGCGTCTGCGGCGGCAAGGCGAAGGCAAAGCTCATTACCCGGAAGCCCATCGAGGCCGACAAGCAGGAACTGGAGGAGAACCGGCGCAGCCGTTCTGCTCATCTGCGCGTTTTGGAGAAACTCTGAGCCGGATAAGACGCCGCTCAGTGTAAGAGGAGGAGATCAACTATGGGTCAGCCAGCTTATGATATGTCGTCTGAGGTGCGTCGCAGAAAAGCGCCTCAGACTCAGCGCAAGGTCGCACTGCGGGTGGAAAAAGGCGGCAAACGCCGTCTCAGTCCGTTCCAGGCGGCCATGCAGCACGCACTTCAACTGATCTCGATGGCGCTGCTGGCAGGCTTTGCGGTAAGCCTGCTATGGAGCGAGGCCCAGCTGGTGGAGGTCAACGACCAGATCCAGAAGGCCAAAGCGGAACTTGTGAGCGAGCAGAGCCAGTACACCTACTATAACAGTGTCCTCAACAGCAAGACCAATATCACCAGCGTGGAAGAAGTGGCCGGGCGGCTGGGCCTCATGAAGATGGACCAGAGCCAGCTCACCTACATCCGCCTCGACAGCGACAGCGTACTGGTGCGCAGGGAGTCGGCTGTCCACCAGTGGACGGATTTCCTGCACGACGGTGCCATGACCATTCTGGCTTCCGTCCGCAGCGTAAAATAAGCAAACAGACAGAAAAGCGTGCGGCAGCGCACGCTTTTCTGGTTTCTGCAGGAGAATACCATGCAAAACAAGCCCTCCAACGACCAGCATAAGAACATCTACTACCGCCTCCGCCGCAGCGACCCGCACGAGCGCCTCAGTGCGCGGCTGCGGCATTTCAGCTTCGGCGCGGCGGTATTTTTTGTAGTGGCGGCTGCGGGCATCGTCACCCACAGCCTGTATAACATCCAGATAAAACAGGGCGCGACCTTCCGCCAGTATGCGGCCCAGCAGCAGCTGCTGGACAGCACCATCCAGGCCACCCGCGGCGAGATCTACGATGCCTCCGGCATCACGCTGGCGTCCACCAGCGTAGTATGGACCATCTGGGCCGACCCCAGCTACAGCACGGCCCTCTTCACCAGCCAGACCGTCGAGGAGACAGGCGAGAGCACCAAGACCGTGGATGAGACGACGCTGGCCGATGTGAGCCGCCAGCTCACCCTGCGGCTGCTCTCCGGCGACGGCGAGAGTCTGGACAGTGTAGATACCTCTTCGGCAGAATATCAGACCCAGTACCAGACCGTCCACGACGCGCTGGCCAAGAACGGGTCGTCCTATCAGGTGCTGGCCACCAAGGTGAACAATGCCGTCAAGCTCTCCATCGAGAAATACATCAGCGAATATAATAAAGATCACGCCAAAGCCAAGACTCTGGAAGACGGCACCGTCATCAAGAAGGGCCGTGTCTCCGTCTCTTCGTCCAAGAGTTTCCAGCGCGATTACCCCTACGGCGCGTTCGCCGCATCGGTGCTGGGCTTCTGCAACGGCGACGGCGAGGGCTTCTACGGCCTCGAAAAATCCTACAATGACACCCTCGCGGGCGTCAATGGCCGCACGATCACCCTCCGCAATGCCTACGGCAACGCCATCGCCGACGCCAACGCCACCACTTACGCCGCCAAGGACGGCTCCAATCTGGTGCTGTCGCTGGATGTCAATGTGCAGGAGGTCGTGGAGCGCTACCTCAACGAGGCCATCTACGCCAACACGGTCGAGAACCGCGGCGCAGCCATCGTCATGAATGTCAAGACCGGTGCCATCCTTGCCATGGCCTCGAAGCCTGACTTCGACCCCAACGCTCCGCTGGATTTTAGCGAGAACCTGGCCTATCTGAATGAGCAGGTGAACGCAGAACCGGAGATTTACACCATCTACAAGAAAGACGCCAACGGCAACTATCTCCGGGATGAGCAGGGCAAGAAGATACCGGAAGAAGACCCCGACTACACCGGAACCTACCGTGACATCCAGTGGAAGAACAAGACCATCACCGAGCTGTACTACCCCGGAAGCGTCTTCAAGGTCATCACGGCCGCCATGGGTGTGGACTCGGGCAAGGCCACCTATTACACCACCTTCAACTGCTCCGGTGCCTACGGCGTGGCGAAAGAGACGTATCACTGCGCCGGTAAGAAGGCCCATGGCGTCCAGAACCTCGCCGAGGCCCTCCGGAACAGCTGCAACATCTACTTCATCCAGCTGGGTCAGCGGCTGGGTTCCAGCGCCTTCTACGACTACTTCGACGCTTTCGGCTTCACCGAGCGCACCGGCGTGGATCTGCCCAACGAGACGGGCATGATGAAGTATTACACCAAGAGCCAGCTGGGCGAGGTCGAGCTTTCGTCTTCGTCCTTTGGTCAGGCAATGGCCGTGACCCCGCTGCAGGTGTGTACCGCCATCTCGGCAGCCGTCAACGGCGGCTACCTCGTCACCCCTCATGTGGTGGATAAGATAACCGACCAGAACGGCAACGTCGTCGAGGAGATCGGCGCGAACGTCCGCCGCCAGGTCATCAGCAAGAGCGCCAGCGAGACCATCCGCCAGATCATGGAGTATGAGGTGGGCGACGGCACCACCACCGGCGGCGGTTCCAACGCCTACGTCGCGGGCTACCGCATCGGCGGCAAGTCCGGTACGTCCGAGCAGCTGAACATGGAGCGCCGCGCCGACGGCGATTACAAGAAAGTCGCCTCCTTTGCCGCCGTCCTGCCTGCCAACGACCCGGAAATTCTGGTCTACGTCATGCTGGACGACCCAAACAACGCCCACACCGACTATTCGTCCATCCTGGCTGCGCCTGTGGTCGGCAACATCATCAGTGAGATAGCCCCCTATCTGGGCATTGCCACCGATGGCATCGACCGCAGCCAGAACACCGTCAAGGTGCCGAACCTCGTGGGCAAGGAGTGGAGCAATGCGCAGGTCTCCCTGAATACCAAGGGCCTCAAGCATCAGCTCGTGGAGAGCGAGAGCGACCAGACCGCCGCCGTCGTCACCTACCAGTACCCCCACGCGGGCGCAACAGTGGCCAGCGGCACCACCATCTATCTTTACACCGATACCTATTCCGGCAGCCACACGGAAGTGCCGGACGTCAGCGGTAAGAGTGCCGACTTTGCCCGCCAGATGCTGACCGCCGCCGGCCTGAACTGTCAGGTGGCGGGCGACAGCGCCGGTACCGTGCAGAGCCAGAGCGAGGCCGCCGGCTCCAGCGTCCAGAAAGGCACCGTCGTCACCATCACTTGCGGATAAGGAGATTTATTATGGAAAAAATCGCAGCAGACCTGCTTTTGAAAGGCCTTGCCCCCGAGGGCTTCGCCGACAGCCAGCCCATCGGCCTCGTGACCACCGACAGCCGCGAGGTCTGCCCCGGCTGCATCTTTGTGGCTTTCCCCGGTGAGCGCTTCGACGGCCACGATTTCGCGGCCAAGGCGCTGGAAGAGGGCGCGGCCTATGTCGTCCTCAACCACCCGGTGGAGGGCGTCCCGGCTGAACGGGCGGTTATCAGTCCCGACAGCTACCACGCCATGATGGTCATGGGCGCGAACTACCGCAGCCAGTTCCACCCGAAGGTGGTGGGCGTCACCGGCAGTGTGGGCAAGACCACCACCAAGCAGATGACCTACGCCGCCATCGCGGGCTTTGGCAATACCATCAAGACCGAGGGCAACCAGAACAATGAGCTGGGCCTGCCCCGCACCATGTTCCGCATCGGCAGGGACACGGAGTACGCTGTCGTCGAGATGGGCATGAGCCACGCCGGTGAGATCGAGCGTCTGGCAAAGTGCGCCCGCCCCGATGTGGGCATCATCACCTGCATCGGCGTGTCCCACATCGGCAATCTGGGCAGTCAGGAGAACATCTGCAAGGCGAAGCTGGAAATCTGCGCCGGCCTTGCCGAGGGTTCGCCCCTCGTGCTCAACGGCGACGACCCCTTCCTGCGCAAAGCCGCTCTGCCCACCCATGTCCGGCCCGTGTGGTTCAGCCTCGGCGACGAGAACGCCGATGTCTGCGCCCTCGATGTCCGGCAGGAGGGCGACGGCATGGCCTTCACCCTCTGCGACAAGGCCGCAGGCCGCTATGCAGTGACCATCCCGGCCATGGGCCGCCACAATGTGGCGAACGCGCTGGCTGCTTACGCCGCCGCCACCCGTCTGGGCCTCGCGCCCGAGGGCGTCATCGCGGGTCTGGCCGATTTCGAGCAGACCGGTATGCGCCAGAAGGTCGTCCACGCAGGCAGCATGGACGTCATTGAGGACTGCTACAACGCCAACCCCGACAGCATGAAGGCTGCGCTGGCGATGTTCAAAGAGTACCCCTGCAAGCGCCGCTTCGCTCTGCTGGGCGATATGCTGGAACTGGGCGGGATGAGCGCGCCCGCTCATGAAGAGCTGGGCCGTCAGGCCGCAGAGGCCGGGCTGACTGCTCTTGTCACCTACGGCCCCGAGGCCGCACGGACGGCAAAGGCCGCAAAGGACGCGGGCCTCGCCGATGTCGTCCACGCCGAGGATTACCAGCAGGCCGCAGACGCTCTGCTGGCCCGGATGGCCCCGGGCGACGCTCTGCTGGTGAAGGCCAGCCGGGGCATGGCACTGGAAAAGGCGCTGGCCCTGTTTTATCCCGTCTGCGCAAAGTAAAATACTTGGAGTATCGTTATTATGATTCGTTTTGCCTTGATCGTCGCCTCAACGCTGGGGTTCGTCCTCACGGCGGCGCTCGGGAATTTGATGACGCCGCTGCTGCGGGCGTTCCGCGTCCAGCAGGAGGAAAATGAGCCGCCCACGATGGGCGGGCTCTGCCTGATGGTGGGGACACTGGCGGCGGTAGGCGTCGGCTGGACAGCGGCCTGTGTCGCCCAGCCGGAGCTGCTGGGGACCGAGAGCCTGCTGACCACCCGGCTGCTCATCGCCCTGTTCGGGGCGCTCTGCTTCGGGGGCGTGGGCCTCGCGGACGATGTGGTCCGGCTGCGGCATCGGTCGCCGCTGGGGCTGCGCCGCCCGGTGCGGCTGGCACTGGAAGCGGCCTCCGGCACGCTGGTGCTGGCCCTGCTGGGGCTGAACCACTGCCTGCCCGATGGGCTGGCCCTGCCGGGCGTCGGCTACTGCACCCTCGGGCCGCTGGCCCCGGTGGTCTGGCTGGCGATTTTAGTGGCGCTGGCCGAGAGCGCCCGCACCGCCGACGGCATGGACGGCACGGTCTGCGGCTGCGCCTTCATCGCCATGCTGGGTCTCATGACGGCCATGACCCTCTTGGGCTGGTTCCCGCTGGGCGTCCTCCCGGCGGCGCTGGCCGGGGCATTGATGGCCTTCCTGCTCTGGAATTTCTACCCCGCAAAGCTCCGCCCCGGTGCAGTGGGATGCCAGTTTTTAGCCGGTGCGCTGGGCTGTGTGCCGCTGAGCGTCGGCTGGCCGGGGCTGACGCTCCCGCTGGCCCTGCCCTACTGGCTGGAAGGCGGCATGGTGGCTCTGCAGATCATCGTCTGGAAAGCCTCCGGCGGGCGGCGGCAGCTGTTCGGCACCGCGCCGCTCCACCGCTGGCTGGAAAAGCGGGGCTTTGACCCGGTGAATATCTTTTATATTTTTGGAGTCCTGGCAATGCTGGGCCTTGCGCTGACCTTGCAGGCGGCGCGGGCCAGCTGAGCCGGGACCCGATAAGGAGGGAATGCGGATGGCGACCATCCGGAGAAAAAAGTCTGAGTCCTTTGCCATCTTGTCGAGCCCCGGCCCCTGGCCGCAGGTGCTCATCAACTGGCTGGCGACGCTGGCAGTCATCATCGTGTTCGGACTCATCATGCTGTTCAGTGCCAGTTACACCACGGGCTACCTGCGGATGGGCGACAGCTTCTACTATATCAAGTCGCAGGTGTTCTGCCTGGGTCTGGGTCTCGCGGTCATGCTGCTCTTCTCCCGCATCGACCACCGCTTTCTGCGCAGGATGGTCGGGCCGGGCTATGTCGTCTGCATCGTGATGCTCATCGCAGTGCTGTTCAGTGCGCCCCTCAACGGCTGCCGCCGCTGGCTGCGCATCGGCTTTACCATTCAGGTATCGGAGATCGCAAAGTTCGAGATGATACTGCTCACGGCCCATCTGGCCGCGAAAGCGCCCCATCTGGAAAAGCTGGACCCCGCCTCCGGGCGGCGCGTCCCGGCAGGCCAGTGGCTCTATCAGCGCATCGTGCGGGAACTCATCGTCCCGCTGCTGCCCCTCATCCCGGTGGTGTTTCTGCTCATGCTTGAGCCCCATATGTCCGGCATCGTCCTGACGACGGCCATCTGCGGCACCATCCTGCTGCTGGGCGGCAGCGGCGGCATCATCACCTGGGCGGGCGGCGCGTCCGCTGTGCTGCTGCTCCGCACCGTGCTGGAGCACATCGACTCCATCCCGTACTTACAGAGCCGTCTGGACGGCTGGACCCACGACCTGAGCAAGATGACCGACCAGACCCTGCAGAGCCTCTACGCCATCGGCTCCGGCGGTGTCACCGGCCTCGGCCTCGGCAACAGCATCGAAAAACAGCTCTGGCTCCCCGAGAGCACCAACGACTTCATCTTCAGCGTCGTGTGCGAGGAGCTGGGTTTCGTGGGTGCCGTCATCGTCATCCTGCTCTTCGTGCTCTTCCTCGTGCAGGGGCTGTGGCTGGCCTTCCACGCCGAGAACCGCTACTGCACACTGGTGGGCATCGGCATCATGGCCCAAATTGCGTGGCAGGTGTTCTGCAACATCGCGGTCGTCACCAACACCCTGCCCAACACCGGCATCTCGCTGCCCTTCTTCTCCTCCGGCGGCACCAGCCTCATCCTGCTGCTGGCCGAGATGGGCGTGATGATAAACATCGGCCGGGGCGGCGAGCGCGCCCGCCTTGAACGGGAGAATCTCCGCGCCCTGCGGGAACAGCGGGAAAAAGAAAAGTCCAATAACACCATCCGGCTCGACCCCAACATGGGATATTGAGCACATCCAAATAAGGAGGAAATCACCATGCGTGTACTTATTGCAGCCGGCGGAACTGCCGGACATATCAACCCGGCTCTGGCCATCGCGGGAGCCATCAAAAAGGCCGACCCGTCCGCCGAGATACACTTTGCAGGCCGGAAAGAGGGCATGGAATACCGCCTTGTGACCCAGGCGGGCTACCCCTTCCACCACATCGAGATCACCGGTTTCCAGCGTAAGCTCTCCCTGAACAACATCAAGCGGAACATCATCACCCTCTGGAACCTGGCCCTCTCCGGCCCGAAAGCCCGGGCCATGATGAAGGAAGTGCAGCCCGACCTCGTCATCGGCTGCGGCGGCTATGTGTCCGGCCCGGTGGTGCGCTGCGCCGCCA
>ERZ1026957.1126-NODE-1126-length-9755-cov-4.792784_pt1 | contig 9755 bp, 10 predicted proteins | sample MGYA00519300_ERZ1026957 | MGnify/ENA primary metagenome ERZ1026957 (study PRJEB26926, sample SAMN06164520) | human gut metagenome | biome: ENVO:00009003; feature: ENVO:2100002; material: ENVO:00002003 | host: Homo sapiens | place: USA | collected 2012 ...
GCAGCGTCAGATGTGTATAAGAGACAGCTCCCAGCGCGGAAAGTCCCGGCACGTGCGGCACAGGCTCTGCTCGCCAAGAGTACGCTGCAGCTCGCACAGGCCGTCCGCGCACAAGAACGGGCAGCGCCCGTCCGTCTGCGCAAAGTACGTGTCGCCCTCGCTGTCCACGCGCAGCACGCGCCGCAGCTTTGCCGCCAGCGGATGCTGCAGGCGCAGGTAGGCGTCCTGCGCATCCGGATCGACGACGATCTCCCACGCGGCGCAGCACGTCTGCGGGCACGCCCCGGCCAGGCACCGGAACGCGGCATAGTCATCAGGTCGGATCTGGTACATGGCGGCCTCCTTGCGTGCATTTGTTTTATTGTAACACATCACACGCCGCAGGAAAAGGGACGTTGTGTGCTCCGTGCGCAAAAAAACAGACGGACACCGAAATGTCCGTCTGTCTGTTGCTGTTATGACCGGCCGGCAGCTTACTGCTTGACCAGATCCATGAGGTTGATGATGCCACGCGGGCAGATCTCAGCGCAGTGGCCGCAGCCGACGCACTTGTCATAGTCGATCGTGGACACGAAGTTCTCGATCTTGATTGCTTCTGCCGGGCACTCACGCTGGCACTTCATGCAGCCGATGCAGCCGACATCGCAGATCTTGCGCGTGACGGCACCCTTGTCCTGATTGCGGCAGCCGACAAGCACAGCCTGCTTATACGGCACCTTCTCAATGATCTTCTTCGGGCAGGCATCGGCGCAGGCCATGCAGCCGACGCACTTGTCGCGGTCGACCTTGGCAACACCGTTGACGATGTGCATCGCGCCGAACTTGCAGGCCTTGGCGCAGTTGCCGAGACCGATGCAGGCGAAGCGGCACTCCTTGTTGCTCTTGCCGCCGAACAGCATGGCAGCCTGGCAATCCTGGGGGCCCTGATAGTTGAAGCGCTTGACGGCGACGCCCTCCGCGCCGGAGCACGGCACGAACGCGACCATCTTCTCCTCCGCACCGGCGGAGACGCCCATGATTTCCGCGATCTTGTCGGCGGCAGCCTGACCGCCGGCAACGCAGCAGTTGACCGGAGCCTGACCCGCCGCGACCGCAGCGGCATAACCGTCGCAGCCGGGGTAGCCGCAGCCGCCGCAGTTGGCGCCGGCAAGGCACTCACGCACGGCCTCCTGCTTGGGGTCGACTTCCACATAGAAGATCTTGGCGGCGAACGCCAGCAGCGCGCCGAAGATGGCGCCCATAGCGCCGAGGACGGCGATACCTTCGAGAATCAAAGTAAAGTTCATATTCACGCCCTCCTTAGCCGATCTTCATGCCGGAGAAGCCCATGAAAGCCAGGGCCAGCAGACCGGCGGAGACGAGGCAGATCGGGAAGCCTTCGAAGCTCTCCGGATAGTCGGCAAACTCGAGCTTCTCGCGCACGCTTGCGAACAGGCAGATGGCGAGCATGAAGCCGAGACCGCCGAACACGCCGTAAACCACGCTCTGCAGGAAGCCGAAGCTGTACTGCGTGTTGAGCAGCACGACGCCGAGCACGGCGCAGTTGGTGGTGATCAGGGGCAGGTAGATGCCGAGCGCGGAGTACAGGGACGGGATGGACTTTTTGAGGAACATCTCGATGAACTGCACGAGCGCGGCGATGACGAGGATGTAAGCGATCGTCTGCAGAAAGCCCAGGCCGAGCTTGACGAGCAGGCAGTTGACAAGCCAGCAGATGGCGGACGCCAGACCCATGACGAACGTGACGGCGAGGCCCATGCCGGCGGCGGTGTCGATCTTGCTCGAGCAGCCGAGGAACGGGCAGCAGCCGAGGAACTGCGAGAAGATGAAGTTATTCGTCAGCACGGCGCTGAGGATGATGGCAAAAATACTGGTCGTAGAACTCATGTTATGCCGCCTCCTTTTCCTGCGCTGCGAGCGCTTTTTCCTTGGCTTCCTTCTTCTCGGCGGACTTGCGCAGCGCGTACTGCATGAGCGCGATCAGGCAGCCGAGGGTAATGAAGCCGCCGATCGGGAGCGTGAGCACGAGCGCGCCGTACTCGGACGGGAAGATCTGAATGCCGTTGCCGGTGCCGATGACACCGTCGATGGTGTTGAAGATACCGGTGCCGAACGAGCCCTTGCCGAGCAGCTCACGAATGACACACATGGCGATGAGCACGAGCGTATAGCCGAGGCCCTGGAAGATGCCGTCGAAGAATGACGGGCCGACGGGGTTTTTCTGGCAGAACGCTTCGGCGCGGCCGATGATGATGCAGTTGACGACGATCAGCGGGATGAACACGCCCAGGGACGCGCTCAGCGCGGGAACGTAAGCCTGCAGCACCAGATCGACAATGGTGACGAAGCTGGCGATGACCAGCACGAAGATGGCCAGACGGATGTCATTCGGAATGACCTTACGGATGAGAGAAATGACCACATTGCAGCACGTCAGGATGATGAGCACGGACAGGCCCATGCCGATGCCGTTGAAGAGGCTGGTCGTGATGGCCATGGTGGCGCACATACCGATGAGCTGCACAAGGACCGGGTTGTTGGTAATGAGGCCTTCCTTGAACTGTTGTTTGATATTCATATTTCAGCCCTCCTTAACCCAGCGACTTGGCCGCGTTGATGACGGTCTGCACTTCGTTGACGACAGCGCGGGACGTGATCGTCGCGCCGGAGATGGCTTCGATGGTGCCCTTGTCCTTGGTCAGGGCAAGGCCGTCGCCCTGACCGACCAGGTGGTCGCGCCAGGCGCCTTCATTGGTGTCCGCCGCCTTGGCGCCGAGACCGGAAGTCTCGGAGTGCTTGGTGACGTACACGCCGGTGCAGTTATAATCGCTGTCGAGGCCGACGACCATGGTGATCATGCCCTGCGCGCCGGAGAACGTAGTCTCGGCGACGTAGCCGATCTGCTGGCCGCCGGTGGTGGCGGTGCTGAGCTTGGTGATGGTGCCGTCGTTCTCAAAATTGGCCTGCTCGGAATAGTCGTCGGCCTGGAGGACGTTGGCGTATGCTTTGTTGGTCGTCTCGACCGCGCGCATGGCAATGGTGTCTTTCGTCACCTCATAAACGAGGCCGAGGGCCAGCGCCATGATGGCAGACACGGCAAAGAGCACGAGCGCAAGCTTGATGATCTGGCCGCCGCCGGATTTCTTTTCAGTCTTTTCAGCCATTTGCAGCAGCCTCCTTTGCTTCTTTCTTCGCAGCCTTTGCAGCGGCCTTCTTGGCCTTGACGTCCTCGCGGCTGACGCCGAACTGACGGCGCTGGGTGTGCTTGTCGAACATCCACGCGCAGCAGTTCATGATGAGGATGGCAAAGGAAACGCCCTCCGGGAAGCCGCCGAACACGCGGATGAGCACGGTCAGCGCGCCGCAGCCGACGCCGTAGATGATGCGGCCGGGAGCGGTGACGGGGCTGGTGCTGTAGTCGGTCGCCATGAAGAAGGCGCCGAGCAGCAGGCCGCCGGACAGGAGGTTATCGAGCATCCACTCGACGTGGGTGTAGCCGCCGCCATTTTTGCTTCCGAAGATGAGCGTCAGCAGCGCGACGGAGCCGATGAACGACACGGGGATGTGCCAGGTGATGACCTTGCGGCACAGCAGGTACACGCCGCCGATGAGCAGTGCGAGCACGCTGACTTCGCCGAGGCAGCCGGGCATGGTGCCGAGGAACATGGACTTATAAGTAAAGTACTGCGGCAGCGCCTCGCCGGCCTTCATGTAGCTGAGCGGGGTGGCCATGGTGGCCGCGTCCGCGCCGATGACGGACGTCAGGCTGCTGGGCACGACCCAGGTGGTCATGAACAGCGCGTAGGAGGCGAGCAGGAACGCACGGCCGGCAAGCGCCGGGTTGAGGAAGTTCTTGCCGATGCCGCCGTAGAGCTGCTTGACGACCACGATGGCGAAGAACGCGCCGATGATCGGCATCCACCACTTGCAGTTGGCCGGCAGGGTGTACGCGAGCAGGATGCCCGTGACCACGGCGGACAGGTCGCCGATGGAGTCGGGCTTTTTCATGAGCTTACGGTAAGCCCACTCAAAGAACACGCACGACACGATGGACACGGCCAGCGGGATGAGCGCCTGCGCGCCGAACTGCCACACGCCGACACACAGAGCCGGGAGCAGGGCGATGATCACGTCGAGCATGATCTCGCGGGTGCCGCGCTTGGCGCGCACCTGAGGCTGGTAGGCAGCGTCAAAGGTAAATTCTTTCGGTGTCATTTCGTTTCAGCCTCCTTTGCAGCGGCTTCCGCGCGGGCCTTTTCTTCAGCTGCACGGGCGGCGAAGAGGAGCTTTGCGGTCTTGAAGGTATGGGTCAGGGGCAGACGGCCCGGGCAGTTGTACGAACAGCTGCCGCACTCGAAGCAGTCGAGGATATGGTACTTCTGCATGTTCTCGAAGTCGCGGTTCTGATAGTACTTATACATGTACAGCGGCTCGAGCTTCATCGGGCAGACGGTCAGGCACTTGCCGCAGTGGATGCACGTCGGATTCTCGACGGAGCGGTCTTCCTTATCGGTGAAGAACAGGATGCCCGCGGTGCCCTTGATGTTGGGGGCCTCGAGATTCGTAGCGATCAGGCCCATCATGGGTCCGCCGAGGACGATCTTCTTCGGCTCGACGACGAAGCCGCCGCACTGCTCGACGATGTAGCTGAATGGGGTGCCGAAGCGGCACTGCAGGTTGTAGGACTTATCGCCCATGGCGCTGCCGGCGACGGTGAGGACACGCTCGATGCTGGGCATGCCTTCATAGCAGGCGCGGTAGATGGCGTAAGCCGTCTGGGTGCTGATGACGTTGCAGCCGACGCCGGACGGCAGGCCGCCGGGCTTGACCTCACGGTTCGTGATGGCCTTGATCTGCATCTTCTCGGCGCCCTGGGGGTACTTGACGTTCTCCGGCACGATCTCCACGCCGTACTGCGCGGGGTTCTTGGACAGCAGCAGGTCGATGGCGTCCTGCTTGTTCTTCTCGATGCCGTAGTAAGCCTTGTCGAGACCGGACGCGATGCGCGCCAGCTCGATGCCCTTGAGCAGCTCCTCGGGGTGGTTTTTCATGGTCAGGTGGTCGCCGTTGAGGTACGGCTCGCACTCTGCGCCGTTGATGATGACGGTATCGACCTTGCCGATACCGCCGGAGATCTTAACGTGGGTCGGGAACGTTGCGCCGCCCATACCGACGATACCGGCCTGCTTGACCATTTCGACCATTTCCTCAACGCTCAGCGCGTCGGGGTCGGCGGGGGCTTTCACCTCTTCGCTCAGCTCGTCTTTAAAGTCATTGTCGATCACAACGGACATGACCTTGCCGCCCATGGAATAGGGACGGGGCTCCACCGCGGCAACCGTACCGGATACGCTTGCGTGAATGGGAGCGCCGAGACCTTTGAATTCGCCGATCTTCTGTCCGAGCTTGACATAGTCGCCCTTGGAGACCGTCGGGGTGCAGGGTGCGCCGAAGTGCATCGACATGGGGATCACCACCTGAGCAGGTGCTTGGAGCTGCTCGATGGCCTTTTCATTGGTAGCAGCCTTCATATCATTGGGATGAACGCCGCCAAAGAAAGCTTGTGCCATAGTCTTCACCTCATCTTTATACTGCCAGAACAGTGGAAACACTGCTCCATAATCGGACTGATTATACAACCATTCCTTTCCGTTGTCCAGAAAATATTCTGCCCCGGCAGCATTTTCCTCTATATTTTATCAGATTTCGCCATTATTTTCAGGCAAAAACGGCGTTTTGCCATACACTTTTCCCCAGTGCGCAACTTACCGGTGACAGATCCCCTCTCCCACTCCTTGACGGGCTTCCCCGCCGATGCTATAATAAAATATTATCTTTTTCCATTCTTTTCCCGCATGTTTAACACTTGCCCGTCCGCTTTTTTGCGGACAAGAAAGGAGCTCCCCTATGCCTCTCCAGTTCGACTCCCGCGCGATCAAGGCCGAAGCGCGCTCGCTTCTGCACACCGGCGAGGTCAATCCCTTCAAGCTGACGCTGTTCTACCTTCTTATCTCCCTCGTGCTCGATACGGTCAATGCCGGCGTAAGCTATGCCATCGAGTCGGCAGGCGGCTTCACGGTGCTTTCGTTCAGCTTTGTGAGCATTCTGATCGGGCTTGTCTCGCTCGTTCTGAACGCGGGCTACTTTTGCTACTGCTTCGGCATTCTGCGCCGCGAGCAAATGCCGTATGATAGCCTGTTCGACGCGTTCCCCTTCGCCGGAAAGGTCATTCTCCTGTCCATCGTCGAGGGTATCTTCATCTTTCTCTGGTCGATGCTTTTCGTCATTCCCGGCATTGTCGCGGCCTACCGCTACTCGTTTGCCATGCTGAACCTGTGTGAAAACCCGGATCTTGGCGTGATGGAGGCGCTTGATTTAAGCAAGCGGCAGACGAACGGCTACAAGATGCAGCTCTTTCTTCTCCAGCTCAGCTTCATCGGCTATCAGCTCGCCGCCGCGCTCATCGCCGTACTCTATGAATATGCCATCATCAGCTTTCTCCCCGATTCGCTGCCCGGCGTCCTGCTCGGCACGCTGATCTACTCCGTACTCGCCGCCGGTGTGGGCGTTTACCTGACGCCATATCTGAATCTTTCCATCTGCCGCTTCTATCTGCTTGCCACCGGCAATCAGGCAGGCGGCGCCGAATCTCCCCACACTGACCCGTGGGATACGCAGTTCTGACAAATCCGAAAAAGAGGGATCCCTCCTTGCGGGGGATCCCTCTTTCCTGTTCTCTTATTTCAGCACGTACACGGTCTTGATGCCGAGGAGCGCGCAAAGCTCGGTCTTTTCGGCAATGTCCGTTTCGCTCTCGTACCAGACAACAGTCGTCGAGCCGTCCTTCTCCTTGTAAATGAGATAGGAGCTGTCGAAGCGGCCGGAGCGCGCCTTCTGCACATCGCTGCTGCTCAAATAGGCGCTCAGTTCCTCCTGTGAAAGCGTGCGCAGCTCACCCGCCTTGCCGCCTTTCACCGTCTGCGCCGCGGGGACGGCGTTGATGGTCACGCTGCCGCCCCTGCCCGCCTTGACCGCCGCATCGTAGACCTGCTCCACCGCCGCGCGCGGAGAAAGCGGCACCGCGCCGCTCGTACCCGTCAGGCTCTCGGCCAGCACCGCGCCGGCAGGCGCGGCAGATACCGCCGTCACACCGACTTTCGTCTTGAGCCCCTGATAGGCGCGCAGCAGCACCGCCGCGGCCTGCTCGCGCGTCGTGTCGCTCTTCGGGGCAAAGGCCGCCGCATTCATGCCCGTCACAAGTCCCATACGCCAGGCGAGCGTAATGTAGCCGGGATTGGTCGTCACATCGGTGAACGGGCACTCGTCCTGCACCGTTCCGGAGAGCGTGCTGTAGCCCAGCGCGCGCACGGTCATCGCGGCCATCTCTTCGCGCGTGATGGCGTCGTTCGGGCGGCAGGTCGTGCTGTGGCCGGGAAAGACGTCATGCTCGCTCGCGGTCTCGATGGCGCTAAAGTACCACTTTTTCGTGTCCTGATTGTCCGTGAAGCTGCCCTTTTCAGGCGTGACGGTCTTCCAGCCCATCAGGCGGCACAGCGCCGCGGCGTAAGCCGCGCGCGTCATCTTCTGCCCGAGGCCGAACTTGCCGCTGCCGGTGCCCTGAAGCAAATTGTACTGTTTGCATTGCGCGATGCTCTCCGCCGCCCAGTGCTTGTCCGGCACGTCGGAATAGCCCGATTTGTTGGCGGCAAGCGCGAGCGTCGTGGTCATCACGAGAGCAAGAAGCAGCGCCGTCAGGCGCACTGTGATCTGTTTCATTGTTATTTTCCCCCTTTTGGGTGATCTTTCTGCCGTATTGTAGCACAAAGTCGCGTGAATAGTCAAATTTCCTCTTTACCTTTGCAGAGGACTTTGTTAAAATAATAGATTGTATTAGTATGATGAGGCAGTATTGCCTGAGATAGTATGCCCAAAAGTTCTCAAAAGAAAGAAGGTGAGCCGAACCATGAAGTACGAGCACTGGCAGATCCCCGCCGCGCCGGAGGACGCCATCAAGACCCTGATGGACGCGGGATACCCCTATCTCGTTTCATCGGTGCTGGCAGCGCGCGGCGTGCAGACGAGTGAACAGGCCGCCGAAGCGCTCGAGCGTGAAGCGTCGCTCACCTGTTCGCCGTTTTTGATGAAGGACATGGACAAAGCCGTATCCCGCATCTCGAAGGCACTGGAAAGCGGCGAAAAGATCGCCGTCTTCGGCGACTATGATGTGGACGGCATCACCTCCACCTGCCTTCTCACCGATTATCTCCGCTCCCGCGGCGCAGATGTGACCATGCATATCCCCCGCCGCATCGAAGAGGGCTACGGTCTCGGCTGCGACGCCATTCGCGCGCTGAGTGAGTCCGGCGTCACGCTGATCGTCACGGTCGACTGCGGCATCACGGGCGTTGATGAGACCGCCTACGCCGCAACGCTCGGCGTCGATCTTGTCATCACCGACCATCACGAGTGCAAAGAGCAGCTCCCCGCCGCCGTGGCCGTCGTCGACCCCCACCGGCCGGACTGCCCGTATCCGTTCAAGCATTTGGCGGGCGTGGGCGTGGCGCTCAAGCTCGTTTTAGCCCTTGGCGAAGGGCGCGAAGCGCCCCTTTTTGCGCGCTATTGCACACTTGCCGCCATCGGCACCATCGCAGACGTTATGCGCATGGAGGGCGAGAACCGCACCATCGTGCAGTGCGGTCTCGAGGGGATCGACCGCAGCGACTTCATCGGCCTGCACGCGCTGCTGCGCGAGGCGGGGCTCACGTCGCGTCCCATCTCGTCGATCCAGATCGGCTTTGTGCTGGCCCCGCGCATCAACGCCGCCGGGCGCATGGGCCGGGCCGAGCTTGCCGCAGAGCTTCTGCTCACCGACGATCCCGCCCGCGCGGAAAAACTCGCGCGCGAGTTGTGCGAACTCAACCGTGAGCGGCAGAGCGTGGAGCAGGATATCTTCCGCCGCGCCATCGAGCAGATGGAGGACCTCCCCGAGAGCGAGCGCAGCGCGCTCGTGTTGTCGAGCGAGGACTGGCATCAGGGCGTTGTGGGCATTGTGGCCTCCCGCCTTTCCGAAAAATTCTCCTGCCCAAGCTTTATGATCCACCTCTCCGGCGGCTCCGGTAAGGGCTCGTGCCGCAGCTACGGCGGCTTTAACCTCTTCAATGCGCTTGAAGCCTGCTCCGACCTTCTGGTGAGCTTCGGCGGGCATGAGCTGGCCGCGGGCTTCACCATCGAGGAGAAAAACATCCCCGCCTTCCGCACGCGCATGAATCAGTATGTGCGCGCCCACACGGGCGAGCATGCGCCGGTGTCGCTGCTCGACGTGGACGTTGACTTGCAGCACCCCTCGCTCATCACGCTTGAGGAGGTCGAGGCACTCTCGCTCCTCGAGCCCTACGGCGCGGGCAACAACCGCCCCGTTTTCTGCCTGCGCGGCGCAACGCTTGAAAGCGTGCAGGGCGTGGGTCAGAACCGGCACTTAAAATTGAAATTCCAGAAAAGCCGCGTCAATTTCGACGGCATTTTCTTCTCCGTCACCGCCGACGAGTGCGGCGTGTGCGCGGGCATGCGCGTGGACGCGGCGTTCTACTTGCAGGTGAACGAGTTCCGCTCCCAGCGCTCCATTCAGCTCCAGCTCATCGACCTGCGCCCTTCGCTCGACCCCAGCGGCCGCGAGAACGAGGCGCTTTCCCTCTGCCGCACGGTGCTGGACCTGTCTCTTATACACATCTCCGAGCCCACGAGACACTGAGCGATCT
>ERZ1026957.1145-NODE-1145-length-9619-cov-4.680573_pt1 | contig 9619 bp, 8 predicted proteins | sample MGYA00519300_ERZ1026957 | MGnify/ENA primary metagenome ERZ1026957 (study PRJEB26926, sample SAMN06164520) | human gut metagenome | biome: ENVO:00009003; feature: ENVO:2100002; material: ENVO:00002003 | host: Homo sapiens | place: USA | collected 2012 ...
CACCAAGGGCTTGGAGTTGAGCCGCAGCTGCGATGCGTTGCTGGCCGCTGCCCGCCAGACAGTAGAAATGGGAAAAATGCAGCTGGAGGACGAAATCAATGACCTGGAATGAGCGTTATCCTACCTATTGCAGCATGATAGAAACCACCCTGCCGCAATATTTACCCTCGGTGGAGTTGCCGCAGGGTAAGGTGAGCGAAGCAATGGCATACAGCCTTTTGGGCGGTGGCAAGCGCGTTCGCGGTTGTCTTACCCTGGCGATGTGTGAGCTGTGCGGTGGCGATGTGGAAGCTGCTCTGCCACTGGCCTGTGCCGTAGAGATGATTCATGCCTATTCGCTCATCCACGATGACTTGCCCTGCATGGATAATGATGATTTGCGCCGCGGCAAGTCCTCCTGCCATGTTCAGTTTGGGGAAGGCATCGCTCTTTTGGCCGGGGATGCCCTGTTGACCCACGCTTTTTCGGTAGTGTCCTCCGCCTATTTCAGCGGCAGCCTTCCGGCGGAAACTGTTCTGCGCTGTGTTAACCAGTTGGCATGTGCGGCTGGGGTAGAGGGTATGATCGGCGGCCAGGTGATAGATACCATGCCGGAGGAAGTGCCCATGACCCCAGAGGAGCTGGAAGCCATGCACGGCATGAAAACCGGAGCGCTTATTCGAGCTTCGGCAGTGCTGGGGTGCCTTGCCGCCTGTGCCCCGCGGGATGTCATCCTTCAGGCGGATCTATATGCAGCCAAAATTGGCCTCGCGTTCCAGATTGTCGATGATATATTGGATGTGACCGAAACCAGTGAGGAATTGGGCAAATCCGCCAGCGATGCTGAAAATCACAAGACCACATATATCACCCTGTATGGCGTGGAAAAGGCCCGTGAAATGGTGCGTCGATTGGTGTTGGAGGCTGACCTAGCTGTAAAGGGCACAATGCTGGATGATGAAATGCTGTATGAGCTGGCTGATACCCTGGCTAAGCGCAATCACTAAAGAATAGGGGAGAACCAGAACTATGACAGAAAAGACAAGACTGGATGCTGCCTTGGTGGAACGCGGCCTTTGCACTGGCCGCGACCGTGCAAAAGGTATCATTATGGCGGGCCAGGTATATGTCAATAACCAAAAGGCGGATAAGCCCGGCATGACCATTTCCCCGGAGGATCAAATTGAAGTCCGGGGCGACCAGCTGGCCTATGTCAGCCGAGGCGGCTTAAAGCTGGAAAAGGCCATGAAGGAATTTGGCCTGCGGTTGGATGGCTGTATTTGTGCCGACATTGGCGCTTCCACCGGCGGCTTTACCGATTGCATGCTGCAAAACAGCGCCGTCAAGGTCTATGCTATCGATGTCGGCTACGGACAGCTCGCATGGAAACTCCGCTGTGATGAACGAGTTATCAATTTGGAACGCACCAATATCCGCCATGTTACCGAAAAAGAGGTACCGGAGCTGCTGGATTTTGCTTCGGTTGATGTTTCCTTTATTTCGCTCAAGCTGGTGCTGCCGGTCCTGTATCGGTTGCTGAAAGAGGGCGGCGAAGCTGTTTGTCTCATCAAGCCCCAATTTGAAGCCGGCCGGGAACTGGTTGGGAAAAAGGGCGTGGTACGGGAAGAGAGCACTCATGTGATGGTGGTGGAAAACGCTCTTTCCTTTGCAAAGGATAATGGCTTTACACCTATCCATCTCACCTTTTCGCCGGTCAAGGGCCCGGAGGGTAATATCGAATACCTTATGCATCTCAAAAAAGGTGAGTATGAGAGCGCCTTGCCCATACCGGCGGAAATCGTCCGCCTTTCTCACCAAACACTCAGCGAATAACATACCGGAAAGGAGGACTGCCGGTTGGATTTCTTTCTAATTGCTAATTTTTCCAGGGAAAATGTCCCGACTGTCACCTGGGATGTTTGCCGTGAATTGGCTGCGCGCGGCTGTGGTGTTTTTGTGGCGCCTGTGCCGGGGGCGGTCTATCCGCCCAGTGTGCAGGTGATCAATAAGGAATCAACTTGCGCTCACGCTGATATGATTCTCTGCATCGGTGGGGATGGCACCATTATCGATGGGGCGCATTACTCGGCAGCGCATGGGCTGCCGGTGCTGGGCATCAATGCTGGCAGGTTGGGCTTTTTGGCCCAGGTGGAACCGGAAGATGCTGCCAAGGCGTTTGACCGCATCTTAGCCGGGGAATACACAACTGAAGAACGCTTTGGTATCTCACTTACGCGTCAGGGAGAGTCCGGCGAAGAGCTCATGGTGCCCTTTGCCCTCAATGACATCGTGTTCACCAAGCCGGTCATGACGAATATTATTGATCTTACCATCGACTGCGATGGCCGCCGCATGAATTCTTATTTGGCAGATGGATTGATTCTATCCACTCCAACCGGTTCTACCGCTTATTCGCTTTCGGCTGGCGGCCCGGTCATTGATCCCGGTCTTTCCACAATCTCTATTGTTCCCATTTGCCCGCACAGTGTTTCTGTTCGTCCCATTGTGGTTTCGGCAGGGCGCAGCGTCACCATTCGCAGCCATCAGTCTATGTGCGCTGTGGTGGATGGCCGAGAACGCATTGAATTGCTGCCGCAAACGGCTGTAACGGTGCGTAAAAGTGATAAAGCTGCGCGTTTTGTTTCCTTTGGGGAACACGAATTCTTCGAGATCCTGTCCCACAAATTGCTGCAAAGGGGTTAATACAATATGAAAGCAACACGCCATGCCAAAATTCTGGAACTGATTCAGAATCACACTGTTACCACGCAGGAGGAACTGCAATCTCTTTTGGAGGCAAACGGCTTTTATGCTACCCAAGCTACCATTTCCCGCGATATCCGCGACCTTCGCCTGGTCAAGGTGCTTTCGCCCAGCGGCATTTACTACTATACGCAAAGCAATACCGCACCGGCTGATACCCTGCAGCTTTCCGGTGATTCGGTCTTTATGCGCAGCATCCGTTCAGTGGATTGTGCCGGTAATATCGTTGTCATCAAGACACATTCCGCGATGGCTTCCGCTGTGTGCGAGGCAGTGGATAATAGCAGTCGTCCGGAGATCCTTGGCACCATCGCAGGGGAGAACACTATCTTTGTTCTGCTTAAGACCGAGCATTTTGCCGATGAATTCTGCACCCATCTGCGGGAACTTATGAAAAAGAATCTTACCCGCTAAAAAACTGTCACAATGCCACTAGAGAAAGGAGCTCCCCATGCTTTCTCAGCTTTACATCGAAAACATTGCCGTCATCCGTCAGGCCACCATTGATTTTCAGCAGGGCTTCCATGTCTTCACGGGCGAGACCGGTGCCGGTAAGACCATCCTCATCAGTGCTATCAATGCCGTGCTGGGCGGACGGACCTTCAAGGAGATCATCCGCACCGGGGAGACCCGGGCCACTGTTTCCGCACTGTTTACCGAAATTTCGGAAGAACTCTGCAAAAAGATTGAAGTACTTGGCTATCCATTGGAGGATAACCAGCTTTTAGTTCAGCGGGAGATCGACCTTTCCGGTAAGGGGCAGTGCCGTTTGGATGGCCGCCCGGCTACTGCCGCAATGCTGCGGGAAGTTTGCTCACTGCTCATTGATATCCATGGTCAGCATGATAATCAGGAGCTGCTCAGTGCCGAAAAGCACCTCGGCTTTTTGGATAGCTTCGGGGAATATCCGCAGGAGCTTGCGGCATATACCGCCGCCTATGATAAAATGTGTGACTGCGCCGCCCGTCTGGACAAACTGCAGATGGATGAAAGCTATAAGCTGCAGCGCATGGATATTCTTCAGTTTCAAATTAAGGAGATCGGCGATGCCAAGCTGTCCGATGGGGAAGAGGAACGACTGGTTGAGCAGCAGAAGCGCATCCGCAATGCCGAGCGCATTACTGAATCGCTGGGGGCAGTTTACACCTTGCTTAATGGCAATGGAGAAGAAATGCGCGGTGTTTTGGAAGCATTGGAGGAGGTCTCTACCGAACTTGACACCGCGGCTAAGTACCTTACGGAGTTTGGGGGATACAGTGAAAAGCTCAGCGATGCCTACTATATGTTGGAGGAGCTGGGCAGCCGTGCCCGCGATACGCTGGAGGACGCTGATTTTGACCCACGCCAGCTGGATGCCATCGAATCTCGCTTGGATACTATCTATAAGCTTAAGAAGAAATATGGCAATTCTATTGCAGAGATTTTGGAATACTTCGAGAGAATCAGTGAAGAATATCAATCGCTGGAGCTTAGTGATGAATTGACTGCCCATCTGCAGCGAGAGCTGGATGAAGCCAACTTGGTGCTGCACACTGTGGCAGAGGCCTTGACGGCTTGCCGTCTTGCTGCTGCTGCGGAGTTTTCCGAGCGAGTAGAACAGGAGTTGGCCTATCTTGATATGGCTGGTGTTCGGTTCTCCATTACCCGCCGGGAAAAGCCCTATGGCCCTACTGGCGCTGATGAAATGGAATTCATGATCTGTACCAATACCGGTGAGGAAGCAAAGCCTTTGGCCAAGATCGCCTCCGGCGGTGAGTTGGCGCGTATTATGCTGGCCATCAAGAATGTACTGGCCGAAAAAGATGGCATTGGTACCATCATTTTTGATGAAGTGGATACCGGTGTTTCCGGTCGCGCCGCGCAAAAGATCGGTAAAAAGCTCGCCGAAGTCGCACGCCACCGTCAGGTCATCTGCGTTACGCATCTGGCGCCAGTCGCGGCCTGTGCCGCCCACCACTACCGCATTTACAAAACGGTAGAGGACGGGCGTACCTTCACCCGTGTGGAGGAGCTGACCCGCCCGCAGCGGGTGCAGGAATTGGCCCGTATTATGGTGGGAGAGAATATCACCGATAGTGCCCTGAAGAGCGCTGAGGAGATGTTGGAGTCATAATTCTATCTTGCTTATGTGATGCCGCCCTTGCCCGGGGCGGCTCGCTTTTTGCCGAAATAGGAAATAACATATCGAGCCAGTTACAAAGGCTCCATAAAATCAATGGACAATTCCAAATGTATTGCGCAAAATGTTCGATATCCTGCGTCAAATGCGGGATGTTACATTGAAAAATGCAGGGAGTTGTGGTATAGTATTTCTATTAATTTATAAAAATTCACCCCAAAGGAGGGAACCGATACGATTCGATTCTTCTTTACGGCGCTGCTGTGCCGTGTATTAAGCGCTGTTGGCTCATTGCTGGGAGGCGGTACCGATCTTCCCGGGCGTATTGCTCTGCGTCTGCATCCCCATGTCATGAAAAAACTGCGCTTTTCCGGCCGAGTTATTTGTGTTACCGGCTCCAATGGAAAAACTACCACATCCAATCTCATTGCCCATGTGCTGCGCAAAAACGGCTTTACCGTTATCAATAACGCGAAGGGCTCGAATCTGACCGCCGGCGTAGCTACCACTCTGCTTTCCGCTTGTACACTGGGCGGTGTTGTTCGTGCCGACTATGTAGTGCTGGAGGTAGATGAGTGCTGGTCACGCTTTATCTTCGCGGAGATTCCCGTGGATTATTACCTTGTGCTTAACCTCCTGCGGGATCAGGTGGTGCGTAACGGCAACCCGGATCTGGTATTTGAAAAGATTGCTGAAGCGATTGCCAAGCGCCCGGATATGACGCTGATCCTGAATGCCAATGAGCCAATCAGTCAGAATCTTGCCGGGAACTATCATACCGTATATTTTGCTATGGATCGCACCGAGCGCTCCACCGATCACTGTGTCAGCGGCACCAATGATTGCAAGATCTGTCCGCATTGTTTCCATCCGATGAATTATGAGTTTTACCATTACAATCATTTGGGTAAATTCCATTGCTCTCACTGCGATTACGGTTCCCATCAGCCGGATTTCTTCGGCACCGATGCCGACTTTGCAGGCAAGTGCATCACCATCAATGGTACGCCCGTCCATGTTACCTACAATACCACCTTCAACTTCTTTAATACTGTGGCGGCAGCCGCTGTTTGCTGCACGGCCTCCGGTATCAGCGTGGAACAGTTTGCGGCAGGCTGCGCCGATTTCCATGTGGCGAAGGAGCGGCTGGATGACTTCAAGTTTGACGGTCGCCGCACCGTACTGATGATGACCAAGCAAAACGCCGCATCTCTCGATCAATCCATCAGTTATGTGCTGGAGCAGCCGGGAGAGAAGAGCATTGCCTTGTATATCAATAATGTCATTTATATGGAATATAAGGATGTATCCTGGCTATATGATGTAGCATTTGAGCGCTTAAAGGGTAAGGTGGAGAAAATCCTATGCACCGGCAACCGTGCGCTGGATGCTGCTGTATGTCTTAAAACAGCAGGATTTGATGATAACACCCTGTTGATGGAGACCGATATGGCCAAAACAAAGGAAGCCTTCCGCAAGACCAAGGGCGACATCTATATTCTTGCCGCATCCGCCTTTGGCAACGAAGGTAAAATACTGGAGGAGCTGAAAAAATGAAACACATCAGAATACTCCATCTTTACAGCAATGCACTTGATCTTTACGGTGACTACAAAAACCTGACGGTACTGCAGCGCCGCATTGCCGAAACTGGCAATACCTCAGAGATCACCGAAGTGAATTTAGATGAGGTCATCGACCCCGCCGGCTACGATTTTGTTTACATCGGTCATGGCAAGGCACGCAATCTTGCCGCCGTTGCGCCGCACTTCGCGCAGTATGGCGAAGCGATCCGCACGGCCATTGAGGGTGGGCAGGTATGGTTTGTTACCGGCAATGCCAGAGAACTGTTTGGTCAAAGATTTACCACTCCTACGGGGGAGACGATGCCTGGTATTGGTCTCTTTGATTACACTGGTGTAGAGACCAACAAGGTCTTTGTCAGCGATATGCTGGCGCAGCCTGCCTATGATGAAAACGCAAGGATCTATGGCTTTATCAACCGCACTGCCTACCTGGTAGGGGAGAACCGCTACCCACTGTTTACAGTGCTTTCCGGCTGTGGCGATGGCGAAACACCCGATGGGAAAGAGGGAACTCTATACCGCAATTTCTTTGCCACATGGGCCATGGGTCCTATGTTGGCCCGCAATCCTTCCATGCTGCGGGAGCTATTGCACCGCCTGCTGGGAGAGGATTACCGTGAGTGCGATATGAGGCTGGAGGAAAAAGCGTTGGCGCTGGTTACGGCCGAATTTGATAAGAAATAAAGGAGGGCACAGCATGAACGATAATCGGAGCGGTGGGGAAGGCCTGCAAAGAAAGCTCTCTCCACTGAATGTATGGGCACTAGCCCTAGGCAGTATTATCGGGTGGGGTGCGTTTGTTATGCCCGCCAATACCTTTTTACCCAATGCCGGGCCGCTAGGTACTCTTATTGCTATGGCTGCGGGCGCAATCATTATGGTCGTTATTGCCCTCAATTACAGCTATATGATCAACCATTTCCCGGTAGCGGGTGGCGAATTCACCTTTACCAATGCCTCGTTTGGGCCCACCTGCGGTTTTTTGTGCGCGTGGTTCCTGGGCCTTTCCTATCTTGCCATCGTGCCCTTGAATGCTACTGCTTTGGCGCTCATCGGCCGTAATCTCTTCCCAAATCTGACCCAGTGGGGCTATCTCTATTCGGTGGAAGGTTACAGCATTTACGCTGGTGAAATTCTGCTGGCCATCATTGCGCTGGTGCTTTTTGCGGTATTCAGCATCCGGGGTGTCAGCGTGGCTGGCAAGTTCCAGACTGTCCTGGCGCTTTCTCTGGTTGGCTGTGTGTTCCTGCTGGCGATTGCTGCGCTGTTTAGCCCGCATGCTTCCGCTTCCCATTTGGCGCCCGCTTTTTTTACCACAGATGCCACCGGTAAGTCTTCGTTGGGCGGTATCCTTGCTGTGGTAGCGGTCGCGCCTTGGGCATTTGTCGGGTTCGATTCCATTCCTCAGGCTTCGGAGGAGTTCAATTTCTCCCATAAAAAGAGCCTTGTTATTATGGTTCTTTCCATCCTGTTCGGCGGCGCTCTTTATGTCATCCTCAATACCATCACGGCCGCAGTCCTGCCCGAAGGCTATACCAGTTGGGTGCCTTATATTGCCGATTGCGCCAAAGATACCCTGCCCGAAAGCCTTGCCGGCTTTACGGCGCTCCCCACCTTTAATGCGGCCCGTCTGATCCTCGGCAAGCCCGGTCTGGTTATTTTGGGCATTGCGCTGTTCTGCGCTGTACTTTCCGGCATCATTGGCTTTTATATGGCTACCAGCCGTCTTTTGTACTCCATGTCCAAGGACCATGTCCTCCCGGGCTGGTTTGGCCGCCTGCACCCCCGCTATAAAACCCCGATGAATGCCATCCTGTTCATCATGATCATTTCACTGTGCTGCCCATGGTTTGGCCGCACTGTGCTCAATTGGGTGGTAGATATGTCCTCCATCGGTGCCGCTATTGGATATGGTTTTACCTCGGCCGCCACTTTGGTACAGGTTCGCCGCAATAAGGATACCTCCGCATGGATGACCATAAATTCCATTTTGGGCGTCATTTTTTCGCTGTGCTTCATAGCACTGCTTATCGTCCCCAATCCTTGGGCATACCTGGGGCCGCAGTCCCGTATCGCGTTGGTTATTTGGACTGTCATGGGTGCTGCATTCTTCCTCTACACCCGGCGGAAGAAAGCAGCGGAGAAGGCCATCGACGCTTGACATTGGCGGTAAGTTTGTTATAATAGATAAAAAATGAAACGCGAAGAAGGAAACCGAGTACCTCTTTTTTAGCCTTTCCAGAGAGCCGGCGGTTGGTGCAAGTCGGTAAGGAGGAAAGCAGGGAAATACATTCCGGAGCGGTGGCCTGAACAGACGACAGTAGGGCACGACGGGGTGCGACCGTTACATCGCAGAGGTCTTTCCATAGGACCTATCAAGGGGCTTCCGGTAACGGCAGCCCGAACCAGAGGTGGTACCACGAAGTCCATTCGTCCTCTGTCCGTATTGTAACGGACAGAGGATTTTTATTTTATTAGGGAAAAAGAAAAAAGGAGATAAACTATGCAGATTTATGAAGAGCTGGTTGCCCGCGGACTTATTGCGCAGGTTACCAATGAAGAAGAAATCAAAAAAATGATCAATGAGGGCAAGGCAACCTTCTATATTGGCTTTGACTGCACAGCCGATAGCCTGACGGCCGGTCACTTTATGGCCCTGACGCTGATGAAGCGCCTGCAGATGGCAGGGAACCGTCCCATTGCCCTCATTGGCGGCGGTACCACTATGATCGGTGATCCCTCTGGTCGCACCGATATGCGCAAGATGCTCACCGCGGAGGACATCAACCACAATGCCGAATGCTTCAAGCGTCAGATGGAGCGCTTTATCGAATTTGGCCCGGATAAGGCCATCATGCTCAATAACGCTGATTGGCTTCTCAAGCTCAACTATGTGGAGCTGCTGCGTGAGGTAGGCGCCTGCTTCAGTGTCAATAATATGCTGCGCGCTAAGTGCTACGAGCAGCGCATGGAAAAGGGCCTTTCCTTCCTTGAGTTCAACTACATGATTATGCAGTCTTATGATTTCTACTACATGTTCCAGCATAATGGCTGCAATATGCAGTTTGGCGGCGATGACCAGTGGAGCAACATGTTGGGCGGCACCGAGCTGATCCGCCGCAAGCTGGGCAAGCTGTCTCTTATACACATCTGACGCTGCCGACGAATAGCC
>ERZ1026957.1153-NODE-1153-length-9595-cov-5.788784_pt1 | contig 9595 bp, 8 predicted proteins | sample MGYA00519300_ERZ1026957 | MGnify/ENA primary metagenome ERZ1026957 (study PRJEB26926, sample SAMN06164520) | human gut metagenome | biome: ENVO:00009003; feature: ENVO:2100002; material: ENVO:00002003 | host: Homo sapiens | place: USA | collected 2012 ...
CGCCGTTTTCCTTATAGCTCATGACGGCAAAGCCGATCATCTGGGCGCAGCAGCCTGCCGTGGCAGCGCCACCGGCCAGGCCGGTAAGGCTGAGAGTAAAGCAGATGGCGGCGGAACTGATGGGCAAGGTGAGGACGATACCGACCAACACCGAAACGATAATGCCCATGAGAAACGGGCGAAGCTGAGTTGCCCGAATAATGAGTTGACCGAAGCCGTTCATCAAGAGGCTGACGCCGGGACCGATAAGAGAACCGACCCCCAGCCCCGAAAGAATGGTGATGGTAGGGGTGACGAGAATATCAACTTTAGTTTCGCGGCTGACCGCTTTGCCCAGCTCGGCGGCAACGATGACGGCAAAAAATGACCCCAGCGGGCCGCCGACTGAGTAGGAGCCGAGTCCCACGGCGCAGAGAGAATACAGGACCAGCGGAGGAGCGGAAAGGGAAACACCGATGGCAACAGCAATAGCGATACCAGTGGCGCTGCTGGCGTAGCCTGCGGCGGTGACAAGCCAATCCCAGTGGAACTGATCGCCAAGCGTATCCAGTATGGTGCCGATGAGCAGAGAAGCGAACAGGCCCATGGCCATGGCGCTCATGGCATCGACAAAATAGAGCTTAGCGGAGGGCTTGATATTTTTGCGGGCAAGGAACGCGGAAAATCCGGCGGTGGACATTAATCCGCCTCCTTTGCGTGTTCGAGTGCCAGTTTGCAATAGGTTTCGGCGTTTTCACGGTTATGCTCGATCTGCACGGGGTGCAGATCCGAAATGGCTTTGGCGGGGATGCCTACAATGAGGGAACCATCCGGGAAATGCGCGCCGCCGGAGACGACAGCCCCGGCCCCGACAATGCTGTTTTTGCCGATGACGCAGCCATTGAGCAGGACGGAGCCCATGCCGATGACGGTATTATCACCGACGGTGGCGCCGTGCACGACGGCATTGTGGCCGATGGAGACGCCTTCCCCTAAGGTGATGGGGTAGCCTTGATCGCCGTGCAGGGTGCAGTTATCCTGTACATTGCTGTTTTTGCCGATGGTGATATGGTCCAGGTCGCCGCGGATGACGGCGCCGTACCACACGCTGGTGCCTTCGGCCAGGGTAACATCGCCGAGGATGGCGGAATCGGGTGCGATAAAAGAGGCTTTCTTGGTATCGGGGTGTTTTTCTCCCAGGGATTTGATCATGGTGGGGGTCCTCCTGTATGGTTTGTAGAAATGGGAAGGAGCGGCGCAGGCGGGCTGCCCTGCGGGCGGTCTGTACGGCCAAGAGGAGCGGCCCATTAACTGTGGGTATTGTAGCATTTTGCGGGACAGCAGTCAAACAAAAGGGAAGCAAGCAGCGAAGTTTTCCGAAAAAAGGGGGCAAAAAGGGATAGCCAAGGCCATTTTTTTCTGCTATACTATATAGGCAATTTACAAACGGAGAATTTTGCAGAAGAATAAGGAGTGTAAAAACTATGGCTATGGAAAGAACTTATATCATGCTGAAGCCCGACTGTGTAAAGCGGGGCCTGATGGGCGAGGTCATTTCCCGCATTGAGCGCAAGAACTACAAGATCATTGACGCCAAAATGATGACCCTCGATGAGCCGATCCTGCGCGAGCACTATGCCCACATCGCGGATAAGCCTTTCTTCCCGGAGATCGTCACCTACATGACGAGCGGTCCCGTCCTCGCGATGATCGTAGAGGGTGACAACGCCGTAAAGGGCATGCGCATCATCATGGGCGCCACCAAGTTTGAGGAAGCGACTGCCGGTACTATCCGCGGCGACTATGCCTGCTGCACCAGCGAAAACCTCATCCACGGCTCCGACTCGGTCGAAAACGCCGAGATCGAGATCAAGCGCTTCTTCGGTTAAAATAAAAATGACAGGCCGCCGGTATCCGCCCAGGGTACCGGCCCTTTTTACGGTCCAATGCAAAAGCCCCCACCCGCGAAAGGGTGAGGGCTTTCATGTCAGGCCTTATTTTTTCTCGGCTTTCAGGGCCTCAATCATCATGGGAACGACCTTAAAGAGATCCCCGCAGATGCCGTAATCGGCAGCCTCGAAGATAGGAGCGGTCTCATTCTTGTTCACGGCGATGATGCACTCGGAGTCCTGCATACCGGCCAGGTGCTGGATGGCACCGGAGATACCCAGAGCGACATAGATCTTGGGACGAACGGTCTTACCGGTCTGGCCGACCTGATGATCAGCAGAGAGCCAACCAGCATCCACAGCGGCACGGCTGCCGCCTACTACGCCGCCGCCCAGGGCCTCGGCCAGCTCCTCGGCCAGCTTGATGCCAGTGGGAACATCCTTACCGATGCCGCGGCCGACCGAAACGATGACCTCGGCGCCGGTCAGATCGACTAGATCCTTGGCCGCCTTGACGATCTCCAGGACCTCGGTCTGCAGGTCGGAGGCCGCCAGCTCGACGGGATACTTCTCGACAATGACCTTATCAGCCTTGGCCTGGTCGAAGGGGGCGCGCTGCATAACGCCGGGACGAACGGTAGACATCTGGGGACGGAAGCGGGGGCAGATGATGGTAGCCATCAGATGGCCGCCGAATGCGGGACGGGTCATCTTCAGGTTGCGGTCTTCCATATCGAACTTCTGCTTGGACAGGTCGATGGTGGAGCTCTCCTTCAGGAACTCGACATACTTTGCAGTGTCGATGTCCAGATGGGTAGCATCAGCGGTCAGACCGGTGTGCAGACGAGCTGCGCAGCGGGGGCCAAGGTCGCGGCCGATGTTGGTAGCACCGATCAGCAGGACCTCAGGCTTGTACTCGTTGACCATGTCGCAGACGACCTTGGCGTATGCGTCAGTAGTGTAATCCTTCAGCAGCGGGCTGTCGCAGACCATGACCTTATCGGCACCATAGCCGCCCAGCTCTTTTGCAATGCCTTCGACGTTGTCGCCCAGCAGCAGGCCGGTGACTTCGCAGCCCAGCTCATCAGCCAGCTTGCGGGCCTCGCTGACCAGCTCAAAATCAGTGGACATCAGTGCGCCCTGGCGCTGCTCGCAGAAGACCCAGACGCCCTTGTATTCGTTAAAATCAGCCATTGTAATCCTATGCTCCTTTCATCAGATCAGGTGCTTCTTGGCCAGGATACCAGCCAGCTGTGCAGTGGTATCGTCGCCAGTCAGCATAGTGCCTGCGCCCTTCTGCGGAGGAGTGAAGGACTTAAAGACGTTCGTCGGAGAACCCTTCAGGCCAATGGTGTCCACCTCGATCAGCGGATCGTCCTTCAGTGCGTTGTAGTCGAACACTTCCATGGGCTTATCGTAGCAGGTAAAGATACCGTTCACGCTCATGTAGCGGGGGTCGTTCAGCTCCTTGATGCAGGTCAGCAGGCAGGGAGTCTGCACCTTGACCATCATGTAGCCGTCTTCCAGCATACGCTTGACCGTGAGGCTGTTGCCATCCTTCTGGATGTCAGCAACATAGGTCACCTGAGGCAGGTGCAGCTTCTCAGCGATCTGAGGACCGACCTGTGCGGTATCACCGTCGATTGCCTGACGGCCGCAGAACACGACGTCCTCGGGGCCGACACCGATCTTATTGACAGCAGCAGCGAGGATCTGGCTGGTCGCGAAGGTATCAGAACCACCGAACTCACGGCCAGAGACCAGAACAGCTTTATCAGCACCGCGGGCCAGCAGCTCACGGAGCATACCCTCGGCCGGCGGGGGACCCATGGTGACGACGACGACTTCGCAGCCGGTCTCGTCCTTCAGCTTCAGAGCGGCCTCCAGAGCGTTCAGGTCATCGGGGTTGGTGATGGTTGCCATAGAGGCACGGTCCAGAGTACCATCCGCCTTGACAGCCACCTTACCGGAGGTATCAGGAACCTGCTTTACACAAACGATTGCTTTCATTGTAAATCTTGCCTCCCTTACTTCAGCAGCGCGCCGGAAATGACCATCATCTGCACTTCGCTGGTGCCCTCGTAGATCTCAGTGATCTTGGCATCACGCATCATGCGCTCGATGGGGTAGTCACGGGTGTAGCCGTAGCCACCGAACAGCTGCAGGCAGCGGCGGGTCACGTCGCTTGCGGTGCGGGCTGCGATGAGCTTAGCCTGAGCAGCCTCGACGCTGTAGCGGACCTTTGCACCATTCATAGCTTCCTGCTTCTTCAGAGCGGCAGCGTAGACCAGATACTTTGCAGCCTCGATACGAGCCTTCATCTCGGCCAGCTCGAACTGGGTGTTCTGGAAAGCGGAGATGCTGCGGCCGAACTGCTTGCGCTCCTTGACGTAAGCGACGGTCTCCTGCAGAGCGCCCTCGGCGATGCCCAGAGCCTGGGAAGCGATACCGATACGGCCGCCGTCCAGAGTAGCCATAGCCAGCTGGAAGCCCTTGCCGCGCACACCCAGCATACGGTCCTTCGGGATGCGGCAGTCCTCAAAGATCAGCTCGCAGGTAGAAGAACCACGGATGCCCATCTTATCCTCAGCCTTGCCGACGGAGAAGCCCGGGTCGGTACGCTCCACGATGAAGGCGGAGCACAGCTTGGTGGGACGGCCCTTCTTGTCGAGGACCTTATCGGTAACAGCAATGACGATGAACACGTCAGCGTAGCCTGCGTTGGTGATGAAGACCTTGGAGCCGTTCAGCACCCAGTAATCGCCATCTTCCACAGCAGTGGTCTGCTGGCCCTGAGCGTCAGTACCAGCGCCCGGCTCGGTCAGACCGAAAGCACCCAGCCACTCGCCGCTGCACAGCTTGGGCAGATACTTTTCCTTCTGCTCGGGAGTGCCGTTCTCATAAATAGGTGCTGCGCACAGGCTGGTGTGTGCGGAAACGATAACACCAGTGGTGCCGCAGACCTTGCTCAGCTCCTCAACAGCCATGACGTAGGACAGGACGTCGCCGCCTGCACCGCCAACGGAGGTGGGGAAGTAAATGCCCATCATGCCCAGCTTGCCCATCTTCTCGACGGTCTCCTTGGGGAAATACTCTTCGGCATCGACTTTCTTTGCCAGAGGCTTGACTTCGTTTTCAGCAAACTCGCGGTACATCTTCTGCACCATCTGCTGCTGCTTGGACAGAGTAAAATCCATCGCTATATCCTCCTAACGGATGTTTTTCTTTCAGCACAGGGCAGCTACACTCATGTCCTGTGCAAACAAATTCCTCCCGGCCGTTTTCTTCGGGACGACCGAGAGAAATTTCAAACTAATTTACAGCTCGTCGACAGGGGTCTTGGTGCGGTCTGCGTTGTAAACGTAGAAGCCCTTGCCAGACTTGCAGCCCAGGTTGCCGCCGCGAACCATCTTACGGATGAGCGGGCATGCACGATACTTGCTGTCGCCGGTCTCCTTGTACAGGACGTCCATAATGGCGAGGCAGATGTCCAGGCCGATGAAGTCGCCCAGCTCCAGAGGACCCATCGGGTGGTTGGCACCCAGCTTCATAGCGGTGTCGATGCCGGCGATGTTGGAAACGCCCTCCATCTTGATGAAGGCAGCCTCGTTGATCATCGGGATCAGGATGCGGTTGACGACGAAGCCGGCAGCCTCGTTGACCTGGACCGGCTGCTTGCCGATGGCAACGGAGATCTCCTTGATCTTCTCGACAGTCTCAGCGGGAGTGTTGCAGCCAGCGATGACCTCGATGAGCTTCATGCGGTCTGCGGGGTTGAAGAAGTGCATACCGACCAGAGGACGGCTGACACCCTTGCCGATCTCGGTGATGGACAGAGAAGAGGTGTTGGAAGCGAAGATGCACTCGGGCTTGCAGATCTTATCCAGCTCGCCGAAAGTGGTCTGCTTGACCTTCATATCCTCGAAAGCAGCCTCAACGACCAGGTCGCAGTCAGCGCACAGGTCTTCCTTCAGGCCCGGGGTGATAGCAGCGACGATAGCGTCAGCCTTCTCCTGCGTCATCTTGCCCTTAGCGACCAGCTTCTCATAGCCCTTCTTGATCTTTGCCAGACCATTCTCGGCCCACTCCTGCTTGATGTCACACAGAGCAACCGTGTTGCCCTCGACCTGAGCAAATGCCTTTGCGATGCCCTGGCCCATAGTGCCAGCACCGATAACACCGATCTTCATGGGAAATCTCTCCTTTATTATATCTTCTGAATGTAGTGCCCCTCCGTGTCTCCCCTTTCCGGGGAGGCGCTGCAGAGGCGTTATGGTTTAGTTTAGTTGTTCGTGAACACTGCCTTGGGCTTCGGCTTTTCACGGCTCAGGAAGCAGGCCGCGTCGGTACTGACTCCACTTCGTTCGCAGCAGCATTGCTGCTGTTGCTCACTCTGTTCCGTAGTACCTCCTTCTCCCCACAAAATCTTGCTGCGCAAGCTTTTGCGGGGGCCCCTTCTTAACGGCATGGCCTGCCCGAGGCTGTCGCTTACCCTTTAGTTGTTGGTGAACACTGCCTTGGGTTTCGGTTTCTCACGGCTCAGGAAGCAGGCCATGCCTTCCTTCTGGTCATGAGTCTCGAAGCAGTCGCCGAACAGCTTCTCTTCGACTTCGACAGCCTTCTCGATGGGGAGGCTGATGCCGTCGTTGATAGCCTTCTTGCAGTTGCGCACGGCGATGGGAGCGTTCTTGGCGATCTTGTTGGCCAGCTTCAGGACATTCTCCATCAGCTCAGCCTGCGGATACACTGCGTTGACCAGGCCGATGCGGTAGGCCTCGTCAGCCTTGATGTTCAGTGCAGAGTAGACCAGCTGCTTTGCCATGCCCATGCCTACCAGACGAGCCAGACGCTGGGTACCGCCGAAGCCCGGGGTGATGCCCAGACCGACTTCCGGCTGACCAAACACAGCGTTGTCGGAGCAGATGCGGATGTCGCAGCTCATAGCCAGCTCGTTGCCGCCGCCCAGTGCAAAGCCGTTGACGGCTGCGATGACGGGGATGGGGAAATGCTCGATCATCAGGAACACATCATTGCCCAGCTTGCCGAAGGCCTCGCCTTCTGCCTTAGTCATGGTGCTCATAGAACCGATATCAGCACCAGCAACGAAGCTCTTGTCGCCTTCGCCGGTCAGAACGATGCAGCGGACAGTCTCCTGATCGACTGCCTCAAAAGCAGCCTTCAGGTCAGCCAGAACCTCGGGGTTCAGGGCGTTCAGTGCCTTGGGACGGTCGATGGTAATGATCTCAACAGCGCCCTGCACCTCGGTTTTTACAAATGCCATTGTGAAAACCTCCATTTCATACAGTTCAGTTTTTTTCAAAACAGCCCCCGGGACGCGGGAGGGCTCTCCGGTTCTCTCCGGCGCTCCGGGTCTGTGGTTCAATCAGGATTCAGAGAAAGAGTGCTTAGTCCATCTCAACGATGGTAGCGCAGCCCATGCCGCCGCCGATGCACAGGGTAGCCAGACCCTTGTGAGCACCACGATGCTTCATAGCATACAGCAGGGTGACGAGGATACGAGCACCGGAAGCGCCGACCGGGTGGCCCAGAGCGATTGCGCCACCGTTGACGTTCAGCTTGTCCTTATCGAAGCCCAGAGCCTCGCCGACTGCGATGGACTGTGCTGCGAATGCCTCGTTGGCCTCGACCAGGTCCATATCAGCAACGGTCAGGCCGGTCTTAGCCATGACCTTCTTGGTAGCAGCGATGGGGCCAAGACCCATGACCTCAGGCTCGACGCCTGCCAAAGCACCTGCAACCCAGGTAGCCAGAGGCTTCACGCCCAGCTCCTTGGCCTTCTCTTCGCTCATGATGACCAGAGCAGCTGCGCCATCGTTGATAGCGGAGGAGTTTGCAGCGGTGACGATGCCGTCCTTGGTGAAGGCGGGCTTCAGCTTTGCCAGCACTTCGGGAGCGCTCAGACGGGGGCCTTCATCGGTATCGAACACGGTATCGCCCTTCTTGCCCTTGATGACAACAGGAACGATCTCATCCTTGAAAGCACCGTCCTTGATGGCCTTGTCAGCCTTCAGCTGGCTGTGGTAAGCGAAATCATCCAGCATCTCGCGGGTGATGGGGCTGTAGCCGTACTTCTTCTGATAGGTCTCGTTGGTGCAGACGTTCTCAGCGGTCATGCCCATGTGCTTGTTGAAGCCGCAGGCATCCCACAGAGCATCGTTGACCATGGTATCCACGATCTCGCTCTTGCCCATGGGAGCGCCCATGCGGTAGCCGTAGCGAGCCTTCTGCAGTGCGAAGGGAGCCATATCCATGTTCTCCATGCCGCCTGCAACAACGATATCAGCATCGCCTGCCTCGATCATCTGAGCAGCCATGTTCACGCAGTTCAGACCGGAGCCGCAGACCACGTTGACGGTGACAGCAGGAGTCTCGACGGGCAGGCCAGCCTTCAGGGAAGCCTGACGAGCGACGTTCTGGCCCAGACCAGCCTGGATGACGCAGCCCATGTAAACATGATCGACCTGCTCGGGTTTCACGTTAGCACGGTTCAGGGCCTCCTTGATGACGATGGAGCCCAGCTCTGCAGCAGGGACGTTTGCCAGGGTGCCGCCAAACTTACCAATAGCGGTACGGCAAGCAGATGCGATAACGATTTTCTTCATGTTAATAGCCTCCTGAATTTATATGTTTCGGGGTTTCGTAAAACTATTTATCAAAAAGCCCAAAGGCCTTTCTGCATTATAAAAGGTATCAGAACATCTTTCCTTCCGCCCGGAGCTGCTCCACTTTGGCGTGGATGGCATTCTCTACGTTGGGCGTCACGAACTTGGAGATGTTGCTGCCGTAGCGGGCAGCCTCCTTGACGATGGTGGAGGAAAGGTAGCTCCACTTGATGCTGGTGGCAAGGAACATCGTCTCGATGCCGGGCATCAGTGCGTGGTTCGTCTGGGCGAGCTGTATCTCGTTTTCGAAATCCGTCACCGCCCGCAGGCCCCGCACCATCACCGAAGCGTGGCGCTTCTTGGCGAACTCCACGGTCAGGCCGTCGAAGCTCTCCACCGTCACATTCGGGATGTCCTTGCAGCATTCCCGCAGCAGCGCCACCCGTTCTTCTACGGTGAACAGAGGGTTCTTTGCGCTGTTGATGAGCACTGCCACAATGAGCTGGTCGTTTATCTTTGCAGCTCGCTTGATGATGTCGAGGTGTCCTCTCGTGACCGGGTCGAAGGACCCGGGGTAAACTGCTGTTGCCATCGGTATGGTCTCCTTTATTTGCGCGCTTTGGAAAAGCGCATTTGGTGTTGCCATGATAGCACTTTTCAGTTCCTGCTTCAAGTACCAGGCCGCATCGCCATCGCAATATCGTTAATTTTTAGTCAATTAACGTCACACTGGGGCGCATCATCTTGGTACATCCTTAGTAAACCATATCGTCAAAATTTTATCAAGTACTTTTTCGAAAAAAATTGTTTTTGCTATACCAAACAATCGCCACAAATACCTAAGAAATTTAGTCAAATTGTCCTGCGAGACATTTTTTCGCGGAAGAGGGCTTGATTATAATGTTTGTTAATGTTATAACTAAGCTGTGCAGGTGTGCCGCTGCCGGAGGCTCCTGCCCTGCCGACCCCAAGGATACCGCCGGGGTGTGATAAGACAGTGTCCGGACTGGGAAGAAACGGTAAATTTCCGGCTAAGATTTTGTCCCGTAGAATTGTAAATAATAAATTTACAATTCTTTTATGTTCTTAAAGGAGAGGATCTGT
>ERZ1026957.1157-NODE-1157-length-9580-cov-16.696693_pt1 | contig 9580 bp, 9 predicted proteins | sample MGYA00519300_ERZ1026957 | MGnify/ENA primary metagenome ERZ1026957 (study PRJEB26926, sample SAMN06164520) | human gut metagenome | biome: ENVO:00009003; feature: ENVO:2100002; material: ENVO:00002003 | host: Homo sapiens | place: USA | collected 2012 ...
TCCAGCTCTCACCCCTGTCAGCCGTGTAGTATTCCGCATTGGACATTCCGCGCGAATGACGCTGCTCATCCCTTTGAAATTTCGGCAGCCCCAGTTCTTCGCAGATTTGGTCATTGCGGATGCGCAGCTCCTGAATCTGTTCGTCTGCCATATGTACTTTTTTGCCGGTTTCAAAATTCACGCTGTTGATAATACAGTGCGAATGAATGTGTTCGCGGTCAACGTGCGTGCAGACCAGTACCTCACAGCCCTCGAAGTATTCTGCCAGCCGCCGTGCCGCTTCGTGCGCTGTGCGCGGGTCGATGTCTGCACCTTTTGGAAAACTCTGTACCATGTGATAGAACATCACGCCGCCATCCTTGCGGTGCAGCAGCTTCGTACTCAGGAATTCATCGAACGCGGTTTCCGGCTGACAGCCGATACCGCTGACGAGCGGCTGTCCATCCCAGAGCGTCTTGCTGAGTTGGGAAACGTAGCGCATGACACTTTTCATGCACCCGCGCGTTTGCGTGCCTTTTTTGTAGTTCACGAAATGGACGATTGCGATTTTGTCACACCTCCCTCCTGCAACTCCCGCAGAGCCGTGTTGATCCTGGAAAACTCTTGCACGGCAGAATCCAGATTTGCGAACTGAACCTTGCCCATGTTTGCCAGCACTGCCAGCTGGTTGAGGTTGTTGCCAATGGCCTTCTGCTGCCGCAGGACTTCCTTTAGTCTATCGAGAATGACGATACGTTTTCCGAGACAGCAGACGGTCACATAGTCGCTCTGGCTCATGTGCGCCTGCGCTGCTTTTCGGCGGATTGTCTCTAAATCCTGTTCCGAGATTCTTATACTGAATTGCTTGTTTTTTCGCATATTTCCTCCGTTCGTATGAAGTGGGTATGGGCTTCTGCCCGATTTGAGGCATTTGGCAGGGAGCCGGTGTGCCGGCGACTAGCCAAATGCGATGCTGGCTCCTCCCGAACGGGAGGATTTTTCCCGCCGCAGCGGGACTTCTCTGCGTTGAGCTGGCTCCTCCCGAACGGGAGGATTTTTCCCGCCGCAGCGGGACTTCTCTGCGTTGAGCTGGTGTATTGCGCCTGCGTTTTTTCACATTGCCCGCACGTCGGCGCAATGTGGGCTTTTCCCGTTGTGCTGCGCACATGCTCGCAGGTGGGGCAGAAATCCGCACACAGCGGCAACACGCGCCTCACGGCGCGGTACAGGCGCTCGGCGCGCCCGCAGGGTCGATTGTGCCGATCTTTTTCACGGGCGGAAAATCGGCACTATCGGCACGTTTGAGGGAAATCCACCGTTTGCCGTTGCTGCGATACGTCTCGGCTAAAATCCCGTTTTCTCTTAGAGCTGCAACGCTTTCCCGTACTAGCCGAGTGACCTTTTTCGGCGTGATTCCCAGTTTGCCGTCAGGGTCGATCTTTGCGGACAGTGCCGATGGCGAACCGAGATATTCAGGATCGGCACGGAGCAATTCAGAGAAAAGATGTACGAGTTGAAGCGTTGAAATCTTAGAAGCGCCGCTGCAAGTTTTGCTGTCCTCAAGCAGCTTCCAGACGTGATTTTCCTCGCCAAATTCCAGTTTCAAAGTCCGGTCGGGGATGTCGCGCCCAGTGCAATGCAGAGACGCAATGTTGGCAAGGCGCGAACTTTTCTGGAGTACGAACGTCGAGTCTGCCGCGCCGCTTAAACCTGTCGAGCCAGAGATCATGTTCATCGGATCGTCATCGTGCAGCTTCCGCAGGTGGTGAATCAATAGGATTGCAATGTGCCGTTTGTCTGCAAGCTGTTTCAAAAGCCCGATGTCCTGATAGTCATTCGCGTATAGATTTCCGTCGCCGCCTGCACTTCGGACGCGCTGCAAGGTATCAATCACAACGAGTTTCGTTGTCGGATGCTCCATTAAGAACCGCTCGATCTGCTGTTCCAACCCGTGCTTGAGTGTGTCCGCCATGATCGCAAAATGCAGCGTCGGCGGCGCGTCCTCTGTCAGATCAAAGAGCCGCGTCTGGATACGCCGGAACGAATCTTCAAGGCTGAGATACAAAACCTCGCCCTGTGTTGTTGCGAAATTCCAGAGAGGCTGCCCCTGTGCAACGCATAAGCAGAGCCACAAAGCCAGCCAAGACTTGCCGATCTTCGGTGCGCCCGCGAGGATGTGCAAGCCCTCTGGAATAAGCTCATCTACCAGAAAATGCGTTGGTTCATACGTTCTGTTTTGTAAATCTTCCGCTGTGATGGTTTCCAGTTTGGTCATTTTTTCACTTCCTTTCCGTTTGCTATTGACATTCTGCGTCACATGTTTTAGACTTATAATTAGCCAATAGATTTGTTTTCTATTTTAGACTAACATAACTTCAAACTATTGTAAAGACTAATTTATAATTTAAATTTCTATAAATCTATTTTGAGGTGCAGTCATGTCTGATTTTCAGTGCAAATTTTATCTTCTGGACGGCGCGGAAACGCTGGAGTGCAAAGATGGTAATGCAGAGTATGTCGCAAAAAAAGCAGACCGCCCGTTTCCGGACAGCCTGCTGTCGTTCGTGTATTATGATATCAATTCGTGGGAGCCGCGTTTCCATGAAGCTGACCGCGCATTGATGGAGTTTTATCAGTCGCGTGATGCAAAATGCCTGAAGCCGGTGCAAAAACTTCTGGACGATTTTAAGGACGGGCATCCTTATTTCTTCTACCTGTGGCTGGATTGGAGCAATAGATTAAAACAGGCAACACCGGACTGCAAAAATCCGACAAAGCTGTTGCCGCACAAAGAACTGGCGCACGTCCCAAGCAACCTTGCGACCATGCAGCAGCAAATTCTGCGCCTGTTCCAGACGGTGCTGGACGCAAGCATCACAGACGTGGACTTTTCTATTCGAGTGCAGGCGTATGAGCAGGCTCCATCCTTGCAGAAATTTGACTTCCAGCCGATGAAGATTTCGTTTGAGTTCGTGGAAGAAAAGCAGTTCACCGAAGTGCTTTATCCGCAAGGTATGTATGATCTGATCGATTTTTCCCTGCGCAAGTGCGTTCAGGAAAAAATCATGATGCGCACCTGTAAAAACTGCGGCAAATATTTTGCGCTCACGGTTCATGGCAGCACAGAGTATTGTAGCCGCGTGTTCGACAACCGCGGGCGCACCTGCAAGGAAGTCGGTGCAATGCGGCAGTATCTGCAAAGCCACGCGCAGGACGAACTGCTGAAAATTTATCGCCGCGAGTACAAGCGCCGCTTCGCATGGATCCGTGCGGGCAAAATCTCTCAGGAAGCGTTCTCGGCTTGGAGCAAGGAAGCGCAGAGGGAAAAGGAGAAGTGTGAGAACGGCGAGATCTCACAGAAGGAATTTACGCAGTGGCTGAAACGGTAATGTCAATATATAAAATCCCCCGCGCTAAGGGCTACCCTGCATAAGGACAATACACAGAACGTTGGACTGGCATTCTCTCAGAATTGTTAGGCCCCGAATTTCATATAATTGAAGAAGGTCAACCTGGTCGTGCGACTCGAGATGACCCTGTTGAATCTGGAAAAAATGCAAGAGAACACATTATTCCATGTCTGGAGAGTCATGATCCAATTGATGTATTTGTGATGATGCTTGGGCAGCCAGATCTTAAAAAAAGATTCTCCCTTACCGCATGTGACATTTCGATGGGTGTCGAAGAAATAGCAAAAAAAATACTTAACAGTTCAGCAGGAAGAGATCATAAAGCCCCAAAACTGTTGATAATGTCACCTGTTCAGGTAGGAGACCTTCATGGTTCAGTTATGGAAAACTGGTTTTGCGCTGATGACACTCCGCAAAGGAGTGCAGAACTCGCTCATTTTTACAAAGCTATTGCAGAAAAATATGGTGTCGCTTTTCTTGAAGCTGCATCAGTAGCTGAAACAGCTACTGATGCAATCCATATAGCAAACGAATCGCATCGTCCCTTGGCAGAAGCTATAGCTAAGCAGATAAAGTTTCTACTTGGCTAATACCAAGCCTACTGAAAAAGCCGTTTTTACAGTAAAGGAGTAGTGTATCCATGCCTTTTTAATATTATATATGTTATACTTATACTTGTTATATAATCGTTAATTTATTGTTTTAGGGAGATTGTAATCGATTGATAAGAAATTCTTCGTTATTTAATGTAGAAGAATATGTGGATTCTTTAGTCAATAAGCCCATAGAATTACTTTATGCGCGTCGGTTTAATCAAGACAGCGATTTTTGGATTTTCGATCGACATAGCCACCCATATATTGAATTTATTTATTTTTTAGAAGGTGCAGCAAATGTTTCTTCTAAAAATAAACCGTTTTCAGTATCTGCATTTGATATGGTTGTTCATCCCTCAAATGTTGAACATAAAGAATTGTTAAATGTAAAGCTTAGGCAGGAAGTAATATGTATTGGTCTTTCTATTGATACGGATTACATGTTAAATAATTCTTTTGTGCTCCAGGATGTAGATGCTTCGTTCAGATGGATTTGCAATGAAATTTATAAGCAGTCTCTTCTTGTTGCCCAAGAAAGAACGGTTGATACTCTATGCCAGTTGCTTATTCAGTATATGCGCAACAACATAGCGGCTTCTGTCCAGTCGGACGCTTTGATGTCAAATAGCGCTCTTCTTTATATTCATGAGCATTTCAGGGAAAAACTTTGTATCGAAGATCTCGCTGCTCTTAATAGAGTTAGTAATTCTTATTTCTCAAGAGCCTTTCACAAAGTTGTAGGCACAACACCGATGAAATATATTAATGCTCTTAGGATTAATGAAGCTACGCATCTTCTTGAGACTGGCAAAACAATTGAAGAAATCGCTGTTGAAGTTGGTTTTAATGATCCAAAATACTTTAGTAAGGTTTTCAAGAAGAGCACAGGTCTTAGTCCATCCCTTTGAGAATCAGTTGATTCAGCACATAGGACGGGGCAATCACGCTTTCATTGCCAATGCGGATATACGCCTCCATAATGCCGTCCGCTTTGTAGTAATACGGTGTGGAGCGCCCTGCTGACACAGACAGCACAAGAATATCCTTGCCGTCCTCCTGTTCTGGTGTGAGGATAAAACTCGGATAAGGCGTGATACGCTCTTTGATCAAGCGGCTGATTGCCTCCGCATTGTTCTGTGCGTCAGCTAAGCCGACAACATTTCTGTCATTATCAATACCGAAAAACAGCGTGCCGCCAATGCCATTTGCAAAGGCGCTGACGCTTTTGAGCCAGCTTTTCGGCTTCTTTACCTCCAGCGCGACCTTGAAATCGCATTCGGTCGCTTCTGCGATCCAGCGGTCAATCATTATTCTCACCGTCCTTTCCCTTATTCTTCCCTCTGCTCTTATAGACATTATACTGATTCTTGCACCGGGCGCTGCAAAATGCGGAATTGGCCCGGCTGCCGAGGAATACCTTCTGGCAGTGCTTGCACAGCCGCAGGGGCTTTGCATCGTCCACCAGCATGAAGCTGAACATCATCTGGATGCCCAGCAGCAGCGAATGAAAGTCCCAATAGATGGTCGGTTTCTCCAGCAGTTCGATATGATAGGTAGGCGCAATGCCGCCGAAGGCAGCCATGGCCTTGCGGTAGAGATTTCTTGTATCCTCGTCAATGCTGTCGTAGTCATTGTAGTACAAAATAGAGGTAGTCAGCGTGAACGCCCAATCCTTGAACTGCTGCGCCACCCAATCATACGGTTCTGCATATTCCCGCTGGAAGCTCATGTTCTTTGCCATCGGCTCATCCATGAAGGTCATGGTCAGGGCAATCATCATATTATCCCCGGAAACATTCCAACTGGATTCCACGCCTTTTTTCACTACATCCAATTTGTCGAAGGGATAGAACAGAGCAAGATAATCCTCTGTCGCCATGCTTTCTTCCTTGATGAAGTGATTCTTCGGCAGATAGACTGCCTCATAGTCCATAAAGGACGGCGTGGTGGGCAGCGCCGTCATCAGCCCCAACAGACCGTAATGGGTCACAAAAGCCAGAATTGCCTTTTCCACCTCATCCTCCGGGCTGCGGTTCATCATCAGCATCCCAACATTCAGTGCCTCCAGCACCATCTCGGAGGACTCCTTCAGCGGGTTATAGACATCGGGCTTTGCTGTGTTCTCCGGCGTTATATAGCGTTTCCCATCCTTGCCGGTCTTGATCTCATAGCGGTCATACCGCACCCAATGGGAATGGGACTGCGCAAACAGATTGTTCATGGCGCTGTTCCTCTCAATTCGTAATCTATCTATATATTAACCATATTACTATTGTATCAACCGTCCTTGGCATCGTCAAGGGCGGCTTTCTTTTTTCTCGGCTTCGTTTTGTTCTCTCGGCGGATCACGGCATCCTTGCCCATGGTTTGCAGCAACGCCTCATATTCCTCTATAAACTCGCGTTCTCGCAGAGTAATGCTGTAGTCCTTCTCCTGTTTTTCGCTCAGATGCTCGTACATCCGCTTTTGCAGCTTTTTCTGAATGGTCATCCGCAGCTTTCGGATATTCCGGTCGGACTGCCCACGGATGGCAGCAAGCCTTGTAGTGCTGTATTGCTTGACGAACAGGTAGTACAGCACCTCCTTCTGTTCATCACTGAGGGTGAAAAAGAGCTTGGAGAGAAAACGGTTCGCTGTCAGCTCATGCAGCTCGTAGGGGCAGGAGAAGATGATGTCAAGAAAATTTCCCTGACAGAGCTGACGGAACCTCGGCAGATTCATCCAGAGGGGAGCAATCTTCGGATCAGGCACCGCATGAAACTCCAAAGGAACATCCCCGCGCAGGTTTTCATGGTCACGCTCTCGGCGCTCCCGATTTCTGCCCAGCTTGTTCCACTCGTCTACCACAGTCAAAAAATCCGATTCTGTCCGTGCTGCTTCCTCCAGCCGCCGCAGAGCCTCGGCGCGAATTTCCCGCTTGAGCCGCTTCTCACTGGTAGGCGCGGCTTCTTCCTCCTCGTCCTCCAGCTCGGCATCATAGTCTCTGGGATGCTCGTCCTGCTCCAGTTCGCTCTCCAGCTCCAGCGTGCGTTCCTCTGCAAGCGCTTCCTCCAGCGGCTCATCCACCGGCGCACCGTCCGAGGAATCCTCCCAATCGGCAAAGCTGTCCGCAGCCATTTCAAGGCCGGTTTCCTCTATTTGCTCCTCGGCATCTTCTTCCTCATCGGAATAATCATCATCCCACAGCAGTTCATCCTCCCATGGTTCCACGACAGCTTCACCCCCCGAAAAAATATTTTTCTTTTTTTCAAAAACAGTTCCGATTTACACCCCGTATTTCTCCTATTAGTGAGAAGTAATTTGACACTCGGTTACTCGGATTACTTTCTCAACGCAGAACAAAGGAAAAGGAGGAACGCAGAGCGCGGCAACGCCATGGAAAAGAGATATGACACATTCGGCTTACAATCGCCGGAACCACAATCAGTATACCAAAATACGATGAGTTTTTCAAGGAGGGACAGTATGGAGCAGAACAAACGAGAACAGTTTATCATCCGCCGAATCGGCGGCACCACCTACAAGGTCAGAGTCGTGTTCAACGAAAGCGGCGGCGAGACCATGGAGGATAAAATTTTACGGATTGTACGCAATGATATGGTTACAAGTGACGGAACCTGTGGTATAATGGAGACACCACAAATGAGCCGACAGTCTGAAAGGAGCGCATCATGAGCGTGAAACAGACTGAAAGCAAAATTACCGCTCTCTATGAGCGGCTGTCCCGTGACGATGACAACGCCGGGGATAGTAATTCCATCGTGAATCAGAAAAAATATCTCGAAAGCTATGCCCAGCAGAGGGGCTACACCAACTGCCGACACTATACGGACGACGGCTGGAGCGGCGGCAATTTCGAGCGCCCGGCATGGAAGCAGCTCATCGCAGATATTGAGGCAGGCAAAGTTGCCCATGTGATCGTCAAGGATATGAGCCGGGCGGGGCGTGACTATCTGCAAACTGGCTTTTACACGGAGGTATTCTTCCGGCAGCACGGTGTTCACTTTGTCGCCATCGTCAACAGCGTGGACAGTGACGACCAGAACAGCAATGAGTTTGCCCCCTTCCTCAACATCATGAACGAATGGTATCTGCGCGACCTGAGCCGCAAGCAGAAAACCGCCATCCGTGTCAAGGGGGAATCCGGCAAGCCCACCACCAACTGCGCCATTTACGGCTACAAGAAAGATCCGGAGAACAAATACCACTGGCTGATCGACGAGGAAGCGGCTGCCGTGGTGCGGCGTATTTTCCGATTGACCATCGAGGGCAAAGGTCCCTATGACATCGCCCGCATTCTGTTCGATGACAAGATCGACACCCCTGCGGTCTACTTCGGCAAGCAAAACAAGGGCATCTGGAAAAGCAAAGAGGAATTTTCCAATCCCTATAACTGGAGCGGCTATGTCGTGGGACAGATCCTCTCCAAGCCGGAGTATATGGGGCATACGGTGAATTTCCGCTCCCACAAGCAGTCCTATAAAGATAAAAACGCCGTGATGAATCCCAAGGAGGATTGGCTCATCTTTGAGGACACCCACGAGGCCATCGTGGACAGGGAGACATGGGAGCTTGCGCAGAAGCTCCGCAAGACGCCAAAGCGCATTGACACGCTGGGAGAAGCGAATCCGCTGACCGGGCTTTTGTACTGCGCTGACTGCGGAGAAAAGATGTATAACCATCGCTCCAAAGGCGGCACAGAGAATAATCCGTACCCATCTGACTTTTTCGACTGCTCTGCCTATACCCTGGCGCATCAGAAACGGACAAGTGCCTGTTTTGGTCACTACATCTCCACCAAGGCTCTGCGCACCCTGATTCTGGACACCATCCGCACGGTCAGCACCTTTGAGATTTCCAATCAGGAGGCGTTCATGGAAAAGGTGCGCTCTGCCTCCCAGCTCCAACAGGCAGAAGCGGCCAAGGATGCCAAGCGAAAGCTGAGCAAGGACAAAAAGCGCATTGCCGAGTTGGACACCATCATCAAAAAGCTCTATGAATCCTTTGCCGTCGGGCGCATTACCGATGAACGCTTTGACCGCCTGCTGGCAGATTACGAAGCCGAGCAGAAAGCGCTGCAAACTGCTGTCGCAGAAGCGGAAGAAAAGCTGTCCGCTTTCGCAGAGGACACCGCCCGTGTGGAGCAGTTTCTGGAGCTGGCAAGGAAGTACACGGATTTCTCCGAGCTGACCACGCCCATGATCAACGAGTTTATTGAGAAGATCATCGTCCACGCCCCGGAGCGTATTGACGGCGACAGGGTGCAGGAGGTGGAGATCCACCTTCGCTTTATCGGGCAGTTTGAGCTTCCCGCGCCGGAGCTGACCGAGGAAGAAATCAAGCGGCAGGAGCAGCTCAAGCGACATCGCATTAAAAGCCGGGAACGGTATCAGAAAATCAAGGCTGGTGAACACGCTGTCGGTCAGCCTTTCATGCTGACCTGCAAGTGCTGCGGGCAGGAATTTGCATCCAAACGGACGAACACCCTGTTCTGCGGCCCCAACTGCCGGGCAAAATTCTACCGGCAGGAGGCGGCAGAAAGCCGCAGCCGGGAGTGTACCTGTGAAAACTGCGGCAAGGTGTTTCCTACGACAC
>ERZ1026957.1159-NODE-1159-length-9568-cov-8.261011_pt1 | contig 9568 bp, 10 predicted proteins | sample MGYA00519300_ERZ1026957 | MGnify/ENA primary metagenome ERZ1026957 (study PRJEB26926, sample SAMN06164520) | human gut metagenome | biome: ENVO:00009003; feature: ENVO:2100002; material: ENVO:00002003 | host: Homo sapiens | place: USA | collected 2012 ...
ATGCCATGAACACCGCCTTGCAGAACGCAGGCTCAGAGTGGCGTTACGAACTTAACGGAGCATTGCCCACCTTGAGGAAGCAGTAAACCGTCGGGCGGAAAAAGTTCTGCCCGCAACGGAAAGAACCAGAGTAATAAAACAACAGATATTATGAGGATAAGATTTTTTGCACTTGCAGCGCTCGCCCTCTCACTCGCCGCCTGCACGCAGGACGAAGCGGGCTTCCTGCCGGAAGGGGCGGAAGGCACACCCATCGTCTTCACCGCCACGGGGCTGAATCCCGCCGCGAAAGCCATCGCCGGCACCCGTGCCCCCGCGGATGGCAATTGGGAGGGTGTGCAGAGCGTGGCAGTGCTGATGGACGGCATGGTGAAGACGTACGACGTGACGCCCTCCACCGCCGACCCCACCAGCGCCACGCTGACCTCCACCGACCCGTACTACTGGACCAACCACAACGACATCACCGTCACAGCGTGGTGGCCCTACACCGAGGGCGAGACAACCCCTTCTGCTGTGAAGGTAAAAGCCAACCAAAGTGCCCGGAAAGACTTCGAGGGCAGCGACCTCATCGTAGCCGACGGACAGACGGTGACCTATGGTAGCCCCACGCTCCGCTTCACCCACCGCACGGCGCGGGTGACCGTCGTTCTGACGGACTACACCGAGGGGCTGGCATCCGTGCAGCTGACGGGTCTCTCCACCGAGAATGACAATCCAGATAAAATCACCCCGTATGACAAGGGCAGCAACACCTACATCGCCCTCGTAGCCCCGCAAAGTGTGGCAGCTGGCAGGACCTTCATTACGTGCACCTTCACTAACGGCAAAACCTTCGTTTATAAGATGAAGAATGCTACCGACTGGCAGGCGGGCGGTGAATATACCTACACCGTCTCCCTCGCTGCGGCAAAAGACCTGGGCTATACCATAGAGAGCGACGGCAGCTACACCGTGACCTCCGCCGATGGCCTGATGAATGTAGCCGAATTAGTGAACGGAGGTAAGACCGACATTAACATTACCCTCGACAAAAACATTGATCTGACGGGCAAAGGCTGGACGCCGATAGGCACAAGCTTCGATAACTCATACAAAGGCACTTTCGACGGCGGCGGCCATACCATCACGGGGTTGACCGTTACGACAAATGACCAATTTGTGGGTCTGTTCGGCTATCTCAATAGAGCTGGTATGGTGAAGAACGTGGTGATGGAAGGCATACAGATAACAAGCAATCACATGTTTGGCTGTACTGGCGGCGTGGTAGGATATAGCTGGGGCACAATTGAAAACTGCTCGGTGTCGGGCAGCGTCAGCGGCACGGATTGTGTCGGCGGTGTGGTGGGTTCACAAAAGGCCGGTTCCATCATCGGATGCAGCTCCTCTGCCACTGTGAAGGGAAAGCACTATGTCGGCGGTGTGGCAGGAGAAAAATGGGGCACCATGACAGCTTGCTATGCCACAGGCAACGTGACCTTAGAAATAGGCTCCCCAAAGAATCTCTCTGGCGGCGGTGTAGTGGGATTAAACGGAGGAAGCCGCGTCCTTGCCTGCTATGCCACGGGCAACGTAACCAGTACGGGTAGCAGCACCGGCAATGTGCATATCGGCGGCTTGTTTGGAGATAGCTACACCACCGTGACCGCCTGCTATTGGAAGAACAATCAGGAACGAGGCTATAAGACCGCCCCCGAATCCACGAAGGTGGACGGCACTTACGTTACCTGGCAGAAAGCCGTCGATGCCATGAACACCGCCTTGCAGAACGCAGGCTCAGAGTGGCGTTACGAACTTAATGGAGCATTGCCTACCTTGAGGAAGCAGTAAACCGTCGGGCGGAAAAAGTTCCGCCCGCAACGGAAAGAACCGAAGTATAACCCCAATAAAAAAAGGAGGACGTGATGGAACACACGGAGAATCCACCATATTGGTTTTGGCATCAAGGCATTGTCAATAATAATATAGACTCCAGTGTAAATATGGAAGCTGTAAGCCGGACATTGTCAAGATTGGTGCTCATTAAAGACAACAAATCAAGTATTTAAATTAAAAACATGGGACTTTTTCACAGAGGCAAGAAAAATAATGACGATGAGCCGGACAGTGTTCAAACCAATTCATTCTCTGATATTATGAATGGTTTGCAGTACGCCGTAAACTGTGCACAAGATACATTACAGAATCATCAGATACAAAATCTGACCAGACTTTTTGAAGGAACAAATGCAAATAACGCAAATACGTTCCAATCAAAAAAAATCATGGTTGGAGACAAGACTATTGATATTCCACTTATAGCCTTGATATCCCATCATTATCTTGCAATGGATAATGTGCAGATAAAGTTCAAGGCGAAGGTCGGAAGCGTGGAATCACAGATTCCGGAAAACAACTTGCTGTTATCCAGTCCGCACAGAGCCAATCTCCAGATGCAGATGAGCAACATAAAACCAGATACAGATGATATCATGGAGGTTTGCGTCAATTTTAAAGTTCAGGAGACTCCGGAGAGTATTTCCCGAATCATTGACGATTTTGTAAAAAATATCTAACAATTTTAAAATTCAAATGTTATGGCAGAAGAAATAAAGAACCAAGGGCAACAAGAAAATGCGGAAAACTTGAATGAAAATGTAAGCGGACAGGCGAAAGAAATTATCTCCGCTGCATTGGAAGAGACTCAAAACAGAGAAACTTCTCCAGTTCTTAAAGCAGATTCAAACGTGACTGACAAATTCAAGGGGCTTCCCATGCGGGAACTTATTGCAGCTCCACTTATTGCAGCAGCCGAAGCACAACAGGAATTGGCAGCGACAGCATGGAATTTCTACCAGCAAATTGCATTTGATGGTAAAAGCGGCAATAAAGCGCGTATATTGGAATTCGATGTCGAAAGACCGATACAGCAGGATGGAAAAATGACAACAATGTCACAAAGTGTCAAGGCTCCGTTTATAGGATTGGTGCCTATTCCTTCCCTGCTCATAGATCGCGTGGATGTCGATTTCCAGATGGAGGTTACCGATACATCAAACGTAAAAAGCACTACCAACGCAGAAGTAGAGGCAAAAGCTTCTGCAAAACATTGGTTTATAAATGCGGAAATCAGCGGCAAAGTCACGACCGCCCGCGAGAACACCCGCATGACCAACCAAACGGCAAAATACCAGATACATGTGACAGCCAGTCAGCAGCCGCAGACCGAAGGTCTGTCTAAACTGATGGATATAATGGCATCATGTATCGAGCCTATAACAAACGAAAGTAACAGTAAGTAAATATATGAATTTGATTCAAGCATTAAGATTGCCAAACAGTCAAGCAGTAATGACAAATATTGCACGGTTTCATTATCAAAATATTTATAATGTAGGTTTGACCCCTCCGATTTTCACGCAAAGTAATTTGACATTTCAAATAAAAGGATATACCCGTAACTATCGTTTTCTTAGATTAGACTACGCCTGTGTCATATATATTGCGGATAGAATAGCAGTCGTTGCTTCAAATGGCATAGATACTTTAAGTTCAGGTTTTTCGGGGTGTTATATGGCCAGTTTTAGGCACAATGGCATTAGGTATGTTGCTCATATTCCAACGCCTAACAATAGTATTAAAACATCATGGAATCGGGCGGTTAAAAATCGAATAATAGATAATGTTGTTCTTTTTAAACCTACTGAAGGATTGGCGAGAATCCCAGGAACCATTGGTATTTGGGGAATTATAACATTTAACGATAGATGTTATCGGCTTGATGTAAATGAAAACGCTCCTCCAAGTCAAGCCATACGTGGCCAAAGAATTTTTAACTCAATCCCGAGAAATCCCATACTAACAGAAATTCCACCTATCGCCGGTGGTCAGATGCCTTAATAATTATAACAATTGTAAATAAGGGAAGAATGGTTGTTTCATTGAGGAGTAGAATTCTATTCGGATATATAATTCTGGTGGCGGTCATAGGCAGCATGGCCGCCATTCTCATCCATGAACCTGCGAAGTTCCACGACCTATATGCGTATTTTAAATAACGGTATTTACACAAACAGCAAATGAGCGAACAATTCGTTACCACTACCAAGCATTTCCGCAAGATGCTTGCCGCAGGCTATCTGTTGATAGTCCTGCTGGTGGGCGGCATCATCTGCACGTGGCTCGGAGAATGGCGCGACTTGGAGTTGCTGGAACGGGAGAACCGTGAAATCAACCGCTTCCGCAAGGAAACACACGATGCGTATGTGGGTGTGGTGGAGTTGTCTCTTTTGGGCGAGTCGGTGCTGGAATGGGACGATAAGGATGTGGCGGCATACCGGCGGCAACGGATGACGGTGGATAGTATGCTTTGCCGCTTCAAGAGCCATTACGAATCGGTGCGCATAGACAGCGTGCGCCACTTGCTGGAGGACAAGGAAAAGCGGCTGTGCGCCATCATGGAGGCTCTGGAACAACAGGCGGATATCAACCGCCGGATAGCCAAGCAGGTGCCGGTGATAGTGCAAACGAGCAGGCAGGAAGAGCCGAAGAAACAGAGGAGGAAAGGTTTTCTCGGGTTGTTCGGCAAGAAACAGGAAGCACCTCCGACGACGACCACCACGATGCTCTACACACTGAACCGTGATATGATAGCGCAACAACGTGCCCAAAGCCATCGTCTGTCGGAATATGCCGACAGCCTTGCCAGCCGCAATGCGGAACTGAACCGCCAACTGCAAACCCTTATCCAGCAGATGGACCACAAGGTGCAGGCTGACTTGCAGGAACGTGAGGCGGAAATATCCGCTATGCGTGAAAAGTCGTTCTTGCAGGTAGGTATCATAACGGGTGTCATGCTGCTGTTGCTCATTATTTCATACATCATCATTCACCGCTATGCCACCCGCATCAAGCAGTACAAACGTAAGACAACAGATTTAATCGGGCAACTGCAAAAGTCCGTAAAACAAAACGAATCGTTGATAGCCTCACGCAAGAAAGCGATGCACACCATCACCCACGAGCTACGCACACCACTGACTGCCATACATGGATATGCGGAACTGATGCAGGACAACGAAGAAGAAAAGATAAGCGGTTATGCGGACAATATCCTGCAAGCCTCCAAGAGAATGACCGACATGCTCAACTCCCTGCTTGACTTCTTCCGCTTGGACAGCGGCAAGGAACAGGCGAATGTCCGTCCGTTTCGTTTGGAAAACATCGCGGAGCTGTTGCAAACGGAGTTTACGCAACAAGCAGAAGCAAAAGATCTTAAACTTACCATCGAGTGCCCGGAGGGTATTATCCTGAATGGCGACAAGGAGCGCATCATACAGATATGCGACAACCTGCTGGGCAATGCCGTCAAGTTCACGAATGCCGGAAGCGTTTCACTTGTCATAAGCTATGACGGCAATAGGCTGACCCTTGTAGTAGAGGACACCGGAACCGGCATGAGTGCGGAAGAACAACAGCGAGTGTTCGGAGCGTTCGAGCGGCTTTCCAACGCCGCCACGCAAGACGGTTTCGGATTGGGGTTAAGCATTGTGAAACAGATAGTCGGGATGCTTGGCGGCACTATACGCTTGGAAAGCGAAAAAGGAGAAGGCAGTCGTTTTACTGTGGAGTTGCCAATGAACACTGCCGATATTGGTATTGAAGAACAGACAGCCGCAGAAAGTCTGGCTCATATAGAAAGACCTTATTCTGTCATCGTATTGGACGACAATCCGATGGTATTATCCATGACAAAGGAAATGTATGCTGGTATAGGTGTGCATTGCGACACGTTCACCACTATTGGCGATGCAATGGAAGCCATGCGGCAGCACACATACGACCTCATGATAACCGATATGAAGATGCCGGAGATTAACGGCTATGAGGTGTTGGAGTTGTTACGCTCGTCAAGTGTCAGCAACTCGAAAGAGATTCCCATTGTCGTGGCGACCGCCTCCGGCAGTTGCAGCGAAGAGGAGCTGTTGGAAAATGGATTTACCGCCTGCCTGTTCAAGCCATTTTCCATTTCCGAACTGGTTGCTGTATCAGACAAATGCCTTTTGACAAGTACGGACAAGGATGAACTTCCCGACTTGTCCTCTCTGCTTGCATATGGTGACAAACGGGCGATGCTCGACCGTTTGATAACCGAAACAGAAAAGGATATGCAGGCTGTCCGGGAAATCATGGAGAGGAATGACCGCAAGGCGTTGGACGAATGGATACACCGTCAGCGAAGTTCATGGGCTGTTATCCGTGCTGACAAACCCTTGTGGAACCTGTATGAACTGCTGCATCAAGAATCTGAATGTTCCGAAATGGAATTGCGGAAATGCGTGGATGCCATGCTTCGTATGGGAACAGTTATCATAGAACTTGCGCAAAAGGAAAGGAGGTTGTCGGATGAAAGTATTTGTGATTGAGGACAACCCCGTCTATAACGATTATGTCTGCAACCTGCTGAAGAAAGACAGCTTCGATACTATGTCGGCATATAATCTTGCCACTGCCAAGAAACTATTGGTAAAGTCAGAGGTGGATGATATTGTCGTTGCCGACCTACGCCTCCCCGACGGTGAAAGCATAGAGTTGTTACGGTGGATGCGTGCCAACGACAAACAACAGGTGTTTATCGTTATGACCAATTACGGGGAGGTGCATACGGCAGTGGAAAGTATGAAGCTCGGCTCAAAGGATTACATACAGAAACAGTTGTTGGAGGATAAACTGATACCGCTTATCCGCACCCTGCAAAAAGAACATGAAAAGCGACTACAATGGAACATTCCGATATTCGTCCGGCAGGGCGAAGCCTATCAGAAAATCAAGAAACGTGTGCGCCTTGTAGCCACCACCCGGATGAGCGTGCTGATACTGGGCGAGAACGGTACGGGCAAGGAACATATCGCACAACATATACACCAACAAAGCAAACTTGCCGATAAACCTTTTGTGGCAGTGGACTGCGGAGCCTTGTCCCCGTCATTGATACAATCCGCCTTCTTCGGACACGTCAAGGGCGCGTTTACGGGTGCCGAAGCAAACAAGACGGGGTATTTTCTGGAAGCGGATGGCGGCACGCTGTTCCTTGACGAAGTGGGCAACCTAACAATGGAGATGCAACAGATGCTGCTCCGCGCCATACAGGAACGCCGTTACCGTCCCGTCGGAGCAAAGGAGGACAAAACAGCCAACGTGAGGATAGTGGCTGCAACCAACGAGGATTTGCAGAAAGCCGTAACGGAAAAGCGGTTCCGGCAGGATTTGCTCTATCGCTTGCAGGAGTATGTGATAACCATGCCGCCCTTGCGCGACTGCCCGGAAGACATCATGCCATTGGCCGAGTTCTTCCGTGAAATGGCAAACCGTGAGTTGGAACGTGAAGTAAAAGGTTTTGCCGCATCTGCCCGTAATGCCCTGCTCGCCCATGCGTGGCCGGGCAACGTGCGCGAGTTGAAACAGAAGATACAGACGGCAGTCCTGCAATCAGAAGGCGATATGATAACCGAAGCCGATTTGGAACTTGACAATGAACCGTCCGCTACTTCCGCTTGTTTTACATTGAAGAGCGGGGATGAAGAAAGAGGACGTATCCTGCGTGCTTTGAAACAAGCAGCCGGTAACAAGAAAATGGCTGCAAAGATACTGGGTATCGGCAGGACAACGCTGTATAATAAATTGGTAGAATATGGATTGAATGAAGAAAACTGACCGGAGTATGGCTGTAAATGGCAATAATTGATTAACTTTGCAATTGTATTTCAGAAAATAGCAGGCGATTGGGTAACTTTTCGCCGATGATATAGACATAAGACCGCAAGGCGTTTCGAGCGAAAATCTGGTAAATTGAAACTACGGAGACGATTGCGTGATGCTTATGCTATGCCTACGCATAGCGTGCATTCACGTACTCTCCGTAAAAGGCTTTACCAGAGCCGTCGCTTGAAAGTAGTGTGAATTGCACGCTACTTTTTTGCTCCTTGCCCAACGAAAGGAAAAGACTATGGGTAAAGTTCAGATTCTCGCCGTCCTCACGATAGACGGGTGTCATTCTTCAGAATTATATGGCAAAGCGTATGAGGATTTACGCTTTGACCGCTGCGATATTGACAAAATAAGGGAAAATGCGCTTTACCATATCACACCGGACTATTCCATCTCCATGCTGGACGAATGGCGGAAAGACAATACTAACATCTGCTATCTCGCAGAAGCCACTCCCGACAATTCGGACTATATCAACGGGCTGTTGCGTATGCGGGTGGTAGATGAGATTATCCTATATACCGTGCCTTTCATATCGGGAACGGGACGGCATTTCTTCAAGTCGGCACTACCTGAAGCACGCTGGACACTCTCCTCACAAAAGAGTTATTCCAACGGAGTATGCCGGAGCATCTATACACGTATGGAATCCGGGAAATAGTCGGAATGTTCCATAGAAGAACACTTTTATAATCCGTTTAATAAAGCAATGTTCTGAAAAAGAACATTTTAAGGCTGCCATAATTCATGTCGGATAAAAAATATCAATTTTTATTTCGCTGAAATCCAGTACGTTGTAAATACCGTGCCGGATTTTTTGCTTTTTGGTCGCGATTTTTGCCAATATTATTCATGTGCGCATACCGAAAACAGAGTGTAAAATTTCAAAATTGACAGGACATGAATTATTTTCTATTGGCGGAAACCGATTTCTTCCGCCGGATAAACGAAGCCGGGGACTGCAATATGGAAAAAGCATATACGGCTTTCGCCACCCAAGTGATCGAACTGTGTATCGGCAGCCCGGACACGAACCGGACCATCATCGCGTTGGCTTACATCGAAATCGAATTACAGCATCATCCCGTGCGTAACCTTCCCGAAGAAAAGAAGGAAATAGCCAACTATGTCAGCAAGGCTCTCTCTTTCGTAAGGAAGATGCAGAAGTTTCTTGCCGCTCCCCAAGTGCCACCACTAATCCCTATCCAAACATCCACCGACAACACAAACGATAATACCGCCTCACCCTTGCAATGGACAGGCAACGCCATCGACCTCGTGGAGCTGATATACGGCATCAACGAGATGGGCTGTATCAACAACGGCAATATGCCGCTCAAACAGCTTGCTCCACTCCTGTACAAGATATTCGGCGTGGAATCAAAGGACTGCTACCGTTTCTACATCGACATCAAACGCCGAAAGAACGAGAGCCGTACCTACTTCCTTGACAAAATGCAAGAAAAACTAAACGAGAAAATGCTCCGTGACGAAGAGATGGAGCGCATGAGAAGATAGACCGACTATGACATCCCCAAAGAATAACGGGCGGAACAAGGTATTAAACTTGCTTCGCCCGCTTTCATTTGCCGCCCGTCAGCTCTGTTATTTCTGCTGTAACAGATGTTTCAGATTTTCGTCGTTGGCAATCCGTTCCAGTTCCTCCTGAACAATCTGCTTGACTTCCTCCTTGATTCGCCTGTAATTCTCCTGCACCGTTTCCTTCATGCGGTCGTTACCATTTTCGTCCGTGAAGTCGGTAATGACGGGTATCTTCTTGTAGGCTTTTTCCTCACGTTTCACCTTCTCTGCTGTCTCTTAT